>Ga0256847_1000677_pt1 | contig 20340 bp, 15 predicted proteins | sample TeddybearmetaG_FD_189099 | JGI IMG/M metagenome (GOLD analysis project Ga0256847, IMG submission 189099) | Hydrothermal vent microbial communities from East Pacific Rise, Pacific Ocean - Teddybear | ecosystem: Environmental > Aquatic > Marine > Hydrothermal vents | place: Pacific Ocean: East... | reverse complement strand
GGATCACCGCCTGTGTGCCGGATCCCGCGCAAGAGACTGACGCGGTGAAGCAAGAAGGCATGCAACGCGCGTTACACTATATGGGCTTGACGGCGAACACACCCATTCAAAATATTATGTTGGATAAAATCTTCATTGGTAGCTGTACCAACTCTCGGATTGAGGATTTACGCACGGCAGCAGCCGTGGTTAAAGGCAAAAAAATCGCGGACTCGATTACCCTGGCGATGGTGGTGCCTGGCTCAGGTTTGGTTAAACAAGCGGCCGAATCAGAAGGGCTGGATAAAATCTTTTTAGCGGCCGGTTTTGAATGGCGTGAACCTGGGTGCTCCATGTGTTTGGCCATGAATGCGGATCGCTTAGAACCACAAGAACGGTGTGCCTCAACCTCGAACCGTAATTTTGAAGGACGCCAAGGCAATGGCGGGCGCACCCATTTGGTCAGCCCGAGTCTTGCTGCGGCTGCCGCGATTGCCGGTCACTTTGCCTTGCCAGAGCATGTATAGGAGCTTGAAATGGAAGCATTAAGCGTAGTAGAGGGGGTGGTGGCGCCATTGGATCGGGCCAATGTGGATACCGATGCGATTATCCCCAAACAATTTTTGAAATCAATCAAGCGCACAGGTTTTGGCCCGCACGCATTTGATGCCTGGCGTTATTTGGATGAAGGGGAGCCGGGGATGGATTGCCGTGCGCGGCCATTGAATCCAACGTTTGTGCTCAATCAAAGCCGGTATGAAAACGCATCGATATTACTCGCCCGGAAAAACTTCGGCTGTGGTTCTTCTCGTGAGCATGCGCCTTGGGCGCTGTTAGACCAGGGCTTTCGGGTCATCATTAGCCCCAGTTTCGCCGATATATTTTACAATAATTGTTTTAAAAACGGCATTTTACCGATTGTTCAGCCCGAGTCTGTGATGGATCGTTTATTCACAGAAACAGCCGCCCAGGTCGGTTACACGTTACGCGTTGACTTATCCAACCAAAGTATCACCTTGCCAGAGGGCGACCCGCTGTCTTTTGAGGTCGATGCATTTCGGAAACAAGCCCTCTTAGATGGATTAGATGAAATTGGGCTAACCTTACAGTATGCCGATGAGATTAGAGCCTATGAACAGACAAGGCGTGTTCGTGCGCCATGGTTATTTGAATAGAAAGGGAAGTCGAGTATGACACAAAAACTATTGCTGTTACCCGGTGATGGCATTGGGCCTGAAATCGTTGCAGAAGCGGTGAAAGTGATTCACGTGTTGAATCAGCATTACGGTTTATCGATTGAAACCGAGCAAGCTTTGGTCGGTGGCAGTGCTTATGAGAGTACCGGTAGCCCGTTACCAGACGAGACGTTAGCGCTAGCGCAAGCGGCGGATTCGATTTTATTGGGGGCGGTTGGTGGGCCTCAATGGGAACAGTTGGATATCGCGGTGCGGCCAGAAAAAGGTTTGCTGGGTTTGCGCGCGAATTTGGCCTTATTTTCTAATTTGCGTCCCGCGATTTTGTATCCACAGTTGGCTGAAGCCTCCACGTTAAAAGCAGAAGTCGTATCCGGCTTGGATTTAATGATTGTGCGTGAGTTAACCGGGGGCATTTATTTTGGCCAACCCCGAGGGATTCGAACCCTAGAGAATGGACAGCGCCAAGGCTATAACACCCTGGTGTATGCAGAAGCGGAAATCGAACGGATTGCCCACTCTGCATTTGATATTGCGCAAAAGCGGGACAAACGCTTATGTTCCGTGGATAAAGCCAATGTTTTAGAGTGCACGGAATTGTGGCGTGAGGTGATGAACCGCGTGGGGCAAGCGTATCCTGATGTCACTTTAAGTCATATGTATGTGGATAATGCCGCCATGCAGCTAGTGCGTGCGCCCAAACAGTTTGATGTCATGGTAACGACGAATATGTTTGGCGACATTCTATCCGATTGTGCCGCGATGTTAACCGGTTCCATCGGTATGTTGCCATCGGCGTCTTTGGATGCTGCGGGTAAAGGAATGTACGAACCCATTCATGGTTCGGCACCAGACATTGCAGGGCAGGGGGTGGCCAACCCTTTGGCGACGATTTTATCGGTCGCGATGTTATTACGGTATTCGTTTAATGAAGCGGAATGCGCAGACAAAATAGAACACGCAGTGAATCACGCGCTAGATCAAGGCCTACGAACGCCAGATATTTTTTCTGCGGGGAATATTCAAATCGGTACCGCGCAAATGGGTGACGCAGTGGTCACTGCATTAACACCTTAACTCAATAAAAAAAGGGTAAAAAACTAACATGAGCAAAAAATTTGATGTGGCTGTGGTCGGCGCAACAGGTGCGGTTGGTGAAACCATGTTGTCGATTTTAGCGGAACGAAAATTTCCTGTGGGGAATATCTATGCGTTAGCGTCTGCCAGATCGGCTGGCAGCACAGTCATGTTCAATAACAAGCCGATTATCGTGGAAGATCTGGCCACGTTTGATTTCTCAAAAGCCCAGATCGGTTTATTTTCTGCGGGTGGTAGTTTGTCGGCGGAGTTTGCACCCAAAGCGGCAGAGCAAGGCTGTGTGGTGGTGGATAATACCTCTCACTTTCGCATGCATGAAGACATCCCCTTGGTGGTGCCGGAAGTCAACCCAGAAGATATCGCGCTGCACACCAACCGTGGCATTATCGCGAACCCAAACTGCTCGACCATTCAAATGCTGGTGGTGTTAAAACCGATTAAAGATAAAGTTGGGATTAAGCGCATTAATGTTGCCACTTACCAAGCGGTTTCAGGCACCGGGAAAGAAGCCATTAGTGAATTGGCCGCACAATGTGGGGCTTTACTCAATGGCAAACCTGCGCCAGTCGAGGTGTACCCCAAACAAATTGCGTTTAACGTACTGCCCCATATTGATGTGTTTTTAGACAATGGTTACACCAAAGAAGAAATAAAAATGGTCGAGGAAACGCAGAAGATTTTCCACGACAAAGACATCTTAGTGAACCCAACGGCGGCACGTGTTCCCGTATTTTATGGTCATTCAGAAGCGCTGCATATTGAAACGGTGGATAAAATCACCGCAGCCGAAGCCACGGCGATATTGCAAAATGCACCGGGGGTGAGCGTGTTGGATACGCGTGAATCTGGGGGTTATCCGACCGCAGTGACAGAAGGTGCGGGGAAGGATGCATGTTATGTGGGCCGCATCCGTGAAGATCTTTCTCACCCGAGGGGATTAAATTTGTGGGTGGTGGCCGATAATGTGCGTAAAGGTGCTGCGCTGAATAGCGTTCAAATCGCTGAAATACTGGTAAACGACTACTTGTAAGCTATAGTTAGCGAAAGATAAAAAGAAAAAGTAAGGCCCCCAATAGCGTGCTTACCTATTGGGTAAATGAAGGCTGACTCTCCCGCTATGTTCTATGATTAACAATGCATGGCTTGATTTATTGGGGTAAGAATGAAGGAGATCATTGTGCGTAAATCGATATTGGCGCTGTTTATTGTGTTGTCTTTGACGCCGGTGACTGTAGCAGCGCTAGGCCTTGGATTGATTGACCTGAAATCAGGCTTGAATCAACCATTAAAAGCGGAAATCGCACTCTTATCCGTGAGTGAATCGGACTTACCTGATATTCGGGTGACTTTAGCCCCGCCGTCTGCTTTTACGCGTGCCGGGGTAGATCGGTTATTTTTCCTGGCCCAACTGAAGTTCAAAACAAAGTTAAACGCCAAAGGCAAGCCGGTCATCGTTGTCACTTCAAGAGACTCTGTGAAAGAGCCGTTCCTGAATTTTTTAGTGGAACTGAATTGGCCACAAGGGCGTTTCTTACGTGAATATACCATGTTGCTGGATCCACCGGTCACGTTTGAAGAAAAAGCCGCCCCACAAATTGCAGCCCCGAGAAAAACCAGAAGCACCAAAACAGGTAGTATCAGAAAATCACGGATTGCATCCACAAGCACTAACAGCAAACGCAGCAAAAGCAAACGCACAGCAGCAATCAATGGGGAACATGCGGTTCGCCGAGGTGACAGCCTCAGCAAAATTGCGAAACAATATCGCCAAGATGGGAAAACGTTAAAACAAACTATGTTGGCTATTTTTGAGGCAAACCCGGATGCCTTTGCGAATAAAAACATCAATCAATTAAGAGCGGGTGTGGTTCTGAAAGTGGAAGACCTGGAGGAAATCTCTCAGGAACAAGCCTTAGAAGCATACAACCGACAAACCACCGCTTGGAAAGAAGACCAAAAAGAGCCGGATAATGAAGCGTTGGATTTCCAAGCTGAATCGGCTCAACCGATCAAAAAAGTCGCGAAAACACAAGAGACAAGCGCGCCCATTGATGTGTTCAAAATTGACACACCGACGACAGATGGAAAAACCGGGAGTGATAACGAATTACCTGGGGAGATTTCCGATAGCGAAGAAATTGATGCGCTCAAACGTGATTTCCGCTTAGCCAATGAAGCCGCTGCCGCACAGGAACGGGAAAATGAAGAGCTGCGCTCACGCTTGGGTAATGTGAATGAGCAAGTGGCTAAGATGGAGCGTTTATTGAGCTTGCAAAGTGATGAAATGGCCTCTTTGCAGCAACGTTTGATTGAACAGAATGTTGAGCTTTCCGATGAGCTTAAAGCGGAACTGAATGCCGCATTAGGCATAGAAGAAACCATTGAGACAGAAACAACAGAGACGCTCGAAACGCAAACGGATGAAACTGAAACTGAAGTCGTCGTCACAAGCGACCCCGAAGACAGTAAAGATGAAAGCATTGTCGATGAGTACCTTGGCGCTGTGATGAAGCAACTGGATAAAAACCCATTGATGATTGGTGGGATTGGTGGCGGTATTGTCTTCTTTATCATCATCCTGATGCTGTTACGACGACGCAAAGCCAAACGTTTGGTGATGGAAGAAAGTATCTTGGCCGCCGATGATGGCATCGGTGAAACCATCATCACATCGACTGAGCCTCAGTCATCGGGTTTATCAACCGACATTATTGATGATGAATCCTTCCTCAGTGATATTTCACCCACCGAAATGACCGGTGCTGATGAGCTGGGAGATGATGTTGACCCATTGGCCGAAGCTGATGTGTATTTGGCTTACGGTCGTTATGATCAAGCCGAAGATTTGATCCAGCAAGCGATTGACAATGAACCTGATCGCGCCGATTACAAAGTGAAGTTGCTTGAAGTTTTCTACGCAACGAAAGATGAAGACAAGTTCAATCAACTGGCAGCAGATTTTCAATCCAGTTTAGATGAGCAATCCAAACCACTCTGGGATCGGGTGGTAACCATGGGGCTAGATTTAAGCCCAGATAATGCACTGTTCTCTAATCAACCGGCTGCGGCAACCATCGATGAATCTGATCTAGACGCAACGGTGGCAGATTTGGGCGACTTAGGGGATCTCGGTGAGATTGACACAGACATGGATTTGGGGGACTTAGACCTCGGATCAACCCCGGACGACACGAATATTGATTTGGGCGCTGGATTAGGGGGTGACAGCGTTGACCTGGGGAATGACCTTGACTTAGATCTGGGCACGATAGCCGATGCCCCAGCCATTGATGATGACTTTATGTCTGGTCTTGGTGACGACACGGATCTCTCGGCCGGATTAAACGACACAAGTCTCGAACCAGGCCTCGAATCAGGCTTAGGGGGTGATACGGATCTCTCAGTTGGCTTGGATGAGACGAATTTCGCATCCGACTTAGGCGAGCCGGATTTATCGGCTGGGGATTTATCCACTGGATTAGATGAGACCGACTTTTCCGCAGGCTTAGACGAGAGTTTCTCTGTTGATTCAGACTTAGACGTTGGTGAATTAAGCACAAAGGATACCAGCGATACTGCTAGCGTCACGGATGATTTATCGGTGAGTTTAGACGCCTTTGATGCCGGTGCTGATTATACGTCAGACTACGGCACGGATGATTTTTCTAGCAGTGCCGATGCTTTTGATGTACCACCCACAGAAAGCAGCATAGAAAAAGCGAGTTCAGCTGGTCTAGATCTTGGCAACTTCGGGGATTCTGAAGACATTGATTTAGGTGCGTTAGGCGAACCGGAAACCAGCACAGCCTCACCAGACTTCTCAGACGAAGCGCTAGGGCTTAGCCCCAGTAGTTCGTCTACAGGGTCTTCTGAAGAGATTGAAACAAAGCTAGAGCTAGCACGTGTGTATGTCGACATGGGGGATCCAGAAGGCGCTCGCGATATCCTCAAGGAAGTGTTGGAAGAAGGCGATGCGGATCAGAAACAATTGGCAGAGGAAATTATCAACGGAATATAACGTTCCAGGCGATCTATATAAACTAACGCCTTGAACTTAATCCAAAAATGGGGTAACCTTCCTGCCCTGGAAAAGTGTCCGAGCGGTTGAAGGAGCACGCCTGGAAAGCGTGTATACGTTAACGCGTATCGAGGGTTCGAATCCCTCCTTTTCCGCCAAACAATTTTTAAACTTCTCTAATTAACCTAAAAACACCCAATTTTGTCTCTAGGCGCAACGCCTCAAAATACAACAATCCAAAGGCAGCGACAACGCAGATGATCCCGTGTAACAACTGGCTTTTGAATGGGTGTTGTTTGCTTCTGCCGTGATTGATTACGACTACATCATGGGCATGGCAAGCCCAGCAAGCAGACCATGCCCGACAACAGCTGATTGACTTAATCAGTGCCAGCGCAAACCTGATGGATGAGCGTGACGATAGTGTCCTATATTAATAGCCTGCCAGCAGATCAAAGCCTGAATGAAAAATCCATTCATTAAGGTTATGAGGCATTTAAAGCTGAAAAATCTTCCAAGGAACTCACCGTCATTGCCGAAAAACATAGCGTTGCGAGTGAGGCACTACAACAGTTTGCTGAGGGCATTTTGGAGCGTATGATTTTTCATGAGGAGCGATTTGCTTGAACTGTTGGAATTGGGTTGGAAAGACCGCTCTAAGGTAGAACTGGCGCTAATGGAAGCAATTGATGCCGCTGCTTAAAAAACTGGCTGGAGGACGTGATATTTCGGGGTTGATGGCGTATGAATAAGTCACTATTTGCACACAAGGAGGTAACCAACCCCATAACAATGATTAATGCAGAAACTCTTCCCTTCTAATGACGAGGTGTCACTATGAAACTCTACCTTGATAACTGCATGTTTAACCGCCCGTTTGATGACCAGTCCCATATCAATATATTGCTGGAAGCAGAGACCAAGCTGAACATACAGGAAAATATTCGTTCAGGGTTATACCAACTGGTTTGGTCTTATATATTGGACTACGAAAATGAAAAAAATCCTTTTCGTGAGCGACGAGAACAAATTGGAAAGTGGAAAAAATACGCTAGTGTTGATATAGCGGAAGAAGATGGCTTGATTAATCTTGCAGGCTTGCTGCATCAGCAAGGTTTGAAAAATATGGATGCGTTGCATGTTGCTTGTGCAATAACCGCCCGAGCAGATTACTTTTTAACAACGGACAAGGGCATCTTGAAAAAAGCCGACGCGATCCTTGGCATTCCTGTCAAGAACCCCATTGACTTCATTAGAGAGGTGTTATCATGATAACCGATACAGAAATACGAGTAAAAGGCGTTCAACTGCTTGCCAAGTATCTCGGTGATATTGAAATGGAACGATTTATTGCGTTAATCCAACGAGAGCCATTTGATTATACCTCATGGAAACAAGGCAATTTAGAGAATGATGAAAGTATTGAAAATATCAGTAAAAAAGCCATGGCACTCAGAGAAAAACAGCCCGAAAAAAATTGAATATTCAAGTCAATAGGCAACATCATCGAGACAATCATGATCGAACACGATCAAAAAGAACTGGGTAAAACAACTCTGGACAATCGTCGAGGGCATTGCGGATTTTTCTAGCGATACAGATGCCATGGATACTGCCCGAAATTGTCACGTTGGATAGTCAAGAACCGAAAACAGGTAAAAAGAAAAAGCTGGGGTCTTTTGAAAACCAAGTGGGTACGGTCTACTGTAAAATACCAACTCAAGGCAGAAATGTCTTTTTCAGTTCAATGTTTGCACTAGACAGCAAAATTGCATTTATTTCTACGGAGCCAGACGCAGACATCTTACCTAGCGAGCAATTGGTCACGTTATGCTTTCATCAATATGAGGGGGCTTATGCCTTGCTATTAGAAACACCATTAATACAAGGCCAGTTGCGGAGACTCGCCACAGGAACAGTACAACGATTTGTTCAGCCCTCAGCACTAAAATCAGTCATGATACCCAGGCTGGAAGCACAATTAGCCAAGCGCTGGCACCAACAATTAATTCAAATTTTAGACAACCGCCAGCAAGCGTTAGCGCGTATGACCGAATTAACCCCCAAAATTCAAACGCTATTTGAGCAGCAACACAATATTAACCAACACCAAACAACCCATAAAATGGGAGCCAGCGCATGGACGAACAACAAGTCGAGCTAAATAGTGTAAAACGAGCCATTACCAATACACCACAAAACTTAAACCAAATTTGGCAAAGTTATCCGGTACTTTGGCAACAATTAAGCTGGAATCAGTCTCAATTACGCTTATGGTTACGGGCATTACCTGATATTCAAATAACAAACAGCACAAGCGAAGACCCGCAATACCATATTCAACAAGACAATAGCGGCAATGATTTGGGCGATACTATCGCAAGCATTGTTACTGCACTAGGTAAGCCGATGCCCATTGCATTGCTTAAAAAGAAAATGCCACCAGGCACAATGGTCACTGACCCCATGATTCAAGCCGCCGTTAAATCGCATCCAAAATTACAGCTAAAAGGCCCTTTAATTAGTGCCATTCAATAGCAGGGAAGAAACAATGAAGCAACAGGAACAAACAGAAACCCAGTCTTTTGCACAGCGATATCAAAATCTTCGCCTGCAATACCAAGATTTCACCGAGCAAGAAACACTGGCTACTGAGCATGATTTTTTGCAAGCAGGTATTGTCTGGGGTACCGATAAAGGCAATATCACCCCCAGAATCTTGCTGATTGAAATGGATGAAGGGCATTGGGAGTATTCCAACGAAGCAAAATTGGATGAGCTGGCTTACGAGCTCCTGGCTTCACTGGATGGTGACTGGCCCGTTTTTGCTCATTTAAGAGATCCCAAAAATAGCCGATGTTATGCATTGTTTGGTACAGATGGTACTGATGGCACCCATTCTGTTGATGAAATCCCCGGACTTGAGCTGATTCGAGATTTTGAGCGGCTAAATAAAGACAGCACCTTGCGCTGGTCAATGAAAATCTATACACGGCTGATGCATCGCTTAGATGCGTTTCATGAGCAAGTGTACCAAACAGTCAAAGATCGTGTGTCGGATAAAAACGATATTATTGAAGAAGTCGCTAAAATTCTATTTTTAGAGACCTTTCGCGTTCATCATGATGAAAACATGACCTTTACCTATCAAAATCAGCAATTAAGTTTTAGAGCCGTTTTTGATCACCACTATGTCAAAACCCACAAATCAGAGGCCGTCGCACAAATTCAAGTGGCTTTTGACGAACTTAAACACCATGAAAACTATATCACCACTGCTGATGATGGCAGTAAGAATGCCATTTTTGATGACAAAACACACTTGCGCTTAGAGCAGCACAAAAACTACGAAGACCTACTAGAAGCCATTCAAGACCTTGGCCCTGTCACTGATAATCAAGGCAAAATCATTAGAGAGAAAGGGACATTAGCTGATGTTTCGGGTGATGTTTTAGGTCGAGTTTTTGATGTGTTTTTGCGTGCAAATTTTGAATCCAAAGGAGGTTTTGGTGTTTATTTAACACCCAACCCAGTTAAACAAGCCATGCTGCAAATCGCTTTTAACGATATTTTGGAAGATGCAAAAGCCGTCGAAGAATTGGTTGCAGGCCAATTTCGTTTTTGTGACCCCACTTGTGGTTCGTTTGGGTTTGGTTCGGTGGCGATGAGCCAAGCTATGTCGGCCATTGATGGTTTGCCGTTGCCAGATGAAGAAAAGCATAAACTCAAAGAAAAAATGAAAGCCCATAGTTTTGTGGGCGCAGACTCCGCACCCCGCATGGTAATGTTGGCCAGAGTGAATGCCGCCTTACAAGGCGCACCTAAAGCTCAGATTTTTTATACCGATAATTCACTCACTTCCCCTGCCTTAAAGCCCAATAGTTTTAGCTTAATTTGCACCAATCCACCATTTGGTACCCCCAAATTCAAAGGCGATAAAAAAGGCAAGGAATCCAAAGAAAAGTACATTGCTAAATACGAGCAAATTTTAGGTGGTTTTCGACCCGCGATGAAAGTCACCGAATCTTATAATGCCTATTTTGATTACACCAAAGAAACGTGGGTTGATACGGGCGACCTAGAGTTAAATGCAGATGGCAACCCTATCTGGGCGGGTTTTCGAACCGATTTAAAAAATGTTTCCACAGGGAAAAAAGCCCTCTATGAATATTATCCCACAACAGCAGGGTTAGCATTAGGCAGCAAACCCAATAAAAAAGGGGAATGGAAACCTGTGAATGGCGGCTCAATTGATCCTGCTGTTTTGTTCATTGATCGCTGTTTACAGCTATTGAAACCCGGTGGTCGCTTAATGATTGTGTTGCCTGATGGTGTGTTATGCAACTCGGGTGACCGCTATGTGCGAGAGTACATAATGGGTAAAAAGGACGAACAAACAGGTGAGTTTGTCGGTGGTAAAGCCATTGTAAAAGCGGTTATCTCACTACCCGCAGACACCTTTAAACTTTCAGGCACAGGCGCTAAAACGTCTATTTTATATTTACAAAAACGCCATGCCAGACCTGATGATATTCACCAGTTTTTGCCTGAACCACAAACGGATGTCTTTATGGCCGTAGCGGAAACGCTGGGTTATTTAGTGAAAAATAATATCGAGGATTACTCGGCTGGCGTTTCTAATGATTTGGATAAAATTGTGGGGGCTTATAAGCGTGGGGAATAAAAAGAGTGCAGGTATCAGGGGCAGAATTGAGTATACCACCGCAAAGGTAAATAACGATGGCAAAAAATAGAAAAAGCACCATTGATGACAAGCAAATAACGGTGGTTAGAACCCACGAACAAGATTATATTTCTCTAACCGATATCGCCCGTCATAAAGACACACAAAGAACAGATGACTTGATTCGTAATTGGTTACGAAATCGTAATACGGTGGAATTTGTCGGCATTTGGGAGCAGCTTAACAACCCAGATTTTAATCCCGTCGAATTCTACAGGTTTAGAAATCAAGCAGGTCTTAACAGCTTTACGCTCACGCCCAAACAGTGGATTGAAAAAACCGGTGCAATTGGCATAGTCTCAAAAGCGGGACGATACGGTGGCACTTATGCCCATAAAGACATTGCATTCGAGTTTGCCACCTGGATTTCAGTTGAATTCAAACTGTTTCTAATCAAAGAGTTCCAACGACTAAAAGAAGAGGAACAAAAGCAGTTAGGTTGGGATATCAAACGCAATTTGGCCAAAATTAACTATCGTATTCATACTGATGCGATCAAAGAAAACCTGATTCCAGAAAGCTTAAGCAAACAACAAATTAGCTTTATTTATGCCTCTGAAGCTGATGTTCTCAACATGGCCTTGTTTGGTATAACCGCCAAACAATGGCGGGATGAAAATCCCAGCGAAAAAGGCAATATCCGTGACTATGCCAATGTTTCGCAATTGGTGTGTCTTGCTAATTTAGAAAGCCTTAATGCCGTGCTGATCAGCGAAGGGTTAGACCAAAGTGGTCGCCTGCAAAAACTGAATCTGATCGCCATCCAGCAAATGAAAATACTGGTACAGGATCATACGATAAAACAGTTAGAGGGAGAGTAGAAATTGGAACGAACGTCTAGTCATTCTGATAGTGCGGGAGTCTTGGGTGAAAAAATCAATGTGTATCACAAAAAAATTAGGTAAGTAAACGGCAATGTATATTCAAAGATATTCAAAAGACTGGTTAACACCGGCACGATTAGATACTGATCACTACAATCCTGACGCAATTGAGGCCATAAAAAAAATACAAACGATAGGTGAATACGAGACTTTTGCTTCATCAGGCTTAACCTGGGGCTTTGGAGCGTACGAATTGTGCAATCAAATTGTTGAAGACGAAAGTCCAAATGCACCTGGTTTTATCAAAATTGGTGATTTAACTCCCCCTTTTATCGATGAATCGTCAGTGATGAGCGTAACCCTAAATACGCACCAAATTCTGAACATCGCTCGTGTAGAAGCTGGCGATGTAATTGTTAGTATTGCAGGGACTATTGGAGCCTCCGCAATAATACCAGAGTCAAATAGGCTTTATTCGGCAAATCAAGCAATTGTAAAATATCGGGCTAACGACAAAATTTTTAACAACTATTATGTTGTTGCTTATACTCTCTCAGTCCATTTCAGTTGATTGCTACCCGTGAAGCTGGAGGTGCCGTTCAAAAAAACCTGTACTTGTATAATTTTGATACAATTCCAATACCTAAGATTGAAGCGCTGGCCCAAAAATACATCGGTGATAAAGTCCGCCAGGCCGAGCGGCTTAGGGCTTGGGCTAAGGTATTGGATAATCAGATCACAAATTTCCATTTAAAATTTATCCCCTCTCAAGAACAATTGAATTTGTCTAAAAAAACTCGCATGGTGAGTAGTCGAAAATTAACTGAACGGCTAGATGCTCATTTCTATCCTGGTGTTGTTGACGAATATCTACAGGCAGATGGTGTCGAAGTTAAAGAGTTAGGTTTGATATCCATGAGTTTGTTCAATGGGCAGACCCAAGATGAAACGGATTCCACGCTATTTTGTATGCAGATTACTGTTACAAATTTGTCAAAATATTTCGTCAAAGGCGAACCTAGAAATGTAATACCCCCTAACAAATTCGATCGTTTTGTAAAAAAACATGACCTATTAATCTGTAATGCTGCACATAATAAGTCTTATATAGGTCGTGAAATTAGTTATGTGCATGGTGAAAAAAAATGGCTACCTTCAACTGAAGTAATGGTAATCAGAATTGATAGAAAAAAAATACCCGCATCTTTTGTTCGAACCTATTTACTCACCAAGCTTGGTTTTCTACAAATACAATCAACAATTAGGGGAATAACAGCTCATTCATACCCTGGTGATGTAAAGACGTTAGATATCGTGATTCCAAATGTTCCGCAACAGAGCCAAGAGGGTTGGTTTGATTGTGATAATTTAATGTCTAAAGCGGGATTAGCACATGAAGTAGCTACTTACTTAACAACTTGCGCCAAATACCTAATCGAAGCCCTAATAGAATCCAACCTAACCGAAACCCAACTCATCCAAGCTCAACAAGCCCTAGAATCTGGTGACAATACCCTAGACCGCCAAATTCTATCCCGCCTAAAAACCGATGGCTTTGATGGCGAAGACGAATCGCTATTCCCAGATTTAGATCAACTCTACGATCTTCTTAAACAAGCTGAAGAGGCATTATCTGCATGACAATCTCTCTTATCAAATCACTGAGTCAGTTATTCAGCACAGGAGCGATTCCTCAAGTTGCGGGTGCTGACTTAACAAGCCTATTAACTGGCCTTGCTCACCCTGCAAAAACAGATCACTCAAATAACCAAACCCACTGGGTGATTAGCCAACGCTTATTACAAATCCGCCAACAACTCACTTCAGACCAAGAAACCATTGCTGCTATCCTTGCTACCCAACCAGAAATACGCCAACACTGGCTTGCTATTTTAGCCGCCCGCGTTAAAGAAGCAGGTCAACTATCTGGTAGTGATTCTCTGGTACAGTTCATCACGCGTTTAAATGGGGCTGCCCAATGGGTAGAATCAGCATGGGACGAAGCCTCATTAAACGCCACGCCCTTGAGTGAGCTAGAAAGAACCTTATGGGGTATCACTGCCGAACAAGCGCAAGCAACACCCGTATTAACTCGAATTATGGCGGCAGCCAGCCAGCTCGTTGCATGGCAAACAAACTCTCTACCTGAAATACACACAACGGATATTACCGGCAATCGACCCGACATTAATTGGTGCAAAGGTCGATTGCTTACCATGCCTCAACAGTCTGAAAGCAACACCGCTTATTTACTTAACGGAACATGGCAAGAAAGTGAACAAGAAAGCATGCACTGGGTATTATCTATCCCTTGGGCTTATTTATTAGCCGCTATTGTTTATGCACAAGATTCCTGGGCAGCGGAATCTCATGGTGGACTGTTATTAGAATTGCCCGCAGGTCAACAAGCCTTCCATCCTTCCGAAATTCAAGTGCTGGTTGCTGCCAATGATGGATCAGAAGTGCTCTGTGGATCGCTAGGTGAATTTATACTCAAAATTCTCAGCAGCTTAGACATGGGTTTGTTTCCTCACCCGCTGTCTGCCAGCCAATTAAATAACCAACTTACACCACTGATCAGTTTGCTACTCCAACACAAAGTTTGGCGTTATCAGCATGGATTATCTGGCGAACAAGGGTTTTATCAAATTCACCCACAGTTTGCCGACGAGTGTTACCGAATTGTTGGCAGCCGAAGTTTTGGCCGCTATGGTCAAATTGTGTGGCAAACCATTCGTATTCAAGCGGAACAATGGTACCAAGAAAAACAGAACCGAACGGAACCCATTCACCGGGAGAAAATGTATGCCTGAAATTAATGAAGAATTAACGACCCATGCGGTTGAAAAATTGGCCAAGCAACACCGCTGGGCAGCAACAGGTGTCTCTGATTACCCGCCTCGTGACCCACTGGTCGGGCAAAGTCGGTTTTATAAACAATATAAAACCTTCATCCACACAGTAGATCAAGGTGAAGATCGTTTTGCCCATGTGTTCGCGGTAGAAGGTGAATGGGGGCGTGGTAAATCTCGATTAGGCCATGAGCTCATTGCACAAATCAACGATTGCTCTAAAGGCTGGCATGTTCGTAACCAGGTTGGTCAGTTAGAGCAAGCCGATTTGTTTGATGATGACGCTTGGCGTGATCAATACTTAGGGCTGACTATTCGTTACTCTCAAGTCGCCTCAAATTATCAAAATTCTGACAACTGGTTTGGTTTTGGCTTGTATAAAGCGCTGATTCCCCTCGCCACTAAAGTATTTGATGGTTCAATTCAGAGCAGCATTGCAGAGCAAGCCTTAAAGCGGCTTGAGGCACTAGGTTTTGAGGCTGAGCGATTGGCCGCTCATTTGGAAATAGACAAACAGCACAGTGATGAGGTTTTATATGAAGATCCTAGCTTAGTCACTGAGCTGGTTCAAAAAGCGTATGCCTATTTTCAAACCTTTGGTGTGGAATATATTTTAATCGTTTTGGATGAGCTGGAAACCGTGGCAGAGGCCGCAACTTTTGGGCTAGAGCAAGATGATGCCAAACGACTTGATGGTCAAGCGATACGACTGATTGGCAAGGCCATTAAAGAAGAAGACCCGCGCAGAAAATTACCCTGGTTACGTTATGTGGCTTTATGCTCCCCTCTGTTGGGGCAGCAATTACGAGAGATTCAATCCACGGCACGTCGTTTTGAATTGGTGGAATTGGAGCATAATGCCTTTGCCGATGTCTCCGATTATGTCAGCCAACTGAGTTCTGAAAGCAAGTTGCAATTTGATTATCCAGCAGGTTTGGTAGAAGCCGCTTATGCCATGAGTGGGGCTAATTTTGGTTGGTTTAACGTGGTCATGGCCAATGTTGATGCCGTTATGTCCCAATATGCCGCTGCTAAAAAGCCACTATCACAAGTAGGGGAAGTTTTTTCTGCGGTATTAGAAAGCTCGGGGCGTATTGCCAACCATGTGTTGGATGCCCATGCGATTGAAGGTATTAAAACCAAAGACCGAACACTGTTGAAGTCTGTTAGTGACTTACTGTTTGGACAGTTACCGATTGAATTAGATAGTAGTAACCCACAACTACCTGCGTTGCTCAATCTGGAGAATGAAGACAGTGATCATGTCGTTACCCGTTTTCGACGGGTGCAATGGGACAATTTGGATTGTCGTAAAGCTTTAGAGGAAGCGAAATTTCAGCGTAAAAAAGGTGAATGGCTATACCCAAGTGTTGATCAAGGGTTAAGCCTTGATGGCTTAATGCAAAACCTCCGAACTTTTGCCATTAAAGAAGATGGTTCTCATACTTACTTAATTCCATTATCACAGAGTGAATTCAAACATTTACTGAGTTTATTGTACGATCACCCTGCGGCTGAATTTGCAGCTGATGCTTTGTGGCAAAAATTTATTGGTGCTGAAAAAACATTGCCTGACACCGAAGCAACCCATATTGGCCCCAGTGTTGCCATGCTCCTACGTTTAGATTTGCGCTATCGAAGTCAACAACACAACTCCATGATTTTTCGTGATCCTGGTTTTGCGGATGCTCATGAGCAGGCAATGAAAGCCTACGAACAATCCTGGGGAAAAAATAATACGGTGCGATTACGCACGCGGTTAACAGGGTTGTTTCGGTTGCTGGATAAAAACTGGCAATACCAAGAAAATCCTTACCCCAATAAAGCCAATCTAACCATTCAAATGCCACCCAAAGCACAAGGGGCGGGACAAAAAGGTGGCTTATTATTCTGTGATGGCTTGAAACTACACCCTAATGGTCAAGCATGGTTCGCTTGGGTGAGCAGTAAGGAAGAATTAACCCAGTTGCATGAGTTGGTCACAGGTCTACGAGGTAGCAGCGGTCGAATTCCTGTGATGGCATTTACAAGCTCAATTGGTGTGAATGATCATTATGTCAAAGGGGGAACACCCGATGCGTTAAAAGATGATATTTTACTTTACCATTTGAATACCAGTGAACTAGATATTTTAGAGCGAATTGGTTTGTTGGCTGAATTTTGCCAAGGTTTCGAGTTAAAAGACGAAGTCTTTACCAGTAAATTTAAAAACCGACTTAATGGCTTGCGAGATTATGCTTATACGGCCATTCATTATTGGCGGCACAGGTTACAACAACGTGGGTTAATTGCCTGGCCATTGCGCCCAACAGGCAAGTTAAATGCACAAGACCGGGCATTGTTTTTTAATGCGTGGCGCTTGTTTCTGATTGATGAACCTACTTTAGGCGGGTTACATGGACTCATGCCAGAACATGGCATTGATGCTAATGATTTAGCCAATTTATTTAGCCGACTGACAATCGGTAGCAAAGTACAAGCCCAAGGCTATGACCATAACGAACAAGCGAGTTTTTTTGTTGATTTGGAACAGCCGGCCCATTCACAAGCCCAGTTACCGACTTTTCTCGCAAAAATTGCCAATCCTGCAAAAATACAGAACTGGACTTTAGCCAAAGCCAAACAGGAATGGTATTGGGGTTATTTGTGGTCTGCCAGTGGTTTGAATGCCAAAACGATTTTTGATGATTGGATGTGGTGGTGTGGTGAATGCCACCTTTTAAAAATTGAAGACAGCAGTGTCAAGGCACCACGATGGGTACCTGTACCTAGAGCAGAGTTTGATAATGCCATTGTCGAAGCTGAAAATTGGTTCCATGGGTCTGATGATGATGGCTACCCTGCAACGGTACAAATATTAGAACAAGTGTATGGCTATGACCGTATTCCAGGATTATTTTCACCAATGGGCACTTCGCGAGAAGGCACTGAAACAGTCGATGCCAATGATCAACTGAACAAAGCAAAGGATTTGTTTTTAGCATTAAAAGATGAGGAAGAAAATTTAGCGGATAATTTAGCCGAATGGCTGGAAGCGTTACCATCCATTTTGAAAAGCCGACAAAATATTCGATCACTACTGAATAATATTCACCCCACCGAAAAACCCAATATTCATATCGGCAATATCAATATGATTCGTTTAGAAGATCGCCGGGTATCACTCTATGAACGGGTAGAACGTGCAAGGTTGTTTGCAGAATATGTGAGGCAATGCGGTGACCAAATTCGTGATCGAGTTTCACGGTTACAACTTGATATTAGCGCAGACCCTGATATCAAGTTACCCTTTCCTTCGCGGTTGTTTACACTTTCATTGGAAACCATCAGTAATATTTTTGATGGTGCTTTAAACCAAGGTGGTGCTGGCGATACGAGAGACAAAGAAGCCAGTGGCACCTCTGATACCTTGTTACATTATTTGCGATCTTTGCATTTAGACCGAGCATCTGAGCGGCTAGAATTATTGGGCATGGAGGTTGGTTATGACCTTCAAACACAGGTAATAAAATCGTTTGATGATATTAGTGGTTTTATCATCTCGACTTTTCGGCGCTTCAAAACACGGTATCTTGACATTGTTAAGCAATATGAAGATGTAGAACAAAGGATTTTAAATTTATCAGCAACATTAGAAACATTGCCCGTGGGTTATCCTCATCCCGACCAACCCAATGAGGTGTTAAAACTCAAAAGCCGGTTGCAATTTATTGGTGACAGCTTTGAAGAGTTGGATGAAAAGGTCGATGATGAACGGCTAAAATTTAGTCAGCAAGCGAGAAAAGGCCAATTCAGTGCCATTAAAGATACGCAAGACCGTTTGCTTAGCCCGATCCAAAAACAACTGGGTGTGACGGGGGGGGAATTGTTAAAAATTGAAAATTCGGTTGAGAGTTATAAGCACAAACAACTTGAACAATTAAATAGTGATTTACGGCCTCTCATTGAACCTTTGTTTGCCGCTTGTCATGAGTCACCACCAAGTCCTTTGCAGACGGCTGATATTGAACATTTATCCTTACATGATATGCATGTTTCACTGGATATACAGCAGCAACAATGGGAAAAGAAGGCAAGCACTTTATTGGCAGGTAGTGCCATTGATCTTATTCGTTGGCGTGAAATTGCGGTTCAAATTCTATCGGGTAAACAACCCGATTTGTCTTCTACAGAACAACAAGCTTTGGTTGATAAAGGTATTTTGAGAGTGCAAATTACGTTCGGTGAGTCATCATGAATGTTTTTTTACACAATCAACTCGCAGCACACCGGCGTGGGAGATTTCTATCCACACTCCTAGAGGCGAAAAGCAATGAAGAAATGCCTCACGCTGGGTTATGCCTAATGATTGGCAAAAATTTTCAGGAATTAGACAGCGATAAAAAAACAGGTTTGTTTCAGTGGTCACAGAGTCCAGGCCGCACATTATTATTACTTCCTCCTTATAACCAAGGGGGGGTACTTGAGGAATTAGACTGGGTATGCAGCTTCAAAGAAAAAAATACGGAAACAGAGGATGATTTTGTTGGTTTACTCAAAGATGAAGTGAATCATGAAATTTTAGGTGAACAGGGGAAGTATGATCAACAGTATGGGCATCAATGGTTAAATCGTTCTATTAATACTCGGTTTTACAAAGCACATTCGGGTACGGGTATTTTTGCCATGACTTGCTTACCACTTTGGTCTATTTCTCTTCTGGAAGAAACTGAGCGATGCTTGTCTTGGCTGGCGGGGCTAACACAACAAGCTGGGCAACCTATCCAGGATAATAAGCGACCAGAAGAGAGTGACACTTTTAAGTTAAACGCACAGCATTACAGTGTCATGGTATGCGCTTATGCTTGGAGGTCAGGAAATTTGGATAAATTACAACATTACCTCACTCATCAAACGATACCGATTATGCAATCGGACGCCATCAATCTGGTACAAGGTATCGAGGATTTGTTGCAAGCTGGGTTATTAAATGATGAGGGGTTAACGCAGCTAGGTTGCGAAACACTCAATGGCTCACCTTTCTGGGGTTATGCTGAACAAATGAGGGAAATGATTTTATGACAAACGTCAACCTAGCTCAATCGCTTGCGATAGAAAGTCAAATTTGTTTGCCTGGTAGTGCAGGACGATTATTAAAACAAATACGTGATATTGAATCGGTTGCCCCGCTGTTTCGTGATGCGGGTTTAATTAAATCTGTCGCACGACCGAGTGTGATTGATATTAATGTTTCAGGCATCACTACGCATTCTTGTGTTAAGAAAGCATTGGGCGGGTTTATCTATGCCTCTGCCGCTGTGCGTACTGACATGCTCATTGAACAAAATAAAGTCAGCACGACAGGGAGTGATTCCATTTCAGAATTGGATGACATCGATTTTGAAGCACAACGTAAACGACTTGATCTCGTTGAAATGCGCCAAGCATACAGCCTCGTTGAAAAATTACTACAGGAAAACAAACACTCAAATTTAATTATTGTAGACACACCCTTATTCATTAGCCGCGACATGGCTCCATTAAAACGCAATGTGAAACATTGTATGGAATATGAGAAAACACGCACAGCTATTGATGCCTTCTGGAAACAAAATCGGGAGTCGCTTTATCCTTGGAATGCGAACGGTCCTTT
>Ga0256847_1000676_pt1 | contig 20359 bp, 19 predicted proteins | sample TeddybearmetaG_FD_189099 | JGI IMG/M metagenome (GOLD analysis project Ga0256847, IMG submission 189099) | Hydrothermal vent microbial communities from East Pacific Rise, Pacific Ocean - Teddybear | ecosystem: Environmental > Aquatic > Marine > Hydrothermal vents | place: Pacific Ocean: East... | reverse complement strand
GAGGTAGTAAAAAATAAACTGAACTGTTATACTAATAGTTACGACCAAAACTATGAATGATACATTGTTAGATAAATGGCTGAATGGCACTCTTTCAGCTTCCGAAATGGAAGCCATGAAGGAGGATCCAGTATTTTTGGAATATCTAAAGATTGATAGTTTTGTAAAGGACCTTGACCTACCGTCACAGGAGGCTTCAGAAGGCCTTAGTCATTTGAAACAAAAGCTCGTTTCAGAACAAAAACCCAAGGTAATTAAACTAGGATTGTGGTTAAAAGTAGCCGCAGCGGCCATTGTTATTTTTACAGTGGGTTATTTCTATAACGGTTCCTTGTCGCAAAACTTTCACACCGAATTGGCCCAAACACAAACGCTTCAATTGCCAGATGACTCTCAGGTTATTCTGAATGAGGATTCGCATTTGCGCTTTAAAACAGCTAACTGGAATGAAAACCGTAGTTTATCCTTAGAAGGAGAAGCTTATTTTGAAGTAACCAAAGGAGCCGTATTCGATGTAAATACAGCACATGGAATGGTTACCGTACTTGGAACAAAATTCAATGTAAATGATCGGAAAGACAGTTTTGAAATAGTTTGCTATGAAGGTTCTGTTGGAGTGAAATTTAAAGACACCTATGTTAAGCTTTCTCCCGGAGACAAGGCGGTATTACGAAAAGACAAACTCGTTTCAGAAAAAAAATACACCACAAAACCAGGATGGATACATGACGAGAGTACTTTTAAAAATATAGCCATTGGACTGGTTATGGAGGAACTAAAATCTGTATACTCCATTAACCTAATTACTAAAAATATTGATGTAGATTTACGCTATACGGGTAGTTTCACTAATTTAGATCTTGAAGCTGCTTTGGAGACAATTACACTTCCCTTGGGCTTAGAATATGCTATTGAAAATAAAAATGTCACCCTCTTTGCAAAAGAATAAATCTATTCTAATAGGGCTTGCTTTTTTCTTTTTATTCCACACATCTGTCTTCGCCCAAACCAAAACAACAGCACCACTTACCGAAATTATTCAATCCATAGAAAAGCGACTTAACGTGCGTTTTTCTTATACGTTGGCGACTATAAAAAATCAAGAGATCCCTCCACCAGACATGGAATGGAATCTTGAAGAAACCTTATCGTATCTCAAGACTCAAACGCTGCTGGAGTTTAAAGTTATTGGAGAAAGATATATCGCAATATATACGAGTAACAGCAGTGGAAATCTTACCATTTGCGGCACAATAATCGACACTCAAACAGGACGTCCTTTAGCTGGTGTCACTGTATTAGGCCAAGCCGCGGCAGTGAGTACCGATGAAGCTGGCGGGTTTCAAATTAGTGGTATTTCAAAAGGAGAATTCATCACCCTAAACTACGTTGGTTTCGACATTAAGAAATTGTTGAGTGACGATTTGATCGGTTCAGAAAACTGCCCATTGATCTTTGTTAATATTTCGGTTAATTTCCTGGACACCGTAGTGGTTGAAAATTATATCACCAAGGGAATTAGTAAAAATGCCGATGAATCGATTTCCATTTCGAAGCAAAATTTTGAAATCCTACCAAGTCTTGTGGAAATTGACGTCCTCCAAATTGCACAAATCCTTCCCGGAATTGAAAGCATCGATGAAACCGCAGCAAATATTAATATTCGAGGGGGCAAAAATGATGAGGTCCTGTTGCTATGGAATGATATTAGATTGTATCAAAGCAGTCATTTTTTCGGACTCATTTCGGCGCTCAACCCCAATCTAACGAACGATGTCACCATCTATAAAAATGGTACCCATCCAAAATTTGGTGAAAGCACTTCGGGGGTGATCAGTATTACTTCGGAAGAAGACGTTCCTGAACAAGTTACCGGTGGCGGTGGGGTTAACTTAATTAGCGCCAATTTATATGCACAAATCCCTGTGTCAGAAAATTTTGCCTTTAATATCTCGGGCAGAACTTCCATCAATAGTGGGATAGGAAATCCAGTATACAATCAATTTTACAGTCGTGTTTTTCAAAATACGATCATTACCAACCTAGATAGCGATACCGAGCTAGGGCTACGCTCCTCGAATGAAAATTTCAACTTCTTTGATGTAAGTGCTAAAGCCATTTGGGATATTTCAGAAAAAGACAAACTCACCTTTAGTTACCTAGCGATCAGCAATAAATTAGAATTCACAGAACTTTTCGTTGCTCCAGATAATTCGAGTTCTAATCAAAGTTTATTAAAACAATCCAGCAATGTTAACGGGGTAAAATGGCAGCGAAATTGGAGCCCAAAACTCACTACTAAATTTAATTGGCATGCCAGTAATTATGGCCTAGAAGAATCCAATAGAGACGTCAATACGGAACAAACGGTAGCACAAGAAAATGACCTCAACGAGTCTGAATTTAAATCGGAAGTCACGTATCGTTTTACCAAAGATTTATTAGCGACCGCAGGGTTTTCATATACAGATACGAATGTTGCCAACGCCGTGGACTCCATCGCCACTTCCAATAATTCGTTGGTGAGAAGTGCCTATTTCTTAAACAGTCGATGGAAAATTAATAACGAGCGTACCATTCTATCTGCCGGAGCTCGCCTTACCTCCTATCCTCAGTTTAACAAAACAATTGTAGAACCGAGGATTAGTATTTTTCAAAAAATTACGAATCGCTTAAATTTCACCCTTACCGGGGAGCAGAAAAATCAAGGTATCCTTCAGTTTACGGATGTTGAAAATCCATTTTTAGGTGTTGAAAACAAACGATGGATTCTCGCCAATGAGGATGAACTTCCTATATTAGAAAGCCAGCAAATTGCCGTCGGACTCTCGTACAGAAAAAGTGAATGGGCCTTGAACAGCGCTATTTATTATAAGAAAGTAGATGCTATATCTGCAACGACTCAAGGGTTCCGGAATCAGCTTATTGATGCCACTGCCATTGGAAATTATGATGCCACAGGAATAGAAATTTCCATTCAGAAGATATCGAAATCGGTCAATGCTTGGTTAAGTTATAGTTGGTCTGAAAGCAATTATGCCTTTTCCGACTTGAACATTCCGTCCTTTCGTAACAGTTTCGCGGTACAACACTCACTGAATTTAGCCGCGACCTATAAGTATCGCTCGTTTTTGTTTTCTTTGGGCAGCCTGTTTAAGACTGGCAACCCTTACACGACGGTGGTAGAAGGAAATGAAATTATTGAGGTTAATGGGGTTCCAAGTATTAATTTCAATACTCCGAACGGGGACACTTTGGATACCTACTTTAGAACCGACTTTTCGGCAGCTTACAACTTCAAACTTGATGAGACGTTCCGAGGGAAAATAAATGTTGCTTTCCTGAATATCTTCAATAGAAAGAACGCATTGGAGACCTACTATCGCTTACAAACAAATAGCGAGGGGGAGTTATCCGTCAACAAAATCGAGCAGTTTTCGTTGGGTTTTACTCCTAATATTTCCTTTCAGTTGTTATTCTGAAAAATGGCTTCACTTAATCAATAAACCCTGCAGGATTGTTGTCCCAAAAGGTTTGATTGGTCACCTGTTGTTGTTGAATGTTAGGGTTTCCTCCAGTAGCAACAACTGGATATAAATATACCCTTGGGAATGGACCAGCATTCGTTACAGCTGACTGTAATACAGGAAAACCAGTTCTTCGATACATATTATAAGCCTCAATTGCATTCCCGAATGAAGCAATATAGTATTCTCGCTCAATTATTCTAAGCTTACCATTCGCTGATGCTATATTATACTCTTCTAAAACTCGTGCTACATAATCATCTATAATCGTACTAGTTATGCCAAACCCATCCAATTGCTGCCCTGCGGCAAAATTTATAAGTTTATCCATACTTAACCGAATGCCTTGTTCAAGCAAGATTTGGGAATTACCACCACTAGTGCCTAAGGTCAGGGCAGCCTCCGCTAGGCTAAACTTAGTAAAAGATGAAAGAAAAATTGGCTCAATCCCTGCCCCTTCTAAACCTTCAGTTACCCCGCGTGCTTGTATAAATAAGTCTCGATCAAAGGCTCCTCCTATGGGGTACAGCCCATAGGTAGTTCTTCGAACTCCGTCAGATGGAGTTCCATCCGTATCTCCATGGTCTCTACCCCAATAGAAATTTCCAACATAACAATAATCATAATCTGGATCTCCGGTACATGGTAAATTGGAGCCTTCAGGAGCACGATCTGCCTGACGATACATATAGTATCGAAGTCTAGGGTCTTGTATCCCCGTTTCAATAAAAGGTGGTTCAGAATCTCCAGCATTTAGAAAATCATAAAATCCATTGGCCATATATGCACCCCCTGCCCCATTAGGTCCATACAAAGAGAAAAATAAAGGGTGACGATCATCTGGAAATGTTGAACTTCCGTATCGAAATTGAAAGTCCTCTTCTGGAGTATCGATGATATTTAAATTAAGAACAGCATTGATTCCCTGAGTTGCTCTTGCTGGATTAGTTAGCCGTAAATTCAAGTATGCTCTTAATTTTAAAGTATTAGCCAACGCAATCCAATTGTTTCGATTAAAACCGCCCTCAAAGAACATATCTTCCGGCACTGATTGCGAATTCTGCGATAAGTTATTAATAGCTGAATCTAACAAAGCAATTTGTGCATCATAAACACTCAAACCTGTATCTAAAATAGGTTCGGGAAACATATTAGGGTCTTTCGCTTGTGAATAAGGCACATCTCCAAAAATATCTACTAAATACATCATAGTATATGCTTGCAAAACCTCTGCAAGCCCAAGATGATTGGGTGTATTAGAGCCCTGTTCATTTAATTTTTGTAACCGATACGTTTCTTCAACTACTTCATAAGAATTTCGCCAAGCAGAAACAGTAGCACCCGAATAAACAGATTGAATATATTCTCCAAACATATATCGATACCGAATAAGACCTTTAGATGTACCGCTGAATTGTCGTTCAAGGTTTAAAAAATTACCTTGAATATCGACTATTATTAAATCAGGATCTCCCGTCACTGGGTCACCTGATGTGCCATCGTCTGTGGGATCATCATCTCCAGGGTCTTGAGTTTCTTCCTCAGTCGCCATCATTTCATCTTTACTACTACAGCCAGCAACAGTAATGAATAGGAATAAAGTTAAGAGAATAGTAATCTTCTTGAAAAGATGAGTCTTAGACATAGCACATTGTTTATTAATCTACCTAAAATAATCTTTTTAAATTGGCGATGAATAAATAATCTCAACGATAACGTTACATGCGCTCAGGCACTTGGATACCTAACAAACCGAAAGCTGTCTTAATGACATCAGCGACTGCTTGAGACAATTGGACTCTAAAGTTTTTTTCTGAAACATCCTCCGCACCCAATATGGAAACGTTCTGATAGAAGGAATTGAATTCCTTTACCAAATCGTAGGTGTAATTGGCAATCAAAGCCGGACTATAATTTTCGGCGGCAGCTTGTACCGTTTCTGGAAATAACTGAAGGGTCTTTACTACTTCTTTCTCTTTGGGATGAAGTGTAATATTTCCAACAGGAATTTCACTGGTGGCACCGGCCTTTCTCAAAATAGACTGAATACGCGCATAGGTGTACTGAATAAACGGCCCCGTATTTCCTTGAAAGTCTACACTTTCTTCTGGATTAAAAAGGATTCGCTTTTTAGGGTCTACTTTCAATACATAATATTTTAAAGCTCCCATACCAATGGTTTTGTAAAGCTGATCCCTTTCTTCTTCCGAAAAGTCATCAATTTTACCCAGTTCTTCTGAGATCTTTCTGGCCGTAGCCGCCATATCTTCAATCAGATCATCGGCATCTACGACAGTTCCTTCTCTACTTTTCATTTTTCCTGAAGGTAGATCCACCATCCCATAACTTAAATGGTGTAGGTTTTCTGCCCATTTGAAGCCTAATTTCTTCAGAATTAAAAACAAAACCTTAAAATGATAGTCTTGCTCATTTCCAACGGTGTAAATCATCCCATTAATATCGGGCTGATCTTTTACACGCTGTATGGCCGTGCCAATATCTTGGGTCATGTATACCGAAGTACCATCACTTCGAAGTATAATTTTTTCGTCCAAGCCATCCTCCATAAGATCGCACCACACCGAACCGTCTTCTTTCTTGAAAAACACACCGCTCTCAATACCCTCCATCACATTATCCTTACCTAACAAATAGGTATTGCTCTCGTAATAATAGCTGTCAAAGTCGACACCAATGGCTTCGTATGTTTTTTCAAAACCTTTGTACACCCATCCATTCATCATTTTCCAAAGCGCCACAGTTTCCGCATCTCCAGCTTCCCATTTACGAAGCATTTCTTGGGCTTCTCCCATAATTTCAGTGCGGTCTCGAGCTATTTTTTTAATCTTAATCGTTTCCTCTATTATTCTATTCTCAAGATCAGTTATCGATTTAACTAGGGTTTCAAATTTTGAAATTTTATTTTTTAAAGCGTCGTTATTCTCTCCACCAACATTTTGAAGTAACTTATTTGAGATATTCTTAACCAATCCTTCATTATCCAAGGCAGTTTCTAACGCAAATTCATTACCGAGTTTTGCGATTGCGAAATGATCCAAATTTGAAACTTCTACATCCCTTTTCTCAAGAAAGATTTTTATTAAATTGTTGTGTCCTTTTATTGTAGCTCCCAAAACAGTAGGAGGACTTATAATATCCTTAATGTAATTTTCAAAAATAGGCTTGGCTTCCTCACGTAATTTCGTTTCAAATAAAACATAATAATTACCCACAAACTTATCCCCTTTCAAACCCGTACTTTCTGGTGTTTCACCATTTCCGTAACGTTTCCACGACAACATACTTTTACAAATATGAATCCCACGATCGTTGATAATTTGGGTTTTATATACTTTCTTTCCTGCTCCTTTTAATATTTGGGCTACGCTATAGCCTAATAGTACATTTCGTACATGGCCTAAATGCAAGGGCTTGTTGGTATTGGGAGAAGCAAATTCTACCATCATCGCGTCATCACCTTCTGGTACAATTCCGTAATTGGAAAAGCTATTCACACTTCCGAAGAAATCCAAAAAATACGAATCGGCCAAAACCAAATTCAAAAATCCTTTGACCACATTGAAATTAGAAACCTCACTTACATGTTCCACCAAATAGGCGCCAATGGCCTCTCCAATTTGTACTGGATTCCCTTTCACCACACGAAGCATCGGAAACACTACGACGGTAATGTCTCCTTCAAAATCCTTGCGCGTGGCCTGAAATTCTACCGATTCCAAAGAGGCGCTGTACAAGGAAGCAATGGCTTGCTTGATGTGTTGAGATAAGGTGTTTTGAAGACTCATGTATTTCGTAATTTAACAGAAGGCAAATTTAGAATTTTTATTTCAGACCCAATGAATATGCGCTGCTGAATTATTACAGCTCCAACATCATTACCATCTGCACAGCATATACGATGATCACAGTAGTTTCTGTAGAAAAAAACTACGTTAACGTCTATTTTTAGCGAGAAAAGAGGCCAATACGCCCAGTATTCCAAGGATGACTTTAGCTATGGCTTGTTCGGCTACTTCAGTTATATCACTGAAATAATCCATAACGCCCCATCCAACTAACAGCAGTCCGACTAATAAGAGTACAAAACGTAATACTTTCATATTTAATCTACTTTTGGGAGGAAAACTTCTGCCATCATACAACGAGCACTACCACCGCCGCAAGTTTCGATAACGGTCAAATCACTACTCAAAATGCTACAATGTTTTTCAATCGCAGCTATCTGTTGAGCCGTTAAACTATTATGTGCTGCCAAGCTCATTACCATGTATTTTTGATCGGCTCCTTTTACTTGGAGCATATTTCCAGCAAACTGATGCATTTGCGCCTCAGTAAGAGTAACAATTTCTTTTCCGCTTTGTTTGAGTTGCTTTACCACATTCTTTTTTTCGGCTGGATCGTCAATCGAATCGAGACATATGACCGCCAAATTTTCTCCCAAGGCCATCATCACATTCGTATGATAAATGGGAAGACGCTCTCCATCTACCGTTTGATAGGCCGCAAATATCACAGGATCACACTCGAAATCTTCACAGAACTCAATAAACAACTCCTCATGGGCGCGGGGAGAAAGTGCGCAATACGCTTTTTGATTGACACGGTCCATCAAAATACTGCCGGTCCCTTCTAAAAACACTCCTTCTTCTTCAGCAGATGTATAATCCATAAAACCATCTACTAAAAATCCTTCAGCTTCCAAACGGTTGATAATTTCTTCACGGCGTTCTCGTCGTCGGTTTTCTGCAAACATAGGATAAAGTCCTACGGTTCCATTGCGATGAAAGCTCACCCAGTTATTCGGGAAAATAGAGTCAGGCGTATCCATTTCCAGCACGTCATCTTCAACAATCACATGCACACCCACTGCTCTCAGCTTTACTACAAAAGCATCAAATTCGTCTTGGGCCTTAGCATTTACACCGGCACTTGTGAGCTTCATTTCTTCCTGAAAATAATTATTTACGGCGGTTTCTTCATTCATTCTGAAGGAGACCGGACGAATCATTAAAATGGTGTTGGTTATTTGTGACATGAGCGCTAAGCAGTTTCGATTTATTCCGTTTTCAGAATACAAAATTAGTATAAATTGCTCTGTAAAATGATGTATATTTAAAATAATAATGCAACCCAATGTCAGAAAAAGAAAAAATGCTTAGTGGTCAAATGTACGACCCGATGGATCCTCAATTATGCAAGGAACGTCAAGCAGCACGAACCCAGTTTCAACACATCAATACCATTCCAGAAATAGAAAAAAGAAGCGAGATTCCTTATTTTACGAACTCATGGGACCTGCAGGTAAAGGCCTTTGGATCGAACCTCCTTTTTACTGTGATTATGGTAGCAATATCACCTTGGGCGATAATGTATTTATGAACTTCAATTGCTGCATTTTAGATGTCATGGAAGTGAAAATTGGCAATAACGTAATGCTGGCTCCCAATGTGCAGGTCTATACAGCAACCCACCCGTTAGAGGCTAAAGCGAGAAATTCGGGAAGAGAATTTGCCAAAGGGATTACCATTGGAAATGATGTTTGGATTGGAGGTGGTACCATCATATGCCCAGGTGTGACCATTGGAAATGGAGCGGTGATCGGCGCCGGTGCCGTAGTTACTAAAGACATACCCGATAATGTATTCGCAGGTGGCAATCCAGCCAAGGTTATTAAGGCTATTGAAAATTAATTGCAATTCTTTCAGGAGAAAATAGGTCTCAGTTGTTTTAGTGGTGTTAAAGAGTGTTAATTAAGTCCCAATAGGAACTTAAGCATATACTTTTTGAAATTATAAACTGTTAAAGAATTGAAATTCAATCCCACTCTATGAAAAACCGTCAGCTTACCATCTTCTTATTTTTATTAGGAATCTTTTCATTACATGCCCAGGAATGGCAGACCGATTACAACTTGGCTTCTCTAGAAGCTATTGAGAAAAATCGGCCGATAATATTAGTCTTTCAAGGAAGTGATTGGTGCGCCCCCTGTATTAAGTTAGACCGCGAAGTATTTCAATCAGAGGCTTTCCAATTGTATGCAAAAGATCATTTTGTGATGCTTGAAGCGGACTTCCCTCGGAAAAAGAAAAATACACTCCCCGAGAATCAACAGAAAAAAAATAACGCCTTAGCCGAGAAGTATAACCCCCGTGGTATTTTCCCCTTTGTAGTTATTTTGAATAGCGAAGGAAAAGTCCTTGGCGAGACTGGCTATATGAAAACTTCTCCCAACCAGTATATTTTACATTTAGAATCTTTTAAAGGATAACCATTTGAAAAGTTTCCTCACTTTTTTAGTGCTTTTGAGCGCTTCGACCCTTTTTGCGCAACAAAACTATAAGCGCACCCTGAAATTAATGGGAAGTCGTTTTGACATCACCGTAGTGGCGAAAGATTCGCTGGAGGGGAATGGCTATATTGATTTGGCTATTGAAGAAATTCAACGCATCGAAACCCTCATTTCGTCTTGGGATCCCAATTCGCAAACCTCTACTATCAATACAAACGCGGGTATTCAACCCATTAAAGTAGACGAGGAACTGTATACCTTAATTGGTCGATGCGTGGAAATCTCCAAACTCACTGATGGCGCATTTGACATTAGTTACGCCTCCATGGATCGTATTTGGAAATATGACGGAAGCATGACCGAAATGCCTTCCGAAGAAAAGATTAAAGCCTCTGTTGCTAAAGTTGGCTACCAAAACATGTTGCTCAATCCAGAAAACTTCACTGTTTTTTTAAAGCTGAAAGGAATGAAAATTGGTTTTGGCGCTATTGGAAAAGGTTATGCCGCAGACAAGGCGAGAAAGCTGCTTGAACAAAAAGGAGTGAGTGGTGGGATTATAAACGCTTCTGGCGATTTAAATGCCTGGGGTAAGCAATACAATGGGAACGATTGGATGGTGGCTATAACCAATCCTCTAAACAAGGATAAGGTGTTTTCTTGGCTACCGGTGCAAAATAGCGCTGTAGTCACTTCTGGAAACTACGAAAAGTATGTAGCGTTTAATGGAATTCGATACAGTCATATTATCGATCCAAGAACGGGATACCCCTCCCATGGAGTAAACAGTGTCTCTGTTTTCACCAAAAGTGCCGAATTGGCCGACGCCTTATCCACTTCAGTATTTGTGATGGGGGTGGAAACTGGCTTGGACTTTATCAATCAATTGAAAGGAGTTGAATGCGTTATCGTGGATGGTGAAAATAACATTCGCACTTCAGAAAATATTCAGTTAAATAAACAGTAGTCTATGAAAAAGATTCTGGCGTTAGCCGTCGTTTTATGTGCTATGCAATCATGCGTGGTCGTGAAAGAATACGAAAAAGTAAATATTAATGACCCAGATATGGTGTTGGCAGCGCACAAATGTGAGCGTTTCGAAACTAATTTTCAAGTATACCGAGAGGGTGCTTCTGGTGCCAATGGAGGAAAATCTGGCGGTGGTTGTGGATGTAACTAAAACAAATGAATGCATAAGATAGTTGTCATATTATTTTTATTGGTGGGTGCTCTTGGGTTTTCTCAAGACTCCGACACCACATATAAAAAACGAGTTCTGGAAAGCACGGAGATCGATTTTTTGACCAGTTATTATAGTCAGGATGGCGCCAATGCAGCGGTAACCGGAGGAATTGGGACGGAGGAGTTAACCGACTTCACTCCAACCATTATTATAAGCATGCCCTTGAACGACGATGACGTGCTCACGATCGATGCTGGAATCTCTGCTTATACTTCGGCGTCTTCAAGTAATCTGGACCCCTTCGATGCCAGCGGAGCGTCTGGAGGAGGCGATGACGACGATGACGACGATGAAGGCGATGAAGGCGGCGGTGGCGGTTATACTGGACCGGTAGAAGGTAGTCCATGGGTAGCATCAACGGGTGCCTCTGCCAAGGACGTTTGGGGCAATGTGACGGTTAACTACAGTCATAGCAGCGACGACCGAAATAAGGTGTGGAGTGCCAATGCTAGCGTATCCGGTGAGTACGATTACTTCTCTGTGGGCGTGGGCGCCGGTCATGCGTGGCTTTTTAATGAAAAGAATACCGAAATAGGTATTAAAGGACAGGTCTTTCTCGACACTTGGAATCCTCATTATCCCACCGAGTTAGATTCGTATTTGGAAGCTGGAAGTAACCTGAACAATGGTTTCTTTCAAGGCATCGATATTTTAAATCAGGATGGAGACATCACTAATAAAAATGGAAATGCCACTTGGAGTCCCATAGAAGGTTTTGGATTAATTAATGATAAAAGCAGAAATACCTATTCGCTTTCATTGAGTTTCTCCCAAATTCTAACTAAAAATGCTCAGGTCTCTATATTCCTGGATGTAATACAGCAGCAAGGCTGGTTAGCCAATCCCATGCAACGTGTCTATTTCGGTGACCGAGATAATTATTATGTAGGTAATGCCGAAAGCATCCCTAACTATACCTCAACCTCCAATACCAATGTATTTCAGCTAGCAGATGACATTGAGCGCTTGCCGGATACTCGTTTCAAAACACCTATAGGCGCACGGTTTAACTATTATGTGAATGAAACCATTTCACTACGAACCTATTACCGATATTACTTTGACGATTGGGGCATGACTTCTCATACGGCAAGTTTAGAAGTTCCGATTAAGTTAAGTGATCAATTTACGATCTACCCAAGCTATCGATATTACACCCAGACGGCCATCGATTATTTCGCCCCTTATGAGGAAAACCTATCTACACAAGAGTTTTACACTTCCGATTTCGATTTGTCTGCTTTCGATGCACACCAATATGGGATTGGAATACGGTATACTGACATTTTCACCAAACTTAAAATTTTTAAATTTGGGTTGAAAAGTATCGATCTTAGGTTTCAACAATATGACCGAAGTACTGGCTTAAATGCTAGTATAATTTCGGGTGGATTTAAATTTATTTTGGATTAAGAAAGAAGGCTAACTTCTTAGAATATTTTATCTTTGCCATCCGTTTCAGTTGATTATTTTCTACTGAAATGAACCTAAAAGTATTCTTTTTTCAGAAATAACACCTATGAACATTCACCCTTGGCATGACGTAACTATTGGAGAGAACACTCCAAATCTTGTAAATGGAATCATTGAAATTCCGAAGAACAGCCGAGCAAAATACGAATTGGATAAAGAATCTGGAATGTTAATGCTGGACCGTGTTTTGTATTCCTCGATTAACTATCCTGCCAATTATGGATTTATCCCACGCACCTATTGTGATGACAATGATCCCTTGGATATTTTGATATTGTCTCAAATTGAAGTGGTCCCTATGTGTATTGTTGAAGCCAAAGTGATTGGCGTGATGCGCATGATGGACGAAGGTGAAATGGATGATAAAATCATTGCCGTAGCTGCTAACGACATGAGTGTAAATCACATGAATGAAATTGAGGATTTACCTGCTCATTGGCTGAAAGAACTGCGTAGCTTCTTTGAAAACTATAAAGAATTGGAACACAAAGAGGTGGTTGTGGAAGAGTTTCAACCGCGTAAGGTGGCTCTAGAGGTTATTGAGCAAAGTATTGTGGATTATAAGGCGAAGTTCGAGAGTCAATAAACACCTTCTCCATCCTCACTCTTTATTTTATTTCGAATTGATAGACGGCGCCTAACCCATAAGCTGCCCCAGTAAATACATTGCGACCAGCAAGCGTATATGACAAAGAAATATAGCCTCCAAAGCGATTAGAAATACGTGTGTATACCGTTCCTCCTACTTTGTGAAAATCGGATCCAAATTCCCTGAAATTTTGTGGTCTTGGGGTCCCTCGGTAATCAATACCACCAAAGGTATACTGAAAATCGTAGTACAAATCAAAATACCAACTAGCCATAGCCTTTCCTACCTTTACGGTAATTGGAAGTGCATTAGGAGTTTCGGACAATTTGAAAGAGAAACCACTTTGCAAGGTGATAAACCAGCCCTTAGGCCTTTTATAATGAACCAGTCCTCGAGATTCCAATACTGTTGCTTGCTGGCCAATATCATTTAATCCACCCAACTTGTAATTAGATATTGGAGTAGATATTCCCCCCGCCAGACTAATTTCTAGAATTCCGTTCTTCCGCTCAAGCCGCAAAATTCGATACTTTAGGAATAAAAGAGCATCCTGTAAGTTCTGTTGGTCATCGCTCACGATATAAGGAATGGAAAGGCTTGCAGCAAGATTTTCACTGATGCCGTAGTTGGTGTAAAGATTGGCATAATAAACACTACGTCCCAAATCTGTTTTTTTTCGACCCGCTCTATAGTTTTTAATATCTTCAAATCCAAAGCCTAGAACGGCAGCAGCGTTTCCTGATTCATTGTAGAAACCGTCTACCTTTCCTTGAGAAAATCCTTCAGAAAAAAACAAAATAAGCGCTAATAGTACTACCGTTCTCATCATTATTTATACTTACGAAAAACGAAGGTGTGTGGATGGTTTAATTCTGAAAAATAGGTCGTTTGGAAATTGTATTTCTTACATCGCCAAAGAAAAAAAACTCCCTTCGAAATTAGAACGGATACATCTTAATCTCTTACCAATGGCATCGTAGAACAGCGCAGTAACCCTTCTTGCTTGGCGATTTGAGCATAAGGCACTTCTTCTACCGTAAACCCTTGTTCACGCAACCAAGTATTTAATCTTGTAAAGTTTTTTTCTGAAATGATTACGTCTTCGGAAATAGAGAATACGTTACTATTCATATCGTACATTTCATCTTTGGTTATATGGAAGCAATTTTCACTTCCGAAGAAATCAACCAACCATTGATACTCTTCTTCTTCCAAAAACCCATCTTTATGAATGATGCATTTTCCTTTTCCAATAGGCTGAAAACAACAATCCAAATGAAGTGCATTGTCCTTGGCAACGGTGTTCGATTTTCTAAGATTGAATGACTTTACTTTCTTATCAGGAAAAAGTTCCTGCAAAAGATTTACCGCCTTCATGTTTGTTCGTGCAGTGATATAATCTGGATAATCCTCACCTCTATAAGTTCCCACAAAAATATGGTCGTTCCAAGGCATCACATCGCCTCCTTCTACATGAGCATCCTCAGGAAACTGAACCACTTTTGATGGGGCCATCTCATCAATCACATGTTGAATCGCTTCAATCTCTTTCTCTCGATCCGGTAAAATATTGGCCTTGATTAAGGTATCCCCTACTACAAAAGCAATATCGCGTGTAAATATCTGATTGCAATCTTCCAACTCATGGGGACGATATACGGTAACATTATACTTAGTAAATACAGCAGCTACAGCCTCCATTTCAGCAATCATATCTTCGTTTTTCGGATAGGTACCCGCTTTGATATGCTCTGCCGATTTAGGATCGTAAGTATCCTCCAATATTGGAGTAGGACCATTACTTTTTGCCGTTCCTAAAACCACGGCATGAAGCCGAGAGACTTCATCATTCACATTGAGTTGTAGCATGTTGTAAATATAAAAAAAAGCACTCATTTTCATGAGTGCTCTTATTGTTTTCAGAATAAAATATTATCTGTTATCTATCTCTTTAAAAGCTCTATGGTTCTCCCCAATATAAACTTGGCGAGGACGACCAATTGGTTCTTTCCGAAGTCTCATTTCTTTCCATTGTGCAATCCAACCTGGCAATCTTCCTAAAGCAAACATCGCTGTAAACATCTCGACAGGAATTCCCATCGCACGATAAATAATACCTGAATAGAAATCTACATTAGGATACAATTTTCTATCTACGAAGTATGGATCTTCCAAGGCTTCTTTTTCCAGTCCCTTTGCAATATTCAAAATAGGATCGTCTACACCTAAATCTTTCAATACTTCATCAGCTGCCACCTTAATAATCTTAGCGCGTGGATCGAAGTTCTTGTACACTCGGTGACCAAAGCCCATCAAACGGAATGGATCATTTTTATCTTTGGCCTTGGCCATGTATTTTTTTGTATCTCCTCCGTCTTCCTTAATCGCCTCTAACATTTCGATGACCGCTTGGTTAGCACCACCGTGTAAAGGTCCCCACAAGGCACTCATACCCGCAGAAATGGAAGTAAACAAACCTGCGTGAGAAGATCCAACTATTCGTACGGTAGAAGTGGAACAGTTCTGCTCATGATCCGCATGAAGTATTAATAGTTTATCCAATGCATTCACCAAAATGGGGTTTGATGTATATTCACCGCTTGGTTTTTTGAACATCATCTTCAAGAAGTTATCTACATAACCTAATGAGTCATCACCATAGTCCAATGGTAAGCCAGCACTTTTGCGATACGCCCATGCAGTTAACACTGGGAATTTACCTAAAATACGTACAATAGCATTGTACATTTCGTCTGGGCTATCCACGTTTACAGAAGAAGGATTGAATGCAATCAATGCGCTTGTCAACGATGAAATGACTCCCATAGGATGTGCGGCTTTTGGAAAGCCATCCAATATTTTCTTTACGTCTTCATCCACATGAGACTGCTCCTTAATGTCGCTATGGAATTTGGTAAGTTCATCTGCCGTTGGTAATTCACCAAAGATCAACAAATAGGCAACCTCCAGAAAATCGGCCTTATCGGCTAGTGCTTCAATGGAATAGCCTCTATATCGAAGAATTCCTTCTTCTCCATTTAAAAAGGTAATCGCACTCTCACAGGATCCTGTATTTTTGTAACCTGGGTCAATGGTGGTTACACCTCCCGTTACTCCGCGCAATGTTTTAATATCAATCGCAAGTTCATTCTCAGTTCCCTCTATAATTGGGAATTCATATTTCTCTCCATTGATTTCAAGGGTAGCGTTCTTGGACATAGGTATAATTTGATTTTTTTGAATTTTAAGGAATCTGCATCATCAATCAGACCAAAGGGCATCTAATGCGAAATTACGAAATTTTGGACGAAATTTTTAACATTTCCTAACGCATATTGGGTTAAAAAAACCTTAATTTATGTCTAAAGTAACTTTTGATTCCATTCTAAAATTAAGGCGCGTCAATTTATTGCTCCTCATTTTCTTCAGCAACGAAAGATTTCCTGCCTTATGAGATACCAACAATTAAAATAGATCAAGTTACTTTCTTCGGAAGCTTATATTTTGAAAGCCTTTCTCCCAGGATAGTAGGCCGTATCATCCAATTCTTCTTCAATACGAAGTAATTGGTTGTATTTGGCCATACGATCACTTCGAGAAGCACTACCTGTCTTAATTTGTCCCGTATTGAGTGCTACGGCCAAATCGGCTATGGTATTGTCCTCAGTTTCACCACTTCGGTGTGACATGACAGAAGTAAAGCCAGCATTATGGGCCATATTCACAGCAGCGATGGTTTCACTTAGGGTACCTATTTGATTCACTTTAATAAGGATAGAATTAGCAATGCCCTCATTGATCCCGCGACTCAATCTCTCCACATTCGTAACAAAGAGATCATCACCTACTAGTTGGACTTTATCTCCCACTTTATCGGTCAAATATTTCCAGCCTTCCCAGTCGTTTTCGTCCATTCCATCTTCTATGGAAATGATCGGATAGTTCGCTACTAATTCAGCCAAATAATCGGCTTGTTCTTGAGAAGTACGTACTTTACCAGAGGCACCTTCAAATTTCGTATAGTCGTATTTACCGTCCACATAAAATTCGGCTGCAGCACAATCTAAAGCGATCATTACTTCATCTCCTAATTTATATCCTGCATTCGCAGTGGCAACAGCGATCGTTTCCAGCGCATCTTCAGTTCCGTCCAACGTAGGCGCAAAACCACCTTCATCTCCAACAGCTGTACTTAAGCCACGATCGTGTAGTACTTTTTTAAGGTTATGGAATATTTCAGAACCCATCTGCATGGCATGCGTAAAGCTTGTTGCTTTTATAGGCATCACCATAAATTCTTGAAAGGCTATCGGAGCATCACTATGAGAGCCACCATTGATGATGTTCATCATGGGAACCGGTAAGGTTTTTGCGCTCACACCACCAATATATCTATAAAGTGGAAGTCCCAGCTCATTGGCTGCCGCTTTGGCTACAGCCAGAGAGACGCCTAAAATAGCATTGGCACCCAATTTCGATTTATTAGGAGTTCCGTCCAAATCGATCATGATTTTATCGATAGCTTCTTGCTCAAAAACAGAGACACCTAATAAGGTTCCTGCAATTTTACCATTCACATTCTCAACAGCATTCATCACGCCTTTTCCCATGTATTGATCACCGCCATCTCTTAATTCGACTGCTTCGTGCTCACCAGTAGAAGCGCCAGAAGGTACCGCTGCTCTACCCAACATTCCGTTTTCAGTAATTACATCTACTTCAACGGTAGGATTTCCTCTTGAATCGAAGATTTGTCTTGCGCGAATGTCTATTATTATGCTCATAGTTTTAAAGTTGATTTTGAGTTATTAAAGATACGAAATGCCAATTATTTAATGTTTCTAAATGGTCATTTTAGTGCTTGATTGATGCCTAAAACGTTTTCGACTTCTCCTCAAATTACAGATATACTGGTTTAAATAAAAAAAAGGCTCATAATTAATGAGCCTTTGCCAATTTCGAATTTTTAATGTTCTCTAAGAACTCATCAAACAAATAGGATGAATCATGAGGTCCTGGACTTGCTTCTGGATGATATTGCACCGAAAAAATAGGTTTGTCCTTCACTCGAATCCCAGCTACGGTATGATCATTCAAATGCACATGTGTAATTTCCACGGTTGGGTGTGCTTCTGTTTCTTCTCTGTTAATAGCAAACCCATGGTTTTGAGAAGTGATCTCTCCTTTTCCGGTAAGTATGTTTTTCACTGGATGGTTAATCCCTCTATGCCCATTGTGCATTTTATAGGTTGAAATCCCATTAGCCAGCGCAAGTATTTGATGACCTAAACAGATTCCAAATACTGGTGTATCCGTTGCTAAAATAGTCTGGGCGGTTGCGATCGACTTCGTTAATGGTTCGGGATCACCAGGACCATTACTGAAGAAATATCCATCTGGCTCGAAGGCACTCATCTCTTCAAAAGAACTGTCATAAGGGAATACCTTGATATAACAATCTCTCTTCGCTAGGTTTCTTAAAATATTCTTCTTGATTCCAATATCCAAGGCTGATATTTTGTGTGTGGCATTTTCATCACCATAGAAATAGGCTTCCTTGGTAGAAACTTTAGATGCCAATTCAAGACCATTCATTTCCGGAACGGACTTCAATTGTTCTTTCAATCCTTCAATGTTATCCACTTCCGTTGTAATCACAGCGTTCATGGCACCGTTATCGCGAATATAATTCACCAACGCACGTGTATCAATATCGCTAATGGCGAGTAAACTATTCGCTTCTAAAAATTCTTCCAAAGAGGCATCAGCACGGGTACGAGAGTAGTGGTAACTAAAATTACGGCAAATTAACCCTGCTATCTTCACGCTTTCCGATTCGATCTCATTGTTGTTGGTTCCGTAATTTCCAATGTGTGCATTGGTCGTTACCATTAATTGACCAAAGTAAGACGGGTCCGTAAAAATTTCTTGGTAGCCAGTCATTCCTGTATTAAAACAAACTTCACCGAAGGCTGATCCTTCTTTACCACCTACTGCTTTTCCGTAGAAAATGGTTCCATCTGCTAATAAAATGAGGGCTTTTTTTCGAGTTAGGTATTTCATATTCTAAAAAATCGTTTTGCAAAAATAGTTTAAAATGTTACTTCGATTCAAATTTTAATTTTAGAACTTTTAAACATTTCAACAATCCCGGGTTTCATTTAAATCGAGTTCAAAAAAAAAGGATAAACATTGAAACGTTTATCCTTTTTATATGCTAGAAATAAATTTTCATTTACTCTTCTTCTTTATTTGCTTGCGTATTAGTTGCAGGCGGGGTTGCTTTCGCTCCTCCTCCTCGACGACTTCTACGAGTAGTTTTAGACTTAGTTGCTTTACCAGCATTGTATATCTCATTGTAATCAACCAATTCGATCATCGCCATATCAGCATTATCACCCAAACGATTTCCCAATTTGATGATACGTGTGTATCCTCCTGGGCGATCGCCTACTTTTACGGCAACATCTCTGAATAATTCGGTTACAGCATCCTTTTGACGAAGTCTAGCCATTACAATACGACGATTGTGAGTGGTATCTTCTTTAGATTTTGTAATCATTGGCTCTACAAATTGCTTCAAAGCTTTCGCTTTAGCAACTGTAGTGTTGATTCGTTTGTGCTCAATTAGAGAACAAGCCATATTAGCCAACATTGACTTTCTATGCGCTGTCTTTCTACCTAAGTGATTTACTTTTTTTCCGTGTCTCATGACATTTATTTTATCATCTTGCTACCAAATCCGCCGTGACGGAGAGCAAAATATGATTAATTAATCCTTATCTAATTTATATTTTGAAAGATCCATTCCGAAGTTAAGTCCCTTCACGTTCACTAACTCTTCCAATTCAGTTAACGATTTCTTTCCGAAGTTTCTGAACTTCATCAAATCGTTCTTATTGTAAGAAACTAGGTCACCTAAAGTATCTACTTCAGCTGCTTTCAAGCAATTCAATGCACGAACTGAAAGATCTAAATCAATTAATTTAGTCTTCAATAACTGTCTCATGTGAAGTGATTCTTCATCATAAGTTTCAGTTTGTGCAATTTCATCAGCTTCCAAGGTAATACGCTCATCACTAAACAACATAAAGTGGTGGATGAGAGTTTTAGCTGCCTCGGTTAAAGCATCTTTTGGATGAATTGAACCATCTGTGATGATCTCAAAAACCAATTTTTCGTAATCGGTTTTTTGCTCTACACGAAAGTTCTCAATACTA
>Ga0256847_1000675_pt1 | contig 20363 bp, 20 predicted proteins | sample TeddybearmetaG_FD_189099 | JGI IMG/M metagenome (GOLD analysis project Ga0256847, IMG submission 189099) | Hydrothermal vent microbial communities from East Pacific Rise, Pacific Ocean - Teddybear | ecosystem: Environmental > Aquatic > Marine > Hydrothermal vents | place: Pacific Ocean: East... | reverse complement strand
GTAATGAGTCCGAGTCTATCCAGTCTTATAATATGAAGCCCTGCATTCTATCAGTTATCTACTTAAAATAAGTGGTCTGGAAAAATTTGCGCTTACCATCAGAGCCTGAATGCGTTCTGCTTCGCGCAAGTGAGCAACCGGACCAATATTTACCCGAAACAAACCGTCATTACTACCGGCTATTTTCACGATTGGCCCCACAAGGCTTATCAACCTTGCCAATAATGCGGCAGCCGTTCGCATCTCACCAAAAGCTCCCGCCTGCAGATAGATACGCGAAGCAGCAACTGGCCTTTTTGGCACATTAATACTGGCGCTGACTCTATTGTTGCGTGCAAGGCGTGTTTTGGGCGTTACCACCTCTACACGCACCCTTGCGGTACCTTTGCTTGCAAACCCCAGCTTAACTGCTGCTGCATACGACAGGTCAATAATACGGCCAGAGTGGAATGGCCCCCGGTCATTTACCCGAACGATAGTTGTACGCCCGTTATCCAGATTACTAACCCGCACAAAGCAGGGAATGGGCAGACTTTTATGCGCAGCCGTTAACTTATACATGTTGTAAGGCTCGCCGCTGGAAGTTAATCGCCCGTGAAACTTGGACCCGTACCAGGATGCACCACCAGTGGCCCGATATCCTTCTGCGCGTGGTAATAAGGTGTATTGTTTTCCCAGCACAGTATAAGGGGAACGATTGCCACTTTTACTACGGGGTAATTCATGCACGACAGGGTTTGGAAGTCGTTCCAGATTTCCCGGGGCGCGCCTGGGTGCTCCGTCCCGAACGGTGGGGCTGGAACAGGCCGCGATAAGTACTAATAGCAAAGGCCCCAAAGAAAGCTGAAATTTCGTCTTGATACTCACTCAGCTTTTGCCTGCGAAGCCCTGAAACTGGCAATTTCTTGCGCCAGCTGAAACACAGCCAGAGCATACATTGAACTGTGGTTGTAACGCGTAATCACGTAAAAATTATGCTGGCCCAGCCAATATTCAGCGGCTTGTTCTGTCTGCATCCGAAACAGGGCCACGTTGGTGTCGTCTGCCAGACTGGTACCAAGCAATCCGTTCTTCTTCCACTGTCCTACGCTCAAATGTGGTTTGAGGTTTTTGTTGGCAAGCGATGCAAACACCGCGTCATCAACATCACTCGCCCGTGCAGCAATGGCCTGATCGACCTTCCACCCATGTTGACTCAGATAACTGCCCACACTACCAATGGCATCTACCGGGTTATCCCATATGTCTCGCAAGCCGTCTCCATCAAAGTCTACCGCATACGCTCGATAGCTGGATGGCATGAACTGCCCATAGCCCATGGCACCTGCGTAAGAACCCATTGCGCTACGGGGCTCTTTGCTTTCTTCTCTGGATAACAGCAGAAACTCCTTAAGCTCATTTCTAAAAAATTTCTGACGGGGCGGATAATCAAAACCCAGGGTGCTCAGTGCATCCAGCACTCGATAACTACCTGCTCGTTTACCATATCTGGTTTCAACTCCAATGATGGCTACAACTATTTCCGGCGGAACCGAGAACATCCGTTGGGCTCTTTCAAGCTCGGACGCATAATCGTTCCAGAACTTTACACCATTAACGATGCGTTTCTGATCCAGAAAAATATTTCGATACTCCCACCACTGTTTAGTTTTTTCTGCAGGTCGGGAAATAGCTTTAACAATACCAGCATTGTGTTGGGCATCTGAGAACACCTGTTGCAGCTCAAAACGCTCAAAATTGTGTTCAGCAACCATCTCATCAATAAATAATCCGACATCAGCCCTGCCTGTGTAATCGGCATTACCAGTGCCCGCAAATGCAAATAGTACGACACAAAAAATCCATCTAACTAGCATTACCCACTCCCTGTAAAAAACACATCATAAGCATCACTCAATCACTAACGTCGTCGATGTGTATAGATAGACATTATTATTCCAAAGCTACCAAGCAGGGTTACGGCAGAGGTACCGCCATAACTTATTAGTGGCAAAGGCACCCCGACTACTGGTAACAATCCAATTACCATGGCTATATTTACAAACAGATAGACAAAAAACGTCAAAATCAGTCCACCCACAACCAAACGACCGAAGGTATCCTGAATCTGGTTAGCCATATAAAGGACACGAGTAATAACACCAAGATAAAGTACCAACAACACCAGAATTCCGACAAAGCCGAGCTCTTCGCCAATCACTGCGATAATAAAATCAGTATGACTTTCAGGCAAAAAGGACAGATTGGATTGTGTGCCTTCAAACAGACCCTTGCCATACAGACCGCCAGAACCGATAGCGGTTTTCGATTGAATTATGTTCCAGCCTGCTCCAAGCGGGTCACGCTCAGGATCAAACAGAGTGAGGACACGTTCCTTTTGATAGTCCTGCATCACAGCCCATAATGCTGGCATTGAAAAAGCAGCAGCGAGGGCCGCATAACCCAACCAGCTCCAATAAATTCCCGCCAGAAATACCACCCCAAGCCCGGCCGAAGTAACCAGGATTGCAGTTCCAAGATCAGGCTGCAGCGCTATCAAACCAGTGGGAGCAGCAATCATTACCAGCGCCCACACAAGATGCTTAAAGCGCGGCGGCAAAGGTCGGTCATTGAGATACCAGGCTATCATCAGGGGCGTGGCAACTTTCATTAACTCGGAGGGCTGGAACCTGGGTAAGCCTTCAACTCCCAGCCAACGTTGGGATCCCTTCGCTGATAAACCCACAAACAGTACCGCGATTAACATTGACAACACTGCACCATAAAGAAATGGTGACCAGCGCAAATATAACCGCGGGGGAAACTGCGCTACGATAAACATAACAACAAAACCGGCACCAATTCGCCCAAGCTGGGCTTTCAACACAACCTCGCTCTGCCCTGATGCACTGTAAAGCATAATCAAGCCAAAACTTACAATAGCAACCAGACCCAGCAGCAGCCAAAGATCTATATGCAAGCGGTAAAGTGGCTCGCCACGCACCAGCCCCTGACCCACTGGCATGCGTCGTACAAAATCACCGCTGCTCACAAACCCACCCCTGCCAGCTTAGGTAATAGATAGGCATCTATAACCTCACGCGCAACGGGCGCTGCTACAGAGCTGCCTCCACCGCCATTTTCGACCAGTACCACCAGCGCAATTTGTGGATTATCCGCTGGTGCAAAGGCCAAAAACCAGGCGTGCTTGCGTTGATATTCGGTCAGCAAGTCTTCATCATATTCCTCGCCCTGCTGGATACCAACAACCTGGGCAGTGCCCGATTTTCCAGCCATGCGATAGTTTATATTTCTACCAATATAGGCCCACGCGGTTCCGTTTTGACGAAACCCCTTGTTGCCCCGATGCACCACATCTTCCATCGCATCGACAATATTTTCCCAATCTTGTGGCTGCACGTTAGTAATATCCTGCATTGGCACACCTGAGTCGGATTCCACCAGATCTACAGCACTCGAAAGCAACATTCTCGGGCGCATCCAGTGGCCCCGATTTGCAATAACTGCAGCCATAGTGGCAAGCTGCAAAGGGGTAACCAACACATCTCCCTGACCAATACCAACATTCACGGTATCACCCGGATACCAGGGCTCGCCTTTGGCACCGTACTTCCAAACGGGATCAGGCATAATCCCCTTGTTACGCTGTAACACATCAATGGCGGTCGCCTGTCCGATTCCGAAACGTTTGGCCATCTCGGCCAGCGCCTCAATTCCAACATTGTGAGCAAGGTTATAAAAGTACACATTAGAGGAACGATAAATAGCCCGATGCAGATTTACCGTTCCCTGGCCACCGGAATTATTTTTTTTCCAGCTCCAGTCTCGCCAGATTCTGGACTGCCCTTTTATTCTGAATGAACCCCTGTCTTCAATAGTTTCTTCCCAGGTTGTGACTCCGGTACTGATTCCTGCCAAACCCACAACAGGCTTGAAGGTAGAGCCAGGGGCATACTGCCCGTCGACTGCACGGTTGAATAAGGGTACGTCTCTGGCAGACGTTAAGGCTTTGTATTTTTTTGCCGTCATGCCTGTAACAAACAGGTTCGGGTCATAACTTGGTGTGCTGACCATTGCCAGAATACCACCGGTCTTCGGGTCTATAGCTACAATTGCACCACGTCTGTCCCCCAATGCCTTGACGGCGGCAGCCTGTAACTCTACGTCAAGGTGTACGGTTATATTTTCGCCGGTAAGCGGTGGGCTTATCTTTAAAATTTTTCGGATTCTGCCACGTGCATCAATCTCCACGTTTTGGTATCCCACAGTACCGTGTAACGAGGTTTCATAAAATTGCTCTACCCCGCGTTTGCCGACAAACTGGGTTGAACTGTAATTCACTGCGTCGAGTGTTTTCAAATCACCTTCAGTTACCCTGCGCACGGAACCAATTACGTGGGCCAGCAAATCTCCAAACGGATAATATCGAAGCAACTGAGCCTGCACTTCCACTCCGGCCAGCCGGTGACGATTTACTGACAGTATGGATATTTGTTCTTCAGATAAAACCTGGCGCAGCGCAACTGCCTCGTAAGGTCGCTTGCGTCGCAGCAGGCGCTTGTGAAAATCTTCTATCTCCTCGGCGGTTAAGCCAACGAGATTTTGCAAATCCTGAAGCATTGCAGGTAAATCATCTATACGCTCTTTGACCAGCGCCAGTGTAAATACAGCACGGTTTTCGGCAAGTACTACACCCCGACGATCAAGAATCAATCCGCGCGGCGGCGGCAGCGCCTGAACCTGAATTCGATTATCGTCTGAGCGCGTAACGTAGTCCTGGTAGGAAACAATTTGCAATTGAACAAGACGGCCCACCAACAAGCTAATACACACAAAAACGAGCAACAAAACTACAACCGAGCGTCCCGAAAAACTACGTATTTCGGATTCCGAATCTTTTAAGTGCATCGCCTCAGACATTTTCCAGGTCCGGCTTAAGCACGATGATAGGGGTGGTTAGCATTCAAACTCCATGCCCGGTATATCTGCTCTGCAACCAGCACGCGTACCAAAGCATGTGGCAAGGTGGCACGGGACAGAGACCAGTGGGCAATGGCTAAATTTTTGCACACCGCTGACAAGCCGTCTGGCCCTCCTACAAGCAAAGCCACGTTACTGCCACTGTGGCGCCAGGTATTCATACGTTTAGCCAACATATCGCTCGTCCAACTCTCACCAGACTCGTCCAGCGCAATCACCAGATCCCGCGGTTTGATTTTACCCAGCAGAAGTTTTTCTTCATGTTGCTGCTGAACTGCAACACTGTTTGAACCACGTTTGCGCAAAGGCAGTTCCACTAGCTCTAACGCATTATCTTTCGGCAGCCTGCGTGCAAACTCCGTATACCCTGTTTGAATCCAGCCGGGCATTTTGGTTCCAATGCACAACAGCCGGATAATCATTTCTTTTCGTCACCAAAGTCGGACCAGAGTCCTTCCAGGTTATAAAACTCACGGCTATCAGGGTGCATCACATGAACCACAACATCACCCAGGTCAACCAGCACCCATTCCAGGCCCTCTTTTCCTTCAATTCCCAGGGGTTTTATGTCTAGAGACTTCGCAGCACTCATCACAACATCTGCAAGCGCTTTAACCTGCCGACTCGACGTACCACTGACTACAATCATAAAATCGGTAATATCAGTGAGTTTACTAACGTCTAAAACAACAATATTCTGGCCTTTAAGATCTTCCAGAACCCTGACTATCTGATTTTTGAGTTTCGGCGATACCTTGTTTGATTGCTTGGCCGCCGACTTACTGCCAGTCATTCACTCTCTCCTGTTGGGTAAATTTGCTTCTCCATGATATAGGACAGCACGCTTTCTGGTAACAGGTCCTGCACTTCGTTTCCCATATTTAGTTTTTCACGAATAGTGGTCGACGAAATATCCAGCATTGGCTGCTGTGCAAGGTACAACTTTCCAGATGGACAGGACGTTAATTCCTCTCGCGTTGCGCTTAAATGCAAATCTACAAACTTCTGCATTTGTTTCGATCGAACTACATCTTCGGATTGTTCCGGTCTTTTAAAAACCAGAATATGCGCTAGCGAAATCAAATCCAGCCCGCGGTACCAGCTATCCAGTACTGCAAATTGATCCGAACCCATCAACCAGAGCAGTGGTTTGTTGTTACCATGTTTTTTACGCAGTTCGCAGAGCGTATTGTAACTATAAGATTGTCGCGAAGGGTTTGATATTTCAACGTCATCCGCGACCATATCAGGCTGATTTTGAAGCGCCAGTTTCAGCATTTTCCATCGGGCATTAATCCCCCTTCCGGATAAATCCTTGTGTACTGGTTTGGCGGTAAGAATAAAACGCACCTGTTCAAGGTCAAAGAGATTCAGTGCAATGCTGGCTGCAAAAATGTGGCCTTTGTGGATCGGATCAAAACCACCGCCATAATAGGCAATCATATAGTGTGCAACTCATGGCTGTTCACCGAACGCGGACTTCGCCTTTGCCCAGAACGATGAATTTTTGCGAAGTCATACCCTGCAATCCTACCGGGCCGCGGGCATGAAGTTTGTCCGTTGAAATGCCAATCTCTGCACCCAGCCCATACTCAAAGCCATCCGCAAATTGAGTGGAAACATTAACCAGCACTGATGCCGAGTCTACCTCAGTCAAAAAACGCTGGGTGTTTTTATGGTTATTGGAAACGATGCAATCGGTATGTTGGGATCCGTATTGCGCTATATGCTCGATAGCAACATCAAGATCCGAAACTACGCGAACAGACAATACAGGACCGAGATATTCGGTAGCCCAGTCTGATTCGCTTGCAGAGACGGCTCCGGGCAATAGTACACAGGTGCGCTCACAGCCCCTGATTTCCACACCCAGTTGTTCAAAGCGCTCGGCAAGCAGTGGGAGAACGGTACCCGCCATGGATTCAGCTACGAGTAATGTTTCCAGGGCATTACACACGGCGTACTTTTCTGCCTTGGAATTCACGGTGACATTTACTGCCATGTCTATATCAGCATTATCGTCAATATACAGGTGACAGATTCCATCCAGATGTTTAATCACCGGAATAGTCGATTCTTCTGAAATACGCTCTATCAGCCCTCTGCCACCGCGTGGAATCAAAACGTCAACATAATCCTTTAGCTTTAATAACTCACCAACAGCAGCCCGGTCGGTGGTGTCTATGACCTGAACCACCTCTTCGGGCAAACCAGCATCCCGTAAACCCTTGCGTATGCAAACTGCAATAGCCGTATTGGAATGAATAGCTTCTGAGCCACCGCGCAATATGCACGCGTTCCCTGCTTTTAGACACAGGCTCGCGGCATCAACGGTAACGTTTGGTCGTGACTCATAAATTATGCCTATTACACCAAGCGGTACGCGCATTCGCCCAACCTGAAAACCACCAGGCATATAACGCATTTCGGTAATTTCACCAACCGGATCACCAAGTGACTCAACCTGCAACACCCCAGCCACCATTTGATCAATACCTTTTTCGTCAAGTATCAACCGGTCAATCAAAGGTTGCGCAAGACCATTGGCAGCGGCAGCTTCCAGATCCAGTTTATTACCAGCAAGCAGAGCCGGCCGACCGTCCAGCATAGCCTGTGCAATTGCTTTTAGTGCGGTGGACTTAACACGGGTATCTGCCGAGGCAATTTTGCGAGAAGCCGCGCGAGCGCGTTGCCCCACCTCTAACATATAGAATTGCATGTTCATTTATTTTTTACCAACTTGTAATCAATTGCAATTATACATGGGTGGAACATTTTTTTTTGCTCAAGGCTGTTTACCCGCTCAGGGCTGTGAGCATTCGCGCCAGTTCATTCAAACGCTCTTTGGGGTGGTTAAGCTGCAACAAACTCTGCTTGGAATCCGGATCCAACGGTAGCAATTCTGCCAAACGCAAACTCACCGAGCTGGCATCGGTATAGTCGATATCGATGCGCATTTGTTTTTGAAGCTTTTGTACCATGGGATGTTTTACCAGTTCTTTGAGGGTATTTACCATATCCATGTGACTGGCATCCAATACCTCCCGGGGTTCGGCTGGAAGAAACTCTGCTTCTGCCATTAACAGATGATCGTCCATTTCAAATTTTCGAAGGATTCTGAATTTGTGCTTACCCCGAGCGATTATTCCCAGCAAACCGTCTTTCAGCTGATTAAAGTCAATTATTTCAGCGTATGTTCCCACGTTGTATATATCAGGTTGACGCTTATCTGCTACACGAGAATCGGAACCGTTTCTGATAAGCACAATGCCAAAGCCAATGGATTGTTTCAGGCAACTGGTAACCAGATCCACATAACGTGGCTCAAAAATACGCAGAGGTAATCGACCACCCGGATATAAAACTGTTTTCAATGGAAACAGTGGAATCTCTACAGGCTTGAGTTTAAGCATATTACTGCTCATAAAATTTCCGTCTCTGGCTTTAATTCGATTATCCACCCAAGCTGCCTAACTGTGAAGCGTAACCATTGATGAGACTGACATTTACCCTGTGGCCCGTTAGAATTAACCCAAGCTAAAATAAGTATCGTTAAAGTGGATCTACTGCAAATAATATTTCTGGCTCTCATACAGGGCATTACAGAATTTCTGCCCGTCTCCAGCTCAGCACACCTGATTATTCCGAATCAACTCTGGAACTGGCCCGATCAGGGCCTGGCATTTGATATTGCGGTACACACAGGCTCACTTTTTGCAGTGTTGTTATATTTTCGCAGGGACATTCAAGCCTTTGCGGTAGGTGGTCTGGGGCTTATATCAACAGGTAAAGTGGACGACCACACCAGGCTGCTATTCAAAATAATTGTGGCCAGCCTGCCTCTGGTTTTTGCCGGTTTGCTACTTAAGGATTTTGTTGCGACGGAGTTACGTTACACATGGGTTATTGCAAGTGCCAGCATCCTGTTCGGTGTGGTGTTATGGTTTGCTGATAGATCCACAGGCACATTAAAACTGACGGATCTGGCGTGGAAAGCCGCCCTGATTATCGGTTTGGCGCAGATACTGGCGCTCATTCCAGGCACTTCGCGCTCTGGCATTACCATAACCGCTGCACTGTTTTTAAGGTTATCCCCAGAAGCCGCAGCACGTTTTTCTTTTTTACTCTCAATACCAGCCATTCTGGGCGCAAGTACACTTGCGGTAATCGAACTTGCACAGACGGAAACAGCAGTGAACTGGAACGAACTAATAGCCGGTGTAGTGCTGAGTGCCATTGCTGCCTACCTGTGCATTCATTTCTTTATCAGGTTGCTGGAACGCACGGGAATGACGCCCTACGTAATATACCGCATCGCATTGGGCGTCTTGCTCTTTAGTCTGCTCTAGCAAAAAACCTAAAATGGAATGTCGTCATCAAAATCAGGCATGGGGTCCGGTGTATTGTGCACTGGCTCCATCTGACTACTAGCTGCTCCTGCTCCTCCACCCGCATCAGGAGAACCACCCCGGCTGTCAAGCATCTGCAGATTACTGGCAATCACCTCTGTTTTGTAGTGCTTCTGGCCGTCTTTCTCCCAGTTGCTGGTACGTAGAGAGCCTTCTATGTAGACTTTTGAGCCACGCTTGAGATATTCACCAGCAATTTCCGCCAGCCTGGCAAAACAAACCACGTTGTGCCATTCGGTTCTATCCTGCTGTTGGCCTGTTTGCTTGTCTTTCCATGAGTCCGATGTCGCCACGCTAAAGTTTGTTACCGGCGCTCCACCTTGTGTATAACGAGTCTCCGGGTCTCTGCCCAGATTACCAATCAGTATTACTTTGTTAATCCCTCGTGCCATGTGCCTGCCCTGCTTTTTATAGTGAATCAATATTTGGATTATATGCGGGCAGTTTATAACATGCGTGCGGGCAAAAATACCGCCAAGGGCCTGTAGCATTGTGCGAATTCCTCGAAATAACTCTTAAGCAAACTATTCCTGTTGCGAGTCAGGGCCAAAGGCGGTACTTTCACTCGTTTTATCTGAAGCAAAAATCGTGGACACAATTTCGATTCAGGGTGCTCGCACCCACAACCTGAAAAACATTAGTCTCGACCTACCCAGAGACAAGCTTATTGTTATTACAGGCTTATCCGGGTCCGGGAAATCTTCCCTGGCATTCGATACCTTGTATGCAGAGGGTCAACGCAGGTATGTAGAGTCTTTATCTGCCTATGCGCGACAATTTCTGTCGATGATGGAAAAGCCGGATATTGATCACATTGAAGGTCTTTCACCTGCTATTTCCATTGAACAAAAATCTACCTCGCACAATCCACGCTCTACCGTGGGCACCATTACAGAAATATATGATTATCTGCGTTTATTGTATGCACGTGTTGGGGAGCCCTATTGCCCCACGCACAACAAAAAACTGGACGCACAAACCATCAGCCAGATGGTAGACCAGGTACTGGCACTTCCCAAAGATACACGCATTATGGTTCTTGCTCCGGTGGTTGTGGAGCGCAAGGGCGAGCACCTGCATCTGTTCAGGGATTTGATCTCTAACGGCTTTATTAGAGCGCGTGTAGATGGCATAGTTGTCGATCTTGACCACCCTCCCGAACTCGACAAGAAAAAGAAGCACACCATTCATGCGGTTGTGGACCGCCTAAAAGTAAATGCGGACATGCAACAACGTCTGGCAGAATCATTTGAAACAGCAACAGCATTGGCCGACGGTGTTGCCAGCGTTTCATTTATGGACGACCAAAAACAGGAAGACCTGGTCTTTTCAGCCCGGTTTGCATGCCCCGACTGCGGTTACAGCATCAGCGAGCTGGAACCTCGCTCCTTTTCATTCAACAATCCCGCTGGCGCTTGCCAGGGCTGTGACGGTTTGGGTGTGAAACAGTTTTTTGACCCGGAGCTGGTAGTTTTTGACTACAATCTAAGCTTGTCTGAGGGAGCTATAAGAGGCTGGGACAGAAGAAACGTTTACTATTTTCATATGTTGTCGTCCCTGGCCGAGCATTACGGCTTCGACATCGATGCGCCGCTGGGCTCGCTAAGCAAGAAACATATTCGTAGTCTATTGCATGGCAGTGGCAATGAAAAAATTAATTTTAGCTATGCTAACGACCGCGGTGACGTTGTAAAACGCACACACAAGTTTGAGGGCATCATTCCTAATATGGACCGCAGATACCACGAAACTGATTCTTCGATGGTGCGTGATAATCTGCAAAAATTTCTAACTGTTCAAAAATGTCCAAAGTGTAATGGCGCGCGACTAAAGGAATCTTCACGACATGTGTTTATTAAAGGTACAAACCTTCCCGACACAACGTCCCGCTCCATTGAAGATGCTATGTTGCATTTCAAAAATTTGCGTCTAAAGGGGCGCCAGGGCGTAATAGCAGAAAAAATTCTAAAGGAAATAAATGCACGCCTGCAATTTCTGGTCGATGTCGGGCTAAATTATCTGACCCTCGATAGAAGTGCGGAAACACTTTCAGGTGGCGAAGCACAGCGCATTCGTCTGGCCAGCCAAATTGGAGCTGGTCTGGTAGGTGTTATGTACATTCTTGATGAGCCTTCCATTGGCCTGCATCAACGTGATAATGCACGCCTGCTTAAAACACTGGTCCATCTACGGGACCTGGGCAATACTGTGATTGTTGTGGAACACGACGAAGAAGCCATCCGCTCGGCAGACTATGTTGTAGATATAGGACCCGGTGCGGGTATTCATGGTGGCGAAATTGTTGCCCAGGGTAGTGTAGAAAACCTGATTAACTGCAAAGCATCCATAACGGGGCAATTCTTGTCCGGGAAAGCCAGTATAGCCATCCCGAAAAAACGTCATCCGGTTGACAAGCACAAACTGATTCATATAGAAAATGCCACGGCAAACAACTTGCAAAACCTGTCTATCGATATACCTGTGGGATTATTTACCTGCGTTACAGGTGTATCCGGTTCAGGCAAATCCACCCTCATCAACCAAACTCTCTACCCGGTCGCCGCCAGGGCGCTAAACAAGGCCACCACACTTGTAGCAGCAGCTCATGACGAAATACATGGTATGGAACATCTCGACAAGGTGGTAGACATAGACCAGAGCCCTATCGGGCGAACCCCGCGATCTAACCCGGCAACCTACACCGGGCTATTTACCCCCATACGCGAATTGTTTGCCCAAACCCAGGATGCACGTATGCGAGGATACAAACCCGGGCGGTTCAGCTTTAACGTAAAGGGTGGGCGATGTGAGCCTTGCCAGGGGGATGGCCTGATTAAGGTCGAAATGCATTTTTTGCCCGATGTATACGTGCCCTGTGATGTATGCAGCAGCAAACGCTACAACCGGGAAACTTTGGACATAAAGTACAAGGGCAAAAATATTCACGAAATTCTCGACATGACTATTGAGGTTGCTCGAGAATTTTTTGACGCTATTCCCATGCTCAACAGAAAATTGCAGACGCTGATGGATGTGGGCTTGTCATATATACGTCTTGGGCAGAGCGCCACTACACTTTCAGGGGGCGAGGCTCAACGCATCAAACTATCGCGTGAGCTTTCCAAGCGTGATACGGGTAAAACCCTGTACATACTGGACGAACCAACCACAGGCTTGCATTTTCAGGATATAAAGCAACTTATGGAAGTGCTGCACAGACTTCGGGATCAGGGTAATACCGTTGTGGTTATCGAGCACAACCTGGATGTAATCAAAACTGCTGACTGGATTATTGATATGGGCCCTGAAGGTGGATCGGGAGGCGGTACTATTGTCGCAGCAGGGACACCGGAGCAACTGGTAAAGGTTAAAAAATCCCATACCGCGCACTTTCTCAAACCACTATTAAAACCACGTCTTATGCAACACAAGCCTTAAGCAACAAAGGAGCCGCTAACGCAATTCGTAGCGTATAGACACACCACCATATACGTTGCTTCCAGGTGCCGGTTCAAAACTCCGTCCACCAAAACCATTGATGCGCACATTACTGTTGTATTGCTCATCAAATACGTTATTTAGCCCAAAGAAAGGATCAATTTTCCAATTGCCAGACTTGAACGGGTAACCAATTCGAACATTAGCTACCGTAGAAGACTTGTTGATTACAGAGTTTGCGTTGTTGGCAAAAAGAGAATCCACATACAGCATATCAGCCACAAGATACAAACCGGACCTGTGTTGATATTCCAGTTCTACAAAAAGTTGATTGTCAGGTAAACCAGGCAACCGGTTTCCAACCAGATCCGCATTGGAAGAAAACTTATCGAATTCGTATTTGGACAGGGTATAAGCAATACTTAACATCAAGTCTGCGTTCAGCTCCACAACCGCATACGCTTCAATACCGGATCTGTCTGTATCTGCATTCTCAAAAAATGCCCGGTCACCAACATTGGCTACACTGGTTATCTCATCTTTGACTTGCATAGTGTAGGCGGCCACATCCAGGTAAATTCGATCGTCAAGCAGGCTGCCTTTAAAGCCAATCTCAAAACCTTTGGCTTCCTGGGCATCTACAGCGTTAAAACCGCCAAGACTAACGTCCAGATTTCTCGGTGGATTAGCGAGCTCAGTAAATGTGGGCGTTTCAAAGGCAGTGGAATAATTGGCATAGAAACTCATATGTTCATTGGCTTGCCATACCAAACCGATAGTAGGGCTGAATTCATGAAACTCCAATTTACTGGACTGATCTTCATTGGTCAGAAATTTGTCGTCTACTGACAAATCAATTGAGTCGTATCGCACACCCAGAATCAAAGTGAGCGTACCGCTCAGACCAAATTCATCTCGAAGGTAGAATCCATAGGTTTCTGCCTTTTCAATCTGGTCAAAACTCATAACTCCACGCATACCAGCGTTATTCAAAAAGCGCTGTCGATCATCTCTTTGAATGTCGATGTCCATTCCAACAATAATCTGGTTGGATTTACCGAACAATTGATCTGAAAAACTGTATTGAATGCCACCGCCATAGAAAAACCGTTCAAAGGTAACTACACCGTCATCCGGAACAAAATTAATATGAGTACCGATAGGTAGAAAGGTTGAAAAATCGCGCCAAAGATAATAGTTGCGCACTACCAGCTCCTGGCGTTCGTCCAAAGTCTTTCGGAATACAAATCCAAGTTTTTGTTGATCCAGTTTTTCACCAGCATTTGAACTCAAATTTCGTGCTTGCGCCTGAGTAGGATCGTCTCGTACTTGTGCAGAGGTAATGGCGCCGGAATCCTGGGCCTCGGGAGAATCAACCAGATTAAGAATTACAGTCAGGTCTGTATCACTGTCAAAGTCATAGCGAAACTTGCTATTTAACAGTGTGGACTCAACCCGAGAAGCATCCCGATAGCCGTCGTATTCAAAACGCGAGGCATTCACCATGTAATTTAACTTACCGTTTTGACCCCCGGTTTTTACCTGGTAATTTTCATGCCCGTACTCACCCAGCGTAAATCGCGCTTCAACGAATGGTATTTCAGGCCCGTCTTCAGTGAACAAACTGATTACACCACCAGAGGATGCGCCATAAAGAGAAGAAGAAGGCCCCCGGATTACTTCAATTCGGCTGGCTGAACCCAAATCAATATCATCCACGCCGCTTTGGCCGTCAGCAAGTGTCGCCGGTATATCGTCCGCAAAAATGCGTATACCCCGAATACCAAAATTTGCACGCGCACCAAAACCCCGAATAGCAATTCGCAGGTCCTGAGCATAGTTATACCGGTTTTGAGAGAAAACTCCCGGCACCCTGTTTAATGCTTCGTCCAGCCCGAGTTGCTGACGCGCACGCTGAATTGTGTCCTGGTTAATAACAGAAACTGCAGCTGGCACCTCACGCAATGATTTTTCTACACGCGTGGCGTGAACCGTGATTTCTTCGAGACAGGATTCTCCCTGCTCGCATTGAGCGTTTGAAGTGATATCAGATGGTGACTTGGCGCTCGATTGCTCTGCAGCAAGAGGTGAAACCGCTACAACCGTCCATAGAAAAAAATAGATACCGAGCCGTACCTTAAAAGCGGTATGAAACCTATTTTTCAGTTTGCTCACTATCATCAGATGGTTCGACTCCTTCCAACTCTTCATCCACAGGAATGGGACGATCTACCAATTCCACATAAGCCATGGGTGCAGCATCTCCAGCACGAAATCCACACTTGAGTATGCGCGTATATCCACCCGGGCGTTCCTGATACCTGGGCCCCAGCTCAGTAAACAGTTTTCCAACAGCTGCATCACTGCGTGTGCGGGAAAAAGCCAGACGGCGATTTGCCACCGAGTCTTGCTTAGCCAGCGTGATTAGAGGCTCAGCCACTTTTCGGAGCTCTTTTGCCTTGGGCACAGTAGTTTTAATAAGCTCATGCTCTATTAAAGACACAGCCATATTTCGAAACATCGCCTTACGATGTGAACTGTTTCTATTTAACTGCCGTCCGCTTTTACGATGACGCATAACAAATTCCTTCTAAATGCTGGTTCGAAGACTGGCAGGTGGCCAGTTTTCCAGGCGCATTCCCAGGGACAAACCGCGAGACGCCAGTACATCCTTGATTTCAGTCAGAGACTTCTTGCCCAAATTCGGAGTTTTCAACAATTCAACTTCTGTACGTTGAATAAGATCACCAATGTAATAAATGTTTTCTGCTTTCAGGCAATTAGCTGATCGTACCGTAAGCTCAAGATCATCAACCGGTCGAAGTAGAATCGGATCAATCTCATCTTCTTTTTCTTCAGGAACAGGCTCAATTTCATTTTCGAGATCCACAAACACAGCCAGTTGCTGCTGCAGTATGGTCGCTGCCTTTCTAATAGCTTCTTCGGGATCAATGGTACCGTTGGTTTCCAGATCGAGAATCAGCTTGTCCAGATCTGTGCGTTGCTCTACACGTGCACTTTCAACTGTGTAGGAGACTCGACGCATTGGGCTAAACGTTGCATCCAGTCGCAGCACACCAATAGCACGGGACTCGTCCTCGTCTTCTGGGCGAGTATCAGAAGCTTCATACCCACGACCACGCTCGATTTTGACTTCCATGTTGATGCTACCCTGACTGTTCAATGTGCATAACAGATGGTCGGGGTTAACAATTTCAATATCCTGGCTTAACTGGAAATCTCCAGCAGTAACTATACCAGGGCCGGTTTTATTCAAACCTATAATGGCTTCGTCCGCATTGTGCATGATTACTGACATGCCTTTAAGATTCAGCAGAATATCAATTACATCTTCCTGAACCCCTTCCATCGCACTGTACTCATGCAACACACCTTCAATCTGCACTTCCGTAACAGCGCACCCAGGCATGGATGACAACAAAATACGTCGCAGGGTATTACCCAAAGTATGCCCAAACCCACGCTCAAGAGGCTCAAGTGTTACACGCGCTCGCGTGGCACTTACATCTTGAACATCTATGTGTCTTGGAGTCAGAAATTCGTTTGCCGACTGTCCCATATGATCCACTCTCCTACTTGATTTGCGAGCAGGCTTTCAACAAAAGCCCACTTAACTGGAGAAAATTTACTTGGAGTAAAGCTCCACAATAAAATTCTCATTAATTTCTGCCGGAAGCTCTTCCCGGTCAGGGTTGCGCTTGAATACGCCTTCCAGTTTCTCAGAGTCCACATCAATCCATTCCACATCGGCTCTTTGTGAGGCCAATGCCAAAGCAGACTTGATACGCAGTTGGGTTTTTGATTTTTCCCGCACTGTTACAACATCATCCAGCTGAATCTGGTAGGAAGGAATATTAACTACTTTTCCATTAACCATAATCGACTTGTGGGATATCAACTGCCGGGACTCTGCACGGGTACAACCCAGGCCGATACGATAAACCACGTTATCCAACCTGCTTTCCAGCAATAGCAGTAGATTTACACCGGTAGCACCTTTTTGGCGATCGGCTTTCTTGTAGTAATTTCTGAATTGCTTTTCCAGCACACCATAGATGCGTCGTACTTTCTGTTTCTCGCGCAGTTGAACAGCATAATCAGACAGTCGCCCTCTACGAGCACCATGCTGTCCTGGAACTGTGTCCGCTTTGCACTTTGAATCTAGTGGGCGCACGCCACTCTTAAGGAACAAATCTGTTCCTTCGCGTCGTGCCAGTTTACATGTGGGTCCTAAATACCGGGCCATAGTAAGAGCCTCTCCTTACAAATTATTGCTTTACGCCTAAACGCGCCTTTTCTTTGGTGGACGACATCCGTTATGTGGTACCGGAGTAACATCTGCTATGGAATTGATCCTCAATCCAGCAGCGTTTAAAGCCCTTACAGCTGATTCGCGACCGGGGCCGGGACCTTTTACAAAAACATCAACACTTTGCAAGCCGTATTCCTCTGCAGCTGCAGCGGCACGCTCGGCTGCTACCTGGGCAGCAAACGGTGTACTCTTACGAGAACCTCTAAAACCAGATCCACCGGCCGTAGCCCAACACAGCGCATTACCCTGACGGTCTGAAATTGTAATGATAGTATTGTTAAAAGACGCATGTATATGCGCGACACCATCAATTACGGTTCTCTTATCTTTCTTTCGGCCTGATTCTGCCATGTTAACTTTCACTCCGCATCAGCATACGCTGTGTCAAATTTTCTCTAAATTCGTATCTTATCTACGAATAGGACGCTTAGGACCTTTTCGTGTACGTGCATTGGTTCGCGTACGCTGCCCGCGTACCGGCATACCACGGCGATGCCTGATACCACGGTAACAACCCAGATCCATCAAACGTTTGATGTTCATAGATGTTTCACGTCGCAAATCACCTTCAACGGTAAACTTGCCTACTTCTGTACGCAGCGCGTCAAGTTCTGCTTCATTTAGATCCTGAACTCGAACATCAGGTTTAATACCTGTGCTGCCACATATTGCCTTGGCTCTGGTTGAACCAATGCCAAAAATATAGGTTAGTGAAACAACCGTATGTTTTTTATCTGGTACGTTAATTCCAGCAATTCGCGCCATTAGCCGCTCCGTTATTAATATCTACAGCCCTGAGCTGCTTTTTTGTAAACAGCCCTGAGCTGATTCTGTAAACAGCCCTGAGCTGCTCTTCTGTAAACAGCCCTGAGCTGCTCTTGTAAACAGCCCTGAGCTGCTTGTTAATCCTGACAAATCCACATGGATAGTTGCGGTGCTTTGCCGCTTACCCCAAAAAAAGGTGCGCAAGCTTAGCTAATGCCATTTATCTATTCAAGTACTACTTTACTAGCCTTGACGTTGCTTGTGTCGCGGCTCTGCCTTGCAAATCACGCGCACTACGCCTTTTCTCTTTACGATTTTGCAATTTCTGCACATTTTTCTTACTGATGCTCTAACTTTCATTTTAAATTCCGTCCTTAAGTAACTACTACAACCAGATCTAGCGCCGATTGCCATAGCTCTTGAGATTAGCTTTCTCCATCAATTTTGAATACTGGCTGGACATCAGGTGAGATTGCACCTGGGATATAAAGTCCATTGCCACAACAACCACAATCAACAGAGCTGTTCCACCCAACTGGAAGGTAACGTTAAAAAACACCACCATGAACTCAGGTAACAAACAAACCAGAGTAACGTACAAAGCACCGAACAGAGTCAGGCGGGTGATCACACCATCAATGTATTTTGCAGTTTGTTGCCCGGGTCGAATTCCCGGTACGTATGCACCCTGTCGCTTCAAATTGTCTGCCACTTCTTTAGGATCAAATGTCAGTGCTGTGTAGAAGAAGCTGAAAAATATAATACCGGCTGCGAACATCAGGATATACAACGGTTGCCCTGGTGAAAGCAACAAAGCAATCTGTTGAAACCATTCAAAACCTGGTGTTTGTCCAAACCACTGCGCCATTGATGCAGGTGCCAGTAACATGCTTGATGCAAAGATTGCGGGTATAACGCCTGCCATATTCACCTTCAGCGGCAAATGGCTGCTTTGAGCCTGATACACCTTACGACCCTGCTGGCGTTTTGCATAATTAACCGTAATTCTGCGTTGACCACGCTCTATAAACACCACAAAAGCCACTATAGCTACGGCGAACATAGCGATGGCAAGTAACACGACAATGTTGATGTCACCTTGACGTGCAGCTTCAAAAGATCGCCCAATAGCTGAGGGAAATCCGGAAACGATACCAGAGAAAATTAGTAACGATATACCGTTACCCACTCCGCGCTCTGTTATTTGTTCACCAAGCCACATCATAAACAATGCGCCGGTAACCAAAGTGGTCGCCGCTACAAAATAAAAGGTAAACCCTGGAGTAAACGCCAGACCCTGGTTGGCCAGGTTAATCGAAAGCACTGTACCCTGAATGATGGACAGAAAAAGTGTGCCATACCGCGTGTACTGAGTGATCTTACGCCGCCCGGACTCACCTTCTTTACGCAGCTGCTGCAACGGAGGATGCATCATCGAAAGCAGATTCATCACAATGCTGGATGTGATGTAGGGAACAACCCCTAAAGACAGGATGCTCATACGCTCGAGAGCACCACCGGAAAACATGTTAAACAAATCCAGTATGCCACCCTGACTCTGGTCAAAAAGTTGACGCAGACGTTCCGGGTTTATTCCGGGAACAGGAATATGCGTGCCCACCCTGTAAATAAGGAGCGCAACCAATACAAACAACAGGCGATTACGAAGCTCCGTAAGCCCAGCCTGATTTCCCTGTAATGTCGGATTGCTAGCCATTAGTCTTCTATTTTCCCTCCAGCCTTTTCAATGGCTGCGCGAGCACCTTTAGTCGCCTTAATCCCTTTCAGGGTAATTGCCCGGTCAATTTCACCAGACAATACAAGGCGGGCTCTCTTAATATTTCGAGACACAATGTTCGCTGCCTTTAATGCATCCAGGTCAACGGTGTCTTCCTTAATTTTTGCCAGTTCGCCAAGACGCACTTCAGCGGTTACCAGACCAATACGTGAGCGAAAACCAAACTTGGGTAAACGCACTTGCAAAGGCATTTGTCCACCTTCAAACCCAGGTCGTATGCTACCGCCTGAACGCGACTTCTGACCTTTCTGGCCTCTTGAGGAGGTCTTGCCACAGCCCGAACTCATGCCACGGCCAACGCGTTTCTTGGGGCGCTTGCTGCCTGGAGCCGGTGATAAACTATTTAGATGCATGATCTATTCGCCTTCAACGCGCAGCATATAGCTGACTTTATTAATCATTCCCCGATTCGACGGGGTGTCCAATACTTCTACGGTATGCCCAATTCGACGCAAACCAAGACCAGCAACACAAGCTCTATGGCGTTTTAAACGCCCATGTACGCTTTTTGTCTGCGTTACCTTAACCATTTTCGCCGCAGCTTTTGGCTTCGCTTTGGTTTTAGCTGTCGCTTTAGGCTCAACTTTAACCTTGGCTTTTGGCTCTGTCTTTGCCTTGGGCTCTGTCTTTGCCTTGGGCG
>Ga0256847_1000674_pt1 | contig 20398 bp, 19 predicted proteins | sample TeddybearmetaG_FD_189099 | JGI IMG/M metagenome (GOLD analysis project Ga0256847, IMG submission 189099) | Hydrothermal vent microbial communities from East Pacific Rise, Pacific Ocean - Teddybear | ecosystem: Environmental > Aquatic > Marine > Hydrothermal vents | place: Pacific Ocean: East... | reverse complement strand
CTGCAGTGACAGCTCCACAGCTTTGATGTCCTAAAACTACAATGAGTTTAGAGCCACAATGTGCAACGGCATATTCTATACTTGCAATTGAAGAACTATTGGCAACATTACCGGCTACTCTTACGGCAAATAACTCGCCTAAACCAGCATCAAAGGCAAACTCTGGCACCACTCTAACTATCTGCACAACCTAATATAATTGCATAAGGTTCCTGTCCGCCAACTAAAGATTCTCTTCGAGAACTATCTTGAAGTTTACCATCCAAATGATCCTTTACAAACCTGCCATTACCTTTTTTTAATCTGTCTAAACTTTCTTGTGCTGTCATCCTTTTTGTTTTTTTAATTTATACATATATATTTTTACATCTGAATATCAAAATTTGCTTTTATTGGTTTTGGAATGGTTTCTGAAGGTTCATCGAACATTTCTCGTAAATCTATTTCAATTCCTCTTGATATTGTGGTTATTGGCACATCATTTGCGGTACCTTCAAACGGATTTTCGCCCGTTCTACCTATACGTTCCATGGTATGAAAAACCCATGAAACTATAATACTAAACGGAATAGCAAGCCATACAAAGTGTTTTCCAATAAAAGGATAATTTTCAATCAGGTTTATACCAATATTTCCAAATTCATGCATAATTCCAAAAGGAAGCATCAATAAAAATATCCAAACAAAATAATGATTTAAACTAGCATATTGTCTAGGGTATGGAAAGTTCTTTATACGTTCTGACTTCCCTTGCAAAGCATAAAACTCAATCAACATATTTTGCATTTCCATATGCCTAAAATCTTCAATTAAACCTCTACGCCTGAGTTCTTTTAATTGTTTTGATTGCAAAGAAATAGTATGGGTTTGCTTATTTGATTTACTTAAAATATATTCCAGTTCTTTTTTTGAAACATAAGATTCTAATTCTTCTTCCAAAGTATATTTAAACTCACGAATATTAGCCATTTCGTTCCATTCTCTATTGGTTTTATATTTTAAAAATTCTTCCCAAGGTTTGGAAGCCCTCATCGCATGACGCAAAGCAGTCATCCAAGCAATATGTCTATAAATTAGTTCTTTTCTTATTTTTTGCAATTCTTCATCTGTTGCTTTTTCTGTAGCAAATTCATTGGTTATATAATCATTTATTTGAATTCCCCAAGAACGAGATGCATTGACTATGCCTCCCCAAATTTTACGAGCTTCCCAAATTCTGTCATAAGCAGCATTGTTTTGAAACCCAACTACAAAAGCTACCGCTGTACCAATTAACGCAATAGGTAACCAAGGTAGGTGTAGCCATTTTAAATCAAAAATCTCATATAAAATAACAGGAATTAAGGCCAATATCAAAAATTTAAAGATATCATGGCTTGTCCACTTTATCATAGCCATTGGTGAAAATTTTGGTTTTGTATACATCTAATTCTATTTTTTTTAACTAATTTCAATTATTTCTCCATCATTTGGAATAAATACTTTTTCTTCTAATCCCTCTTTTTGCAATCTTGTCTTCAACCCTTTTCTCGTTGTAGGGCAATGGTTTACAGCCTCTAAATGATTTGCTAATACTTTATTTGGAGCATTTCTTACAAATTTTACAATATCATCAACCCGCATTAATAAAGGTTGTCCGAAATCTAATTGTGCCGTACCAGAAGCAACAATGCTTATGGCTGGTTTGTATTCTTTTAATACTTTATCTACAGCTTCAGTATAAATGGTATCCGCACTTAAATAAATAGAAGGTGCATTGGGTAGTTCAATATAAAACCCCATTACATTTCCCATGGGTGAGGCAATAAACCCATAACCATGTCTTGCCGGAATTCCTGTAATTGAACCTTCTAAAAAGTTTTCTTTCTTCCAGTACTCCAATGTTTGTATTACATTCAATTCTTTCTTACGAAAGTGTTTCGCATCCTTTTCACTACAGATAACAGGAATATTCTTCTCTTTTAAATATTTCTCAGCATCCTTGTCTATATGGTCTGGATGTTTGTGTGTAATTAAACAATGTGTTACTTTTTCTAATATAGGTAAACAAGAATCTGGCAATGAAACTATGGGGTTTTTACGTGCTTTAAACCTAAATAATGTAAAAGGTGGTTGTGTTCCTTTTGCTCCAAGCATTGGGTCTACTAGAATTACTTTTTCTTTCGTCTCAATAACCAATGTTGCGTTTCTAAAATGGTGAATTTTCATTCTATAATATATGGTTTTCTATCTCCTGTTTTTATTTTGTATTTGTTTCATAGCTCAATAACAAAAATAGCATATCTAGTTACACTACCAAAATTAAGTGCATAGAGTTCGATAATCACACTTTTTTGAACTACTAAATTCTCTAGTCTCCTAATTTAGAAGATTTAGTTATATTACATCAGAAAAAAAGCTTCTTTATAATTCAACCTTTCAATTTAGCAGATTAAATTTACATTTATATTATAAATGGGTAAGGTTACACAAAAAATATAGTTGTTCGTGTAATTAATCAAAAATTATTGGGGAAATAATTATTTATATTTTTAATTTGCAGATTAATTAAACTCTAATGATAAAACAAATTTCTCCAGAAGAAGAAATTCGGTGGTATGCAATATATACCCGCCCTAGATCAGAAAAAAAAGTTGATGAATTACTTTCTAAAAATGGTTTCAACACCTATCTACCACTTATTACAACTATGCGACAATGGACTGACCGCAAAAAGAAAATACAACTTCCGTTAATATCGTCGTATGTATTTGTGAATATTAATAAGAATGATTTGAATGACATTCTCCCATTTAATGGCGTAGTACGCGTATTAAAACATTTAGGAAAGCCAGCTATTATCAAAGATTATGAAATAGAAAATTTAAAAATTCTATTAGAAGATACCGAAAAGATAACTTTTATAAGAGATATACATCTCAAAAAAGGGGATTCCATTTATGTTGAAAAAGGAGTTTTTAAAGGATTAAATGCTGAATGTGTCAAATTTAACGGAAAACATAGAATAATTATACGAATTGAAGCTCTAGGTGACATCATAGAAGTAAATATTCCTTTAAGCTATGTAAAAAAAGACCCAATGTTATCTTAGATGAAAAGACAATTATCTTTCTCTTGAAAGTAATTTTTTTCTATTTCATCTCTTTTACTAAATAATTTTCTGTTATTTTATTAAACTATTAGTTAAAACGCCTTGTTTTCTTATCTTTTGCAGTAATTATTATTTATTATTTTACTTCATTCTTTGATTGGTTTTTTTATATTTGCACTCGAAAAGGAGTGAAAAATGCTATGAACTTCAATATAAGGCTTTCCTACAGACAAAAATGATAGGAAAAAAATCAATGTATATTTAATAATACCTTAGTTAAGTAGCGATTAAGTGTTTTTTACTATTTGTTATTTCTATTTCTTTGGAGATTAGAATCGTACAATATATAAATGGAATTACCGTTTTAAATTCTATTATTTTGATGTCAAAATTAGACATGAAAAGATTAGTAACTTTAAGGAATGGTGAAAGTTTATATTCTTCTCTAAATTTTGAGTTTTATAATAGATTAAACTAAGAAAAATTAATTGTTAAATTAACCTTATATTTAAAACCTAAGTAAGTTATAAAAGAATATACTTAACTTTAAACAGGAATTAAATAAATTAAATGCAAAAATATATTAAAATGAAAAAAAATCAGATTCTCTCCAACCTTAAAAATTTTATTTTATTTTTAAGTCTTTCAATACTATTGTTTTCTTGTGGTTCTAGACAAGATATTGTCTATTTTCAAGATGTTGACCAAATGGGTATGAGTAGACCTATTAAGAGTTATAGTCCTGTTATTAAACCTGCAGACATGATAACAATCAACGTTTCTGCTTTGGATTATGATGCCGTAAGGCCCTTTAATTTACCTGCCGTCTCTTTTATAAGAGAAGATGGAGAAATTGGAAGAGCAGCGCAACAGACATATTTGGTTGATTCAAATGGAAATATAGATTTTCCAGTTTTGGGTACGCTAAAATTAGTTGGTTTAAATAGAATTCAAGCAACTTCTTTTCTTAAGGATATGCTAAAAGTATATATCAAAAACCCTATTGTAAATATCAGAACTGTAAATTTTAAAGTAACAGTTCTAGGTGAAGTTAATAGACCTGGCTCCTATACCATACAAAATGAGAGAATTACAATTATAGAAGCATTGGGCTTAGCTGGTGATATGACCATACAAGCCGAAAGAAGAAATGTGTTAGTTATTAGAGAAGAAAATGGTAAAAAAACATATAACAGAGTGAATATGACTTCTGAAGAAGTATTTAATTCTCCTGTTTATTACTTGACTCAAAATGACGTTATCTATGTTGAACCTAATAATTCAAGAGTAAAATCTTCAACTGTAGGACCTAGTACAACTGAAACTTTAAGAATTATTTCTACGCTAGTTACTGTAGCAGCATTAGTAGTGAGTATATCTAATAGATAATTAATAGCTTTATTTGATAATAAATGGATTATAATCAAAATATAAATAATCTTCAAGAAGAAGATAAATTTGAAGGTAGTGAGGTAGATATAAGAGAGCTACTAGAAAAATATCTTGCTCATTGGAAATGGTTTGTTCTTTCTCTTATAATTAGCTTCCTATTTGCTTATTATAAGTTAAATTTTGCGAGACCACAATATGAGGCAGTTTCTACTGTCAAAATTAAAGATGAAAAAGGTGGAGATGCATCAACATTGTCAGTTTTTCAAGATTTGGGTATGCTAGGTGGATCTAAAAATAATATTGACGATGAAATTGAAATATTAAAATCGAAAAGTATTATTTCTGAGACCATAAAATCTTTAAAATTTAATGTTCGACTTTATACAGATAAAAATAATCTAAGTAACTTTTTAGATGGCACCTTAGGTTTTGATACAGAATTTTATGAAAATGAACGTTACAAAAACCCTCCATTGAGGCTAAATTTTTTCATGAGCGATTCGGCTCTTTATAAAGTTAGAACAAAATTTTATATTCAAATCAATTCTGCTAGTCATTATACATTTATAGATGCAGAAAAATCAATTGAAAAGCGACATGCTTTTGGTAAAAAAATGACCACAAATTTTGGTGATGTAATCATAATACCTAATACCGATTTAAAGAAATCGGGACTTATTGGCAACACAATTGTTGTTCATATTTCTACTTTGAAAAGTCTAACCAATTCCTATTTAGAAAAATTAAATATTGAACCAAAATCAGATTTTTCAAGTGTTTTGAGTTTAGAAGTAAGTGACGGTGTTAAAGCAAAGGCTGAAGATTTTCTTAATGAATTAGTCAACAAATACAATGAACGAGCTATTCAATTAAAAGATGCATTGTCAAAGAGCACCTCTGATTTTGTAACGGAAAGGTTAGAAATAATTTCTGAAGAACTATCTGATGTTGATTTTAGTGCAGAGTCTATTAAAACGCGTTACAGGTTATCTGATGCAGCATCACAGACAGGTTTAAATTTACAAAGTGGTCAAGATATAGAAAATAGGATAGTACAAGCCAATACCGAACTACAAAAGATTAGTTTTATTAAAGATTTTGTTTCTTCAAAAGGTAATAATGATGTAATACCTGTTGATGTAGGTGTTGCGGATAACGGTATTGCATCAACTATGCAACAATACAATCAATTGATGATGGAAAAACAGCGGTTGTTAAAGACTTCAACTGAAAAAAATCCAACGGTTGTAAATGTAGACGAACAATTACAACTCTTAAGAGGTAATATAAATCAAGGATTAAACAACCTTGAATCCTCTCAAAAAATATCATTAGAAGCTTTAAACAGGCAAGATGCAATCATTAATTCTAGACTATATTCTGCCCCAAAACAAGAGAGACAAGTAAGAGATATTCAACGGCAACAACAAATCAAAGAAGCATTGTATTTATATTTATTACAAAAAAGGGAAGAAACTGCCATTACGTTGGGTGTAGCGGATCCTAATGCAAAAGTTATCGACTATGCAGAAAGTTTTCCTGATCCAATTGCTCCTAAGAAAAAAATATTTTATTTGGTTGCTATCTTTGCTGGGTTATTAATTCCTTTTGGTATCATCTATTCATTAGATATGCTAGATTCTAAAGTGCATACTAGAGAAGAAGTAGAGAAAGTTTTGAACATTCCTATTTTAGGTGATATCCCTAAATTGGAATCTTCAAAAGAAGGGTTTTTAATTTCTCCTGAAGACAATTCAAGTATTGCGGAAGCATTTAGAATTCTCAGAACAAATCTAAATTTTGTACTAGATTCAAATGTTAAAGGGAAAACAATTTTTGTGACATCTACAATAGCCCATGAAGGAAAATCATTAGTTTCTGCAAATCTTGCTGCATCTTTGGCGCATGCAGGGAAAAAGACTTTGTTACTAGGAATGGATATTAGAGCCCCTAAAATTGTACAATATCTAAATATAAGAGGTGATAAAGGCGTTACAAACTTTATCGTAAATTCTGATTTAGACATCGACGATATAATTGTTAAATCTCCAAAAATAAAAGACTTAGATATTATCTCATCTGGAGATATCGCTCCAAACCCTGCGGAATTACTTATGAATCCAAGAGTTCAAGAATTGTTTCAAAAAGCCAAAGAGGAATACGAATATATAATTGTAGATACTGCTGCATTCAGTATGGTAACAGACACTATGCTGTTGAGTAATCTGGCAGATTCATTTATTTATGTTATTAGAGCAAATTACTTAGATAAACGCTTTTTAAAGTATATTAAGTCTATTTATAAAGATAAGAGACTACCTAACCTTTCATTGCTTATTAACGGCGTAGATCATAAGAAATCTTACGGTTATGGTTATGGTTATGGTTATGGTGCAAATTTCGATAAGGCAAACAAACCTTGGTGGAAATTCAACTCTTAAAGCTTCGCTATTTTAATAGTTAAGATTATAATCCCTGTATTTTATTGGTAAAATACAGGGACTATTTTTTAAAGGACAACAACTTGATTCTTATTCTTAAAAGCAACGCACAATCAAGTCTAATAGTTAAATCAAATCTTTCATAATCAATTCTGGTTTGTCTAAATGACAAAAAAGATATAAGAGGGTATAAATTCCATTTAACCTGATTTCTTTACTACTTCTAAATGATTTTAATAAGAATAACCCGTTGTGCATTTTGACTGATATTGTACATTAGTATGTCAGTTCGAGTGTCCCGAAGCTTCGGGACTGATAAGAATTTTGTATCGAGAACCGTTTTAATAATAAAATTTTTATTCTCGATATTAATTTCATTCGTTTTGACTCATAAAATTCACTCGTCCCGAGACTTCGGGAGACAAATTTTATTCAAAATGCACAACAGGTTAAGAATAGTTTATTTCTATGTAAGCTAACGAGATAATTAACGATATGAATTTATTATGAATAAAATTTCAACATACTTGATTCGTATTAGCACAAAAAAACCAGTATTTATAAAAATACTGGTTTTCCATTTATGTTTTCAAAATTTATAAAAAACTAAGCACTCCTTTTATTCTTAATTAGAATATTATAAATTGCTTTAAAGAAATATTTAGTATCCGTAAAATATGGATTTTTAATCTTTTCTTCTAAGTATTCTTTCTCTGCCTGTAATACACTTTCTACAGAGGAAGCTCTATTTAATGCAACATAAGGAGGAATACAACCTGGTTTTTGAGTCAATCTTAATTTCTGAATTTCTTCAGGTATATCTTGAAAATAACGTTCAGATACTGGTCTAACACCTACTAATTTTAACTCTCCTTTAAGTACATTAATAAGTTGTGGTATTTCGTCTAACCAATAACGTCTTAAAACTTTACCCCAAGTTACCAATCTAAAATCATTTGCTGGTTTACCAGATTCTGCATATCCATTTAACTTCAATACATAATCTTGTAAATATTCCGAGTAAGGGTGCATTGTTCTAAACTTATATACACCTATTATTTTACCATTCTTACCCACTCTTTGCATTTTAAACAACGGTCCATAACTAGGATTCATATCATATGATGGCTCTTTTACTTTTTTAGCTGCAAAATAATGAAGACCTCCTATAGATTCATATTCCATAATTTCAAAACCACATGAAACCAATCGTCCTAAAACTTCAGCTTTAGAAAGTAATCTATCTTTACCTTTAGTAACAAAGAAGTAAGCTTTTTTAAGATATGGCAATTTCGGAATTACTCTTTTAAATATAAATTGAGAACCGCAATACAATTTTCTTAGCACTGGTATTTTACTAATAGGATTTGATTCTTCTTTACATTGAAAAGTCTCAAAACTACCCATTAAAATACCTCCATTAGACAGTTTACAATTTACTTCTTCAAATTGTTTATTTATCAATCTGAAATTATTAACCTTATTTAGTAAAACTACATTCTTAACTTCGTTAAAATTACTATAACCTGATAGTATTTTACCTTTAGGAATTATTAAGTTTTCTTTTGATGTAATATCAATGTATCTTCTAAAGAAATTGTAAGCCTTTAAACCAGCTTCATTCAATATTAATTTTCGATTCTTAGAACTTAATGCTTTTTCTAAAATTTCTTTTTCAGAATATTTATTAAAAGCTCCTAAGAAGTCTTCTTTCCATTCTAAATAAACTTTATATGATATTCTTTCTTGTCTACATATTTCTTTCTCACTAATATCTCCCATTAAACCATCAACAACAATTCTAATTCGGTCAAGCGAAGAGAACTCTGATGCTTTTTTGTTTTTTAAAATTCTGTTTGACAAAAGATTATTTTTAGCCTTGTCCTTTTTTATTGGATTAGACTGAATAACCTGATTCAGGATATTATCATTCTCAAGAAAAAAATCTCTATCAAATGAAGTATTAGTTTGTAGCGCTTGTGTTGAGTAACTTTCGATCATAGCAATAATTTTAGTTAAATTTCAGCGGTTTTTTTTGTAAAAACAAAAAGTCTGTAAAAATGATGCGCTATATAAAAAAAATTCCATCTGTCATGAACTAATGAATTTTTCTTAAATTGAATCTTAACTCTTCTAAAATTAGAGATTGATGAAATAGATAAATAAAACGCAAAAAACCTCTCGAACTGTTTAAAACAAACATATGAGGGCAGATTGACACTACTAATTTCTTTTTTATTTACTATTAAAAGTAACATTTGTAGGGGATTTCTTTTTTATAGCTGCGACAAATATACACATATATATTTAAAAAACAGTATGGAAAGCAAAAAAATCAGTCACTAATAATTATTAATGACTGATTTTCAGCTTCTTGTATTATTATCTAAATTCTTAAAGCATCAAGCTTCAATTGAGTTATAAATATAATTTATTTTATGTTTTTCTAAATATTCAATAACTTCATCATAATTTTCTATAATATCTTCCAAAGGTTGTGTATTCAACTTTTTTAACTTTGGTTTTTTACAATATAGTTTTTCATCTATTTCTAAAAATTTAAATATTTCATTTATTTTCATATCTAAATTTGAGAAAAATTCTTCATAATATATTGTTATAGACGCATTGCTCTTTCTAAACCTATCTAACATTTTATATTCATTGGTTATTTTTTCAATGTAATTCTTTAGGTCAATTAAATCAAGTTTAACTTTTACCTTTTCTACTTGTTTTGTAGAATGCGCTATATTTCTCTTATAGCGAGCAACTCCTGAAACATATTTTTCTAAGAGATTTTTACGCTTTAAAATTATTATTTTTACGTCATTATTATTCACTATCCATTTTTTTAAATAAGGAATTCTGCGAATATGAATAGCCATAAGCTTAAACCCTATAGCTTTAGGCTCATTGACAAGTTTGTTTGTAGAACTATTGAAAAAATTATTTTCATTAATATAATCTTTACTTCTTCTAAAAAAGTTTTCCAAATATTTTCTTACAACAAAGTTTATAGGAAAATAAAATGGAAATTTGGGATGTAACCGTCTAACTAATCCCATATTATAAATGTCAAATAAAACCTTATAAAGTTTGTTTTCACTGGCAAATTCTCTTAAACCACCAGGGGTTGATAATTGATTTAAAATTACCTCCTCGTACATTGCTATTTCTGGATGATTGTGCAGATGATTTGAAATATAAGTTGACCCCGTTCTTTGTGATGTAATTAAAATAAATTTTATCATATTATTATAAAGTATTTTGTTTCAAGCAAATCAGAATTTCTTAATTTTTTTCAAAAGATTATTAATACCTGAAATTATGATTGAAAATTATTTAAAAGTAATAACCTAACCTAAAGTTCTTTTTAATCTTCAACTATTTATGTTTTACATAAAACAATTGTTTAATCACATTTTTAGCATTTTGCAACAATAATTCCTTACACCACATAAAAGAGTTACTATGCCATCGTTGTGGATGAAAAGTGAACATTATTCTATCAGGCAATTCATTTTTTGCCAACGCATCTATAATATCTTGCGTAGCATGGTATGAAAATTTAAAAGATGTATTAACTTTATCTCTTACACTTACTTTGTCTCCATCCCATTTTCTGCCTGTATCGGTAATATAAAAAACATTGTCAAAATCAATATCAAAATAAGGTTCACCAATAATAGAATAATCACTATACTTATATTTTTTCCAAAGATCTTTTGAATCGTGTTTTGACATCGGACTACCATGCATACATATTGTAGTAACTGGAACCAATTTTCGAAGGGCTGTAAGGTTTTTTTCAAAATCTTCAATACCTTTTCCCAAATCACCATTACAGGTAGTTAAATTTTCATAATGGTACCCTACTTCATGTCCTAATGCCGCAATTTTTTGAATAACAGTTTCATTCCAACTTTCGGGAACTGCCCTAAAATAATAAACTCCTTTTACATTATTTTCTGCTTGAATTTGTGCAAATCGCAATGAGTTATTGGGTAATAAATCAACATCATGCCTCAAAACAATAGATTTTGCTGCTGGTTCTTTCAAAAACTCTTCAAATGTCTGAAAAGTATAATTTTGGTTTATTAAAGACTTTAGTAATTCTTTATATTTTTCTACAGTAAAATCCATTAGTTATCAATTTTTTTATGAATAATGTCATAAAACAACTTATTTAACTGTGATACATTGGTTTTAGTATATTTTTTATTCAAATTATCCTTAATTTTCTTTGCACAATCAATAAAATTATCTGTCTTTGAATAATAAATTCCAGCATAATCATCTTCCAAAAAAAACTTAATACTACCGTAATCCGTCATAATAACTGGAATACCGCATCCTCTAGCTTCTAAAACAGACAATGGCATGCCTATAGAACTATTTTCTTCAATTACTGGAAATATATATGCATCAGACAATTGATATATTTCTTCAATATGTTCAATATATCTATCAACAATAATTATTCCCTCTTGTAAAAGCTGTTTTTTTAGTGATTCTTGTCCTAACGCATCTGATGGTGTTGAACTACTTCCTACAATTACCATTTGATAACCGAGTTTTTGTAGCGGTATTAGTGTTTTTAAATTCCTCCCTTTATTTAAATGTCCCATATGAGAAATTATAAATGCATTCTTAGGAAGTTCATATTTTTCTCTTAATCTAAATTTCTCTTCAATACTATTTAAGGGTTTGAAAACAGTTAAATTTGTGAGTAATGGAATTAAAGAATTATTACATCCTATTCTATTCCAAAAATTATGCAAGGTTGGTGATGGTGTAAAAGCAAAATCTGGCTTTAAAAATTTCACAATAGTTTCTTGCCATTTTGCTAATGACTTGGGTTGAAGAGCAATGAGCCCTACCTTATTCGTTTTTGAAAAAAACAACAATATCTTTAATCTTAAATAACTAGCAAAAGTACTTGATTGAAAAGGAAAATATAGCAAAATTTCAGGATCAAACTTCTTGATTTCATTTTTAATTTTTCTTGAGAAAAACAATGCATTTGCATTAACAATTGAAATATTTTCTTTCTTAAAACCGTGTCTACAGATAACTTGTAAATCATAAGTATCGTCCAGATTCAAAAACAAGTTATATACTGTTTTTTTTATCCCTTCATCATAAGGCGGATTTAGATATTCTGTTACTAAAAGAACTTTTTTCATTCTACATTGTTCAATTTTTTCGCCTCACCAATGGTCAACTTTTCATTATAATACTTATCAATTGTATTATCTGGGTCAAAAACAATTACAGGATTTTTCTCAACTTTAAACCTTTTCATAGAATTTTCGGGACTATCGCTAATATATAATTCTAGGGGTATCTTATTAAAATCTGCATATTTCTTTTCTTTAATAGAAAACAGAATTGCTGAAATTGCATTGTTAAAACCTGGTTTTCTAACAATAGAAATATCTACATCCGAAGAGTCTTTCAAATTACCATTACAGATACTTCCGAATGAGGCTGCATATAAAATCCAATCCTTATCTTGTAGTTTTTCCTCTAGATTATCCATATAATTGAACAAATCTTTTTTTGTGAGTTTAGCCAATAGAAGGCGATGAATTATCAAATTATAAAAATTTCCATTAACTGCCCAATTGAGTGTATGTGCTATAACAAAACTGATTATTACTAATGTACCCATTGAAAATGAAAGAAAGAGTTTTAAAATGACATAGAATATTACCCAAAAGAAAAGTGTAAATGAAATTTTAAAGATTTTTTCAGTTTTATCAGCATTAATAATACTCTGAAAAAACCAATTGGTGACAATTAGAATCCAATTCAAATATTTATTATCACGTATTTGTTTTTTAATTCCTCTCATTTAATTCTAAATAGTTAAAGATATCTCGTTTGACTTCTTTATAATCTCGGTTATTATCTATTGATTTAATTGATAAATCTTTACTCAAAATAGTATATACATTAATTTTAGCTGCAAGATGCTCGTCATGTAAGGTGTCTTTTTTTCGATTTCTAATCGTACTTTCATCAACCAATGGAATTAAAATTTTGGTATTTTGTGGAATTAAATTTATAAATGATTTACCAATCCATGTTTTATGTAAGTCTAATCTCTTGGTATCTACCATCAAATCTGCCAATGTGTCTAAACAAAATCGATCAAAAAGCAAGGTTTGATTTGACTTTATCTTTCTTTTTTCGAGAAACCATTTCATTTTAAAATCAATAAGTTGTAAAATTGGAAAAAGCCAAGAGACAAAAGACGATTTATAAAACTCATGTTTGCCATATTTAATATTATCAATCGTCTTATATGTTGTTAAACCTACCAAACGACAATATCCCATTAATGGTTTTGATAAAATTTTAGGAGATCTAATCCAAATATGTTTGGTTGCTACTGATAATTTAGATTCTATATCTTTTAAAAAAGTTGTCTTTCCACTACCATCCGAACCTGTAATATAATAATTCATATTTCTAAAAATCATTAATGATTTTTACTAATTTATCAATGTTTGATTTTGAGTATTTCTTTTTTATAATTTCTTGATTTTCTTTTCCAAATTCTTGCCATTTATCTTTATTATCTAGAAGATAAACAAGTTCTTTAGACAATTCGTCAATATTTTTTTCTTTAACTAAAAACTTTTCTACTAATTCTGGGTTTCCTGCATGCTTTGTTGCAATAACTGGTTTTCCCCAAGCCATTGCCTCCATTAATGCCACTGGTATTCCTTCTCGTTCAGCTGGCTTTCCGTCTGAATACAATTCAGTATAAGAAGGCAAACAAAAAATATCACATGCATAAAATAATATGTCTAATATTGGCGACCCTTGTCTACCCAAAATAGCCACTTGGTCTTCCATCCTATACTCTTTAACCAAATTTTCTACATCTATAGAGTTTTCAGAAAAATAGGTGCCTCCTACTACCCACAGCACATAATCATCTCTATTTAATTTTTTTAATGCTTTCAATAAAACATCATACCCTTTTTTTTCTGCCCAATTGGCAACAATTAAAATTTTAGTTTTGTCCTTTACATAGTTTAAATGGTCTATATCTGGAAACAATCGCATCACTTCAACCTTATCTTCTGTAACTCCAAAACTTTTATGTATTAATTCAGTATTAAAATCAGATATTGTAATTACTTTATCGCAACTTTTATACAGGTTCTGAATTTCTTCATTATTATCATATACTTTACGTTTATACAATTCATGTGCATGAACAGTTACAGATAAAGGAATGTTCATCAATTTTTTTAAAAAATAGCCAATATATAGTTTCTCATCACCCATCTGGCAATGTAAAGATGTAATGCTGTTATTTTTAATTTCCTTATAAAAACTTAGAGAAATAAAAAAATAGGATAATACTTTTTTTCTTCTTGCTTCAAAAAGAAGATTTATTATATTTTTATTAGAGAATAAAAGATTTACAAATTCAACAACTGCATTTATTTTACTAGCGGTATAATAAATCCAATTTTTGCTTGGCATACATGGGCCTTGATTTAGTTGTGTAAGACAAAGGTTAAATTGTATTCCTTTTTCTTCTAACAGCACCAATTCATTAAATGTAAACCTGTGTAAACCAACTTTTCCTGAAGTTATATATGCTATATTTTTCTTCATTTAAATTTGTTTTGATATGCTGGGTTATCTTTCATTATTTTATGACTATCGGGATAATTTTTTATAAACCATGTTATAAATGCAGATACATCTATTTTATCTGACAATAGCCTTTCTTTTTTTAGTTTCCATTCTTCTCTTACACTGTCATTATTCAAAAATTCTTCCGCTTTTTGGAATGCTATGTCCATATCATCAGTTCTAAAGCCAAGATTATAATTTTTTTCTTGATCAATTAAATAGCCTCGTTCTGTTCTTTGTATATTTATCCAAGGTACACCTAAGACTCCCGCTTCTGATGCTGTTGTGGTACCTTCGCCAATGTATAACGAACAATGTGCTAATAAATGAACATATTTAGATGGTTCTATTTGTAATTTATACGCATCAAACCTATTATCTAAGTCTCTCTCTGTAACAGAAATGAAAACTTTTGCTTCGTATTTTTTTGTAATTTTTTCTATAAAATTCAATAATTTATCATCATTTGTCAGTGCTTCTGATTTCAAACCAATATCATGCATCGCATTCAATGCCGAAAATCGCATTAAAACAATTTTATCAGACATCTTTAAATTTAAATTTCCCAAAATATTTTTATTTGGCCTAAACGTATTTGGATGAAGGTATGCCAACTCCTTATATCCTTTAAATTTAATAACATTATCGTATGGTAATTCTTTATAAAAGGAATCTGTCAGTAATAAAGAATCAATACGTTTATGCGAATATTTAAAATTGAAAGTAGCTGTCTCTGTATCTTCCCAACAAATTAATGGTATTTTATTCCATTTAAAAGCAATGCTTGTATAAGGGCCTGCAGGTGAAAAAACAATATCTGGTTTAAATTTCTTTGTGATTTTTAGTATTCGATAAACAATAATGAGCGTGTTTAAAACTTTTCCAATGAATGATTTTTTGCTACTACTTATGACCTTATTCTTAAAACCATTAGCATCAACAATGTTTTGAATAATCCCTTCTTTTTCAACAATAATAAAAAAAGATTCTCCTCCATCTTCTTCTATTTTATTTGCTGTTTCAAATGCAACATATGGATCTACAGGATGGTAAACTATGAATAAAACTTTCATATAACAAACATATTAACTTAGAGCTTTTTAATTGGTTTTTTTATTTAAAAAAGTAATTTATCGAATCATTTTATACAATTCTAAACCCACTTTTGCCATAGACATTAATTTAGGTTTATGAACCTTTTCATATCTACCATATTCTACCAGTTCACCACCAAATTTCATTTTGTGGTCACGAACTCCATAAGGTACATTAGGTTTACCTGCGCCTCCAAAATCAAAAGTTTTAAATCCGTTATTATGACCCCATACCAATATATTATACGGTAAAAAATCATTAGGGTTGAATTTATAAAATTCGTGTAAACTACCGGCGTACCAATCATAAACAACCTCTTTATATAGTAACCCTATTCGAACACCTATCATTTGATCATCTTTAAATGCACAGAAAAAACGAATCATATTTTTTTTCGCTAATATTTTAACTGAGTTTTCAAATAAACTAATATCTGTCAATGGAATTTTAGCATTCTTATAAATATTATGAAAAATTTCATATGATTTTTCAACAATTTCTTTAGTAGGTTCTGGGGTTTTAAAAACGATATCAGATTTCATCGATTTTCTAATTTTATTACGTGCTTTAGAATTAATCTTACTCCATAACTCTTCTTCTTCTAAAGTAATGTCAATTAAAATATCTAGATGTGAATCATATTCGAATCCTGTAGCATTAAAAACAGCTTTTAATTCGCCCCAATCCCATAAGTTTCTAAATTGTGAAAAGATTACTCGATATTTTATTTTTTGAGTATAGGCATTTAATAAAAACTTTAATGTATCTGCGTTATTATCTTTAATAAGTGGACCTCCAATAATAATTGAACGTGCCGTAATTTTACCCAAAACTCCTGAGTATTCCTTTTGAATAACTGAGAGCAATACTCCCACAACTTCATCATTTTTAACCACAGTTAATAATACTGGCTCATAATTTTCTGTACGCAAGTATACATCATACATTTCTGGTGTTTGAAAAATATTACCATTGGGATGGTTTTTAACAAAATCACTCCATATATTCAATCGTATGTATTCTTTTATCTTCAATTTTTTATGTTGTTTAAATATAATTTATAAGTATCACTAACCATTTTATCTATTGAGAAAAAATCTTCTATCCTTTTTCTACCTGTTTTACCCATATTTACGGCCTCGTCCTTATTGGTTGTTAAGTATTTTATTTTTTCTGCCAGTTGTTCAGGATTTTTAGGGTCAATAAGGAAAGCGGTTTCTCCATCAACAACTAATTCAGCGGTCCCTCCACCTTTACTGGCAATAACGGGTTTTTCCAATACCATATATTCAATTATAGCATTTGAGATTCCTTCTCCATGTTCACTAGGATTTGATAGTAATACGCCTACATCGAATATATTAACGATGGATTCTACATCTTGCTGCTTTCCTAAAAAGTAGACGTTTTTAATTGCTTCTTTCTCAACAATTTTTTTCATTTCTTCCAATTTATTGCCCTCACCAATTAAAACATATGAATACATCCCATTACAAAGTAATGCTGCTCTCAACAATGTTAATTGATCTTTTTTCACAATAAAAGAAGCAACCATACCTATAATAGGTTTTTCCCTATCTATTCCAAATTTTTTATATATACTTTCTTTATCTTTTATTTTTTTTATCCGATTAAAATCAAATCCATTGTATATTACCTTTTGCTTTCTCAAGGGTACATATAGGTTATCAAGACCTGCTTGCGAATTTGAAAGGATAACATCTGAGAAAGGGTAAGAAATTGCATAAGAAAAATATCTTTTGGTAAATTTAGCAGTTACTGGTGCTGCTGTTATCATAGAATTTATAAATGGGATTCCTCTTAGGTTACACACGGGAGCAAAATGGATTGCAGCAATATTATCCCAACAATGCGTAATAGTTGGTTTAAACTGCTTTAAGATTTTATTAAATTTTGGTATAATCATAAAATCTTTTCTTATATCTCTTGCTAGCGTATGAATTTTAATTCCTGTCTTTAAAATACTTTTATAATGGATTTCTTTAGATAAAATTACCATTTGTATTTCTACATCGTCATAATTTAGCAATCCTTCTACTAACGAGATTAATCGCCTTTCTTTTCCTCCGGACCTTAGTGAATTTATTATAAAGAGTATTTTCATAAGCATACTAAATCATTCACTTCTTATAAATTTCGACACTTAAAAACAATAAGGTCACATTTATTTATATTTTCCATTTCACTTTTCTCTTAAAAAGAGATAATAATTTATCGTCTGATGAGCTATCTGAAATTGCAAAATTATAATCGAACTTATATGGGTTAAACTTGTGGTCTAACCATTTTATTTTCTCTTCTCCATAGAGATGAATATAATTATCTTTATTATCAAAATAACTTCCACTTCCTGACCACTTCAATTTTTTAATAAGGTGTTTTGCAAAAAAATTTGGTGATGCTGTTAATAATATATTAATGGTTTCATCATCTGTATCTAATTTAATTTTATCTAATACGCGTTGGTCTATATCTTTATAAAGTTTATTTGCATACTCAATAAAATAATTTTCATTGTATTTTTTTTCAAAGTATAGTGATGTTCTTCTTTTATATTTGGTGCCAGAAATCAATCTAAGAACTCTTAAGGTTGTTATATAGATTATATAGCTGTTAAAGGTTTTCAATTCTTGAATAATTAAGCCACGAAATGAATCATAAGCTATTAATGTTTTATCAAGATCTATTACATTTATTTTTGCTTTTTGAATCATATTTTTCTCAGGATAGTTGAGATATAACCCATTGGATCACTTAAAAGGTTAACATCCGCTTTATTTGAAAATATGTTTGAGAAAAAGTTAGCAATTGGTTTCAATTTAAATATTATTAGATATCTTAATAAGGATACATATATTAATGGGCCTATATATGTTTTTTTATCTTTATGATTTTGAGTTCTATCAATTGTTGCAGAGCCTAAAATACCTTCAAAATAATTAACATTACCATCGACCATACCTTGGTTGATTGACCCCCAAATTCGTGGATTAACTTCTAACAAATACAATTCATTATCGTTTGTCAATTTAAATTCAAACATTGCAAAGCCTGTGTAATTCAAATTTTCAATGATACTACTAGCAACTTCATGCATTGTATTATTATGATAATATTGTCTATAAGTACTTGATCCTCCGGCTATAGGGTATTCACTCAACCTCCTATGTCCATAGCCATCTAAAACCTTTCCATTTTTTGCATAAAATGAATATCCTACGCCTTGACCTTTAACAAACTCTTGAAAAATGTCCGTACCATTATATGTTGCACTTGTCTTTTCTTCATTAGCAAAGACATAATGCACTCCTATTGCAGAAGATAAATTTACCGGTTTGATAACAAATGGTGGAGTCGCTTCTTCAAAGTCTTTAAAAATTACAGGTACTTTAATTCCTAATTGACTAGCCAGCGTATGCAAGCTTTTTTTATTATTTAAGGTTTTATATGCAGACATTTCATCTACATAATCTAACGACTTTCCATATGCTTTTTTATTCTTTAATAAAATAGATAAACTATTATTGATAACTGGAAAGAAGAAATCTATATTATTTTCTTTAATTAATTTTTGTAGTTCTTCTTCAAAATATTTTTGATTTACAAAAAAATGCTTATCTGAATATCTTGATTTAACATAATTTGAGCGTCTTTTTTTGTCATAGGTATAAACCACCGCATCTTTATAATTTCTTTTTATATACCGAGCAATAACAATGGCTTTATAACTTGAAATTTCTCCTACTAAAATATTCATTATTTAAGCTGCTTTATAAATTTATACAAAAATTCTGTTGTGTTCTCCTTATCAGTCGCCATATTTTCAGCCTTAATAATGAAATTCTCTTTATCTATCAATAATAATTCTTTCGCTTTTTCAATAATTAAATCTTTACGAGTTAAATTAAATGATAAATCGTAATTTTCTTCTTGATCTTTGCAATAACAAACTTGCATTGGGTTTATATAAATTGCAGGAGTTCCTAAAATGGATGCCTCTGAAGCTGTTGTAGCTCCTTCACCTATGTATAATGATGCAAATGCTAATATATGATGTAAATCTTCAGGAACTATATTCAACGTGTATTTTTTTAAGGTTTCAGGTATAGAAGTTTCATAGGATAGAACAATACGACAATGCTTAGATAATTCTGAAATAATCTCCATTTTATCATCGTATGAAACTTTTTCAACGTCAAAATCATGATGCGCAGTCCAATCAACCAATCTTACTAAAATATACTTTTTATCTTGATTTAAACCATACTTCTCTAATACACTTTCCTTTTTTTGAAAATAATCATGGTGTAAATAAGCATATTCCATATAACTATTAAACTTTACTTGTTTCTTTCCTAAATCTACCGAAAAAACTTTCGGAGTTAGTATATATGATGAAAATCGCTTACTTATTGAATGACTTAATGTGGCCAATTCGGTATCTTCTGTTGTAATCGTAATTTTTCGAAGTAAAACACTTGCTAATGCTGTATAAATACCGCCATGACTTAAAAGAACGTTTGGTTTAAATTTAATAGCCTGTTTACATAAAAATAAATTACCATAAATAAGGTATAGTAGTTTCCCCAACTTAGAGTATTTTCCTTCATGCCTCAATTTATATTTTATATCAAACGATTTTAGAAGTGAAGGGATAGGTTCTTTATTTCTGGCGATTACCAAAAACTCTAAATCC
>Ga0256847_1000673_pt1 | contig 20411 bp, 17 predicted proteins | sample TeddybearmetaG_FD_189099 | JGI IMG/M metagenome (GOLD analysis project Ga0256847, IMG submission 189099) | Hydrothermal vent microbial communities from East Pacific Rise, Pacific Ocean - Teddybear | ecosystem: Environmental > Aquatic > Marine > Hydrothermal vents | place: Pacific Ocean: East... | reverse complement strand
AAAGTCAATAAAGCTGAAATAGGCGAATTACGCAAGCAATTGCAAGGATTTGATGAACGGAAAGTCAATCAAGCTGAAATAGGCGAATTACGCAAGCAATTGCAAGGACTTGATGAACGGAAAGTTAATCAAGCTGAAATAGGCGAATTACGCCAGCAATTGCAAGGATTTGATGAACGGAAAGTCAATCAAGCTGAAATAGATGAATTACGCAAGCAATTGCAAGGACTTGATGAACAGAAGGTCAATCAAGCTGAAATAGGCGAATTACGCAAGCAATTGCAAGGACTTGATGAACGGAAAGTTAATCAGGATGAGATCAAGTCTCTTGATACACAACTTAAAGAAACCACCAAAAGACTTCATCAAGTTAAAAGAGAAGGAATTTTTCAGCAACGTAGGTTAAATATGTTACTGGAAGAAGCTAGGAAACGATTACCTAAACCTTTTGATCAGCAACAATTAGAAACCTTAGCTAAAGAAGCAGATCATAGTTTAGATGCTTTTTATGTAGCATTTGAGGATGAGTTTAGGGGAACAAGAGAAGACATTAAGGAAAGAGCTGAAATTTATATTCCCATCATACAAAAAGCCAAAGCCGGAACAGAAACACGCCCAATTTTAGATGTAGGCTGTGGTCGTGGAGAATGGTTAGAATTACTGAAAGAACATAAATATCAAGCTAAAGGTATTGATTTAAATCGTATTATGATTGAACAATGCCAAGAATATGAACTTGATGTTATTGAATCTGATGTTATCGAATACTTAAAACAACAAAAGGATAATTCTTTAGGAGCTATTACTGGATTCCATATTGTAGAACATCTGCCATTTGAAATACTGATTGCTTTATTTGATGAATCACTAAGAGTATTAAAGCCGGGTGGTATCGTGATTTTTGAAACGCCTAATCCTGAAAACTTGATTGTAGGAGCTTGTAATTTTTATACTGATCCAACACATAAAAACCCTATACCACCTCATACTTTGGAATTTATTATAGAAGTAAGAGGTTTTAATCAAATTAAGATTTTACGTCTTCATGAAATTGATTCGTTATCATTTGATAATAAATTTTTACATCATCGATTTACGGTTGGACAAGATTATTCTGTAATAGGGATAAAAGCATAATCAAGGAGTAGTTTTATGAAAGATATATATATCAAAATACAGAATCAAATTCATAAAAATTATGAAACTCAGAATCATTTAGATGAGTCATTATTATTTGAGTTACCAGAAGGTATTGAATATTCTATATTTGATTTACCAATATCATATTTGTTAAATATCACTAATAATCAAGATTTTTTAGTTGAAAGTTACTTCAAAATACTTGATAGACCAATTGATATGAATAGTTTTAATATACTTCTCTCTAAGTTAGATAATAAAACAACTACAAAAGAAAAGATTATTAAATCATTAACTTCTTCCAAAGAATGTAAAATAAAAAACACTAAATTATCTAAAAGATAAGATTGAACAATGCATATATATATAGACATATCAGAATTACACAGAACTCGTGCTAATACTGGAATACAACGTGTTGTAAAAGAATTTTTAATTAGATTAGTCAAAAACACACAACAATTTGATTATCAAATAATTGCGTTTAATTCTAAAAAACGTTGTTTTGACATATTGCCTAATCAAGATATAGAAGCATTTATATCAAATACCATTGATTTTAAATTTAATACTGTAGATACTTTACAGATAAATGCTATCAAAGATAAAAGTATATTATTTGATATTGACTCAACTTGGAATACACCACTAAAACGTACATATTTATATCCAATTTTAAAGAGAAAAGAATGTTATATTTTGAATTTTATCTATGATTTAATTCCTATTAAATTTCCATATTTTTCACATCCAAATACTATTAGAAATTTTGCAACATATTTTAGTGCTATATATAAATATAGTGATTTGATTTTTTTTGATTCCAGATCAACAGAAGAAGATTTTTTAAAATTAAAAACAGATCTGCATATACAAAAGGAAATAGCAACAACTGTAATCAAATTAGGTTCTGACTTTTTTTCTCCAATTTCCCCTATAAGAGAACCTGTAAATAATCAGATAAACGAGTTGTTAAATAAAAAGTATGTATTGTTTGTAGGAACTTTAGAGCCAAGAAAACAACAAAAGTTGGTTTTAGAATCGTTTAATGATTTAATGAAAAAATATCATGATTTGAACTTAATATTCATTGGGAAAAAAGGCTGGATGATTGATGATTTGATCATAATGATAGAAAATCATCCCCAAAAAGATAAAAGGCTATTTTTACTTTCAGATATTGATGATACTAAATTAAGCGAATTTTATAAACATGCCTTTATTGTAACATATTTATCTGAATATGAAGGATTTGGTTTACCTATTGCTGAATCATTAAAATATGGCAATATAACTATTACTTCAAAAAATAGCTCAATGTATGAAGTAGGAAGAAATTTTGCGGATTATCTTCTTTATAACACCAAAGAAGAATTAAGTGAATTAGTGTCATTATATTATAGTAATGAAGAGTTATATAAGCAAAAGAAATCATATATTAAAGCAAATTTTCATCCTTATACTTGGGATCAAGCATATAATTCAATTATTTCTGTTTTGAATAATTTTGAATATAGCATCAATTCACTAAGAATTAATCATAAAAGCAAATTACAATTTATAATTATCAGCATCAATTATGAAAATTTACTAGGAACAATTAACTTAATAGATAAAAATATTAGTTTTCTGCAAGAATATATTATTATTACCAAAACTGAATTGGTATCAAAATATAAATCAATTGATTCTAAACATAAAATAACAATTTTAGATGAATGTATTGTATTAGGAAAATATTTTGAACTGTTTAAAAAAGCTGATCATCAAACCAAAAATTGGCTATTACGTTCTCAATTAGTTAATTTGGATGTTGTTGAAACTGAATTTATAATGCTTGATGATGATAACAGACCTATTGTGCCTCTTAATTTGGATTATTACATTACACCTAGTGGTAAATATAATGCCTATTATTTCTACAATTTACTAGAATGGAATCATCATACTACAGATTATGATAAAGGACAACATGTGATGAAAGATGTTTTAGATCATAATGGTCTTGAACTTTTATCTTATTCATCGCACCAGCCACAGATTATAAATAAAGCATTATATAAAGAAGTTATTGAAAAATTTTTTGATGTCGGTCTAAAAAAACCAATTGATGAATGGAGCATCTATTTCAATTATGCAGCTTCTAAGTATCCTATGTTATTTAACAAAAATGTTTTTGAAACTCTGTGTTGGCCAGCTTCAGCAACAGATTGGGAATACAGGTATGAACCATCATGTTTTTCATTTGAAAATTATTATCAACATCTATATGAAAATGGTATATTCAAACGATTAACTGAGAACAGTGATATTAATAATAAGCTTAAACTGAAAAAGTTAGAATTAAACACTTACAACAGTTCTCGTATTTTAAATCAGCAATCTATTAAAATAGCTGCAAAAAATAGTATGGTACATGGAGTATTGGCGTTTAAACAATCAAATTTTGAATTTTTTATTTTTAATATTCCTTTTGTATTTGCAGTAATATATAAAGGTTTTTTTAGAATAAAATTAAATTACAAATTATTATCTCATGATAATAAACTAGTTAATTCTATTCAATTATATTACTTATTGGATGGTCAAACTGGTCACCATATAGATATACCTACCCCAAATAATGGAACTATTTTTTCTGAAGATATAATTGAGTTACCAATTTTTGCAAACAATCTAAAAAAAGGTATTTATAATTTATTATTTGATATAAAAATAGATTCACAACCAGTTTATGGAACAAATTCTCCATATCTATCAAAACTGATAATTTGTAACTCTGAAAATGAGATAACAAAATGTCTATCTAATATCGCACAAACCTATAATTTCAATAGTGAAGGTATTTTTAGCAAATGAAAAAAGCACTAATTTGTGGAATTTCAGGCCAAGATGGTGCTTATTTAGCCTCTCTTTTATTAGCTAAAGGTTATGATGTATATGGTACATCTCGTGATGCACAAATGTCATCTTTTCGGAATCTAGCACGTTTGGGTATTCGTGATAAAGTTCATTTAGATTCAATGAGTGTTACGGATTTTGGAAGTGTATTGAAAACCTTAATTAAAGTTGAACCAAATGAAATTTATAATTTGGCTGGTCAAACTTCGGTAGGTTTGTCCTTTCAGCAGCCAGTAGAAACTTTTGAAAGTATTAGTGTTGGCACTTTAAATCTTCTTGAAGCTATCCGTTTTACTGGTCAATCTATAAAATTTTACAATGCGGGTTCTGGTGAATGTTTTGGGGATACTGGAAAAAAATTGGTTGACGAAACCTTTCATTTTCATCCAACCAGTCCTTATGCTGTGGCAAAATCAGCCGCTTTTTGGCAAGTTGTAAATTACCGTAAAGCTTATGGTTTATATGCTGGTTCGGGAATTCTTTTCAACCATGAATCCCCATTACGACCAGAACGTTTTGTAACTCAAAAAATTATTGCCGCTGCTTGTAGAATTGCTAACGGAGATCAAGAAAAACTTCATTTAGGTAACATAGACATCAAACGTGATTGGGGTTGGGCACCGGAATATGTTGAAGCCATGTGGTTGATGTTACAACAAGATCAGCCAGATGATTTTGTAATTGCAACTGGAAAAAGTCACTCATTAAAGGAATTTGTAGAAGTTGCTTTTGCAAGTGTTGATTTAGATTGGCGCGATTATGTAGTTACTGATTCTAGCCTATTACGTCCCACAGATATAGCAATTAGTTGTGGTAATCCTATAAAAGCTAACAATGCCTTAGAATGGAAAGCTAAATACGATATGAAACAAGTGGTGCAAATGATGATACAAGATTACAAGGAAAGAAATAAATGAAAAAAGCACTAATAACTGGTATTACTGGACAAGATGGAGCTTATCTTGCTGAATTATTACTTAATAAGGGATATGAAGTTCATGGACTTATTCGCAGAAGTAGTACAGCAGAATTTGTTGATATTCGTCTAAAATGGCTAGGAATTCGAGATAAAATTATTGAACATGACGGAGATTTAGCAGATTTATCTGCTTTAATTAGAGTGATAAAAGAGATTCAGCCAGATGAAGTTTATAATCTGGCAGCACAATCATTTGTAAAAACCTCTTGGCAACAACCCATATTAACTGGTCAAGTTACCGGTTTAGGTGCTGTGAATGTCTTAGAAGCACTCCGTATGATAAAACCTGATACTCGATATTATCAAGCATCAACATCTGAGATGTTTGGTTTAATACAAGAAAACATACAAAATGAAGAAACGCCTTTTTATCCTCGTTCACCCTATGCAGCTGCTAAGTTGTATGCTCATTGGATGACTATTAATTATCGTGAAAGTTATGATATGTATAGCTGTAGTGGAATCCTGTTTAACCACGAGTCACCGCTACGTGGTTTAGAATTTGTAACGCGCAAAGTCACAGATGCAGTGGCACGTATTAAATTGGGTAAGCAAAAAGAATTACGTTTAGGAAACATTGATGCAAAACGTGATTGGGGAGACGCTAAAGACTATGTACGAGCAATGTGGTTGATGTTACAACAAGAACAAGCTGATGATTTTGTTATTGCAACGGGTAAAACAACTACTGTTAGAGAAATGTGTAATATTGCATTTAACTATTTAGACTTGAATGCTGAAGATTATATTACAATTGACCCTAAATTTTTTCGTCCGGCTGAAGTTGAAATATTATTGGGAAATCCAAGTAAAGCTCAAGAAAAATTAGGATGGTCTGCTGAAATTCCCTTAGAACAGATGATTCAAGAAATGGTTGACGCTGATTTGGAACGGGTAAAAAGCGAAATATACCCAATATAACTGATTGATAATGATTTTTTTTGAAGATACAAATATGTCAGATTCTAATCTTAAGGTTGTACTTTTTAGTGGTGGAAGAGGCACTACTTCAATTTCAAAGGTCTTGATAGAGCATCCTCAAATTGAATTAACTATTTTAGTTAATGCATATGATGATGGTTTATCAACAGGAAGATTACGCAAGTTTATTCCCGGAATGCTTGGTCCCTCAGATTTGAGAAAAAATATTAGTACTTTAATGCCCATTGAAGAACGGTGTTTTCAAGCTTTGCAAGGATTCTTAGATTACCGATTTGCTGATGGAATGTTGCGAAAACATGCACTTAACAATTTGTTGCCATTGGCAGCAAAACAAGGAATAATTCAAGATGATTTTCTACGGTTAAACTATAGAAAACTTTCTGTTGAACAAGCAGAAGAAATTAGTCAGTATTGTCAAGCATTTATTGATTATGAAAAAGACGAATTAGTAAAAGCCCGTCATTTTGATTATGGTGATTGTTCAATTGGTAACATATTATTTGCTGGATGTTATTTGATTTGTAATCAATGTATCAATCAAACGATTTCTAAATTCGCTGAGTTTTGTGAATGTAGGGGGGTAGTATTTAATATTACAGATGGACAAAATTTTGTTTTAACTGCCATCAAGAAAGATGGTGAATACTTATCTGATGAAGTCTCCATTGTCTCTCCTCAAGGAAAATCTCCCATCATTGAACTTTTTCTTCTGAGGAATTACTTAGAATCAGATGATATGAAACGACTTAATACCCTATCAACACCTGAAAAGATAAATTATTTAAGCTCACTTCATAACACACCAAAGCCAAATAATAATGCAATAAATGCAATAAAAGATGCTGACTTGATTATTTATGGCCCCGGAACCCAGAATTCATCGCTGTTACCTTCATATCTGACTGAAGAAATAGCAGAAACAATTATTGCCAATACTCGGGCTGAAAAAATATTTATTGGTAATATTGTTCAAGATCATGATATTCAAGATCATAGCGCACAAAATCTATTGGATGCTTTTCTATTCAATATGAGTAGAAAAAATAGTATTCCTATAACGCTATCACAGGTTGTTACAAGTGTTTTTCTTCATAGTGGAGATGACAGCCAAATGAATCGTAAATTAGGTGCTTATGTGCCACATGATGTTGTATCCGAAAAAGATAAAATTGTAAAAAGTACTGATTGGGAACTTTCAAATGGGTGTCATATAGGTGGGCATGTAGTTGATGAAATGTTGTCTATAATAAATAAAACGGCTGAGATTGAAATTACTCCATCACGACATATGGTTTCAATTGTCATTCCTGTTTTGAATGAAGAACGTACAATAGAAAAAGTTTTGCATGATTGTGAAAAACTTGATGTAACAAAAATGGGGATAAATAAAGAAATTATTTTAGTAGATGGCGGCTCAACTGATGACACATTGAAAATAGCTAACCAGCACAAACAAATCCGGCTATTTACACACCAAGGAAAGAAATTGGGTAGAGGTGAAGCTATTAGAATGGGAATTTCAAAAAGTAGGGGTAATATAATAGTAGTTTTCCCATCTGACGGCGAGTATGAGGTTCAAGATATTGTTACAGTATTACAACCAATAGTAACTAATCAGTTTAATGTAGTATTCGGTAGCCGAATGATAAGGTGTTTAGATTTAAGGAAAAGAATAAGAAATATATATGGGAAGACAAATTGGGTAGCTTATGCTGCTAGCAGGTATGGAGGTATGGCGTTTAGTGTATTGTCACTTCTACTTTATAATCGTTTTCTTAGTGATCCTTTTTCAACATTAAAGGCATTTGATGGGATTATGCTCAAAAGTCTAAATTTAACAGGAACTAGTGTCAATTTAGAAGCTGAAATTATAGCGAAAATTAGTAGAAACCACCAATTTATTTTAGAGGTGCCAGTAAACTTTCATCCACGCACTAAAGCACAGGGAAAGAAAACAACTATTATAGACGGAATAAAAACATTGGTTACTTTGATTATATGGAAATTTAAAAAATTTTAAATCAATACTTAGGATAAATTTTACAAATGAAAAAGTACTATTTTTTTGCAGTTAAACTAATTATTACTGTTCTTATCTTTATACTTTTATCGAAAAATATAGATTGGGTATCGGTTGGAAATGTTTTAATTAATATTTCTATTGGAGCAATATCATTATCAATATTCATAATAACTTTTCAAAATCTATTAGCAACATTTCGTTGGCTTGTGATTTTAAAAGCAGTGGAGACTATAGCAGAAAATAAACATAGCTTTCCATTTTGGGAAGCTGTTAGGTATTTTATGGCGGGTTTATTTTTAAATCAAGTACTTCCATCAACTGTTGGAGGTGATGGATTGCGAGTGTGGTTTATGCATCAACGTGGCACTGATGTACACCATGCAATGGTAAGTATTGTATTGGAACGAGTGTTAACCCTATTTGGATGTTTATTACTTATTTTTCTAACTCAACCATTTTATTATTTAGTACCTGCTGAAAATATAATGATTTGGGTATTCTATTTAGTTTTCTTTGGATTAGCAGTTGGAGTTGCTGTGGTCACAATTGTTGGGGAGCGTATTTGTATGATTTCACAATGGTCTTTTTTAATGAAGATTACAAAATTATTTACTTTGCTCAAACAGTATTTCATTGTACCATCCAAATTGGTTGCACCAATTGTGTTGTCAATAGGCGGATTTATTCTAATGACGATAGTGGTGTACATTTATGCACTTGCACTTGGAATAAATGAATCTATATGGATATTTTTTGTTTTATGTCCTCCGGTTTTTCTATTAAGTGCATTACCTATTTCAATTTCTGGATGGGGTGTTAGAGAGGGTGCAATGATTGTGGCGTTAGGGTATCTGGGAGTATCTCCTGAAAAATCATTGGCTATCTCAATTGCACTGGGAATAACAATTATAATAGGTGCTTTACCTGGCAGTATGTTTTTACTTCGTGGCGCAAAAAAAGCTAAACCTAATGTTGCGATATATGATAAAAGGGGAAATTGTTAATGACAGCTATTCTTATTAATCCAAATTTAATTGTTCAAAGAAATGATCGTTTTACAACTGGTGTAGTTTATATGCCTGTAGGCTTAGCATATATAGCGTCTGCCTTAAGAAAAGCAAAGCTGCCTATAAAGGTAATAGATGCTTTTGGTGAAGCACCACTACATTCTAAAAAAAATGGTAAATTTTTATGGATGGGATTAACAGTAAATGAAATTATCCATAGAATACCGGATGATGTTTGCATTGTGTATATATTTGCAAATCAAGTTTTGAATCATAATTCATTAGAAGAAATTGTTAAAGGTATTAAATCTACATTTCCGTATGTGCCAATAGTTATTCTTGAAAATACTCAGGCTGTAACTGCTTATTCTTTAAAAAGTGTCAGTCATCATTTATTTGCTTGTGGTGCTGACTACATATTAACCGGTGAAGCTGAAAATAAAGTTGTAAAACTTACCAGTAATATAATAAATGGATTTGATTTAGACCAACTCAATATAGATGGGCTTTTTTCAAGAACTTTGGAAAATGATAGTAAACAAATAAAACTAGAAAATGAAACGCTGAGGCATAATAATATTACTGATCTTGGAGAACTTGATGATTTACCATTCCCAGCTTGGGATTTATTTCCGATTAGTAATTATTGGAAATTACGGTTTGGACATGGCCCACAATCAAGCAAAAGGTATTTACCTATGCTTACGTCGCGTGGTTGTCCTTATCCTTGTGGTTTTTGTGTTGTGCCTGCAACGAATAACAGGAAATGGCGTTCACGTTCAGCAAAAAATATTGTCGACGAAATGGAATATTTGATAGATACATTTAAAGTAACAGAATTTCATATTGAAGACTTAAATCCGACAATAAATGATAAACGCACTCGGGCTATTTGTAATGAAATTATTAACCGAGGCTTAAATATTTCGTGGAAGATAGTAGCTGGTACAAAAATCGAATCAATAGTTAGCGAACAAACAATAGATTTGATGGCACAATCAGGGTGTCGTTATATATCTATGTCACCTGAAAGTGGTTCAGCGCGTGTATTGAAATTAATGAATAAACCTTTTAAAAATGACCATGCTGTGAGATTAATCAAGCAGATGAATAAGGTTGGAATTCGATCACAAGCCTGTTTTGTACTGGGTTTTCCAGGCGAAGAAACAGAAGATAGAAAAATGACATGGAATCTGGTCAAAAATTTAGTTCGTTGTGGACTGGATGAAATTGCACTATTTATTGTTTCACCTGTACCCGGTTCTAAAATTTTTGAAGAATATACTGGCTATAATTCGTTATCAGATCTTAATTTTACACCTACATGGCGAAAAGATTATACTATGCTTAGTCAATATCGGATTAATCTTTACCGTGCTTTTTTGTTATGGAAGCTTATTTACCATCCAAGGAAAATTATTCGACAAATGCTCAATTTTTTGTTACGACGTTTTGAAACAAAAATGGAGATGGTGCCTTATAAAGCCATTGTGTGGAAATTAACTGAGTTTAACCGCAAATAGTAATGAATTTTATATACTACAATAAAAATTTAAAAGAGCAAAGTGATAAAAAATAATTTAAATCAAGTATGGATTTTTTTGTCACGTCCAACCAGCTTGTATATTGTGCAAGCAATTCTTGTTTCAATGATTCTTTTTTTTGGTCTCAACTTATTTCAGGTAAGTTTGGAAGTCCCGTTTGTATTTATAGGTGATGCTATGCATCACCTAACAATCGCGCATTCAATAGATGAATCAGGTTGGTGGTGGGAAATAAAGAGATTATCTGCCCCATTTACATTAGATATGATAGCTTTTCCGGTGGGGGGAACTTTAGATTACCTGATAATGAAAATCATTGCTTTGATAGTAGATGGTCCAGGATATATTATTAATATTTTTTGGTTATTTACATTTGTTTTGACAGCAGCAATTACCACTTGGAGTTTTAAAATACTTGGATTATCAAGTGCTATTTCATTTACACTAGGCGTGTTATATGCCTTTATTCCCCATGTTTTTGCCAGAAATATATCACATTTGATGTTAGTAATCTATTTAGTTCCAGCTATTTCTGCTGCTGCTATTCTGATAGTTAGAGGAAAATATACAAATTGTACAAAGAAAGAAAGAATATTTTTCAGTATTGCATGTATTGCTGTTGGAATGAATTATATTTATACAGCTTTTTTTGCATCTTTTGTATTGATGGTCTCTGGTTTGTTGTGTTTAGTAATAAAGGAACGTAGAAAATCATCACTTATTGCATTTAAACTGGTATTGATAATTACACTAACAGCTTTTCTTAACTTGCTTCCCACTTTAATATATTGGCAAGGTGATAACATAGCAAAAGAGAATATAGCTCAAAAAAGTGTAGCTGAATCTGAAATTTATGGTTTAAAGCTCAGGCATTTGATTACCCCCATAAAAGAACATCCATTATACTTGTGGCAAGAATTTGAAAAGGGATCAGTACGAGCAGGCTATCCGCTAGAAAATGAGAATTCTGTAGAAAAATTAGGAACAATAGGCTCTTTAGGTTTTTTAATGCTTTTAGTGGTAAGCCTAGCAGGTGCTTTAACAGTAGTAGGTAGAAAACGTATTTTAACAGCATGGCAAAGTGTAGCCTCTCTGAATTTAGCAGTATTATTATTAGCAACTATAGGTGGTTTTGGTGCTATTTTTAATCTTTTAATAACTCCAGATATTCGTACATATAACAGAATTGCAGTTTTTACTGCATTTTTTTCATTTTATGCTGTTGGTTTGGTATTGGTTTGGTTAAAAGAAAAAGCTGATAGACGGATAATGACAAAGATAGGGTTTATGAGCTTATTTCCAATAGTGATTTTCATAGGCATACTGGATCAAGCTAGTTTTAACATTTTTGGGAAATATGAAGAAAGAAAAGTAAGGTATGAATTAATCAAAGGTTTTGTTGAAAAAGTGGAATTGTCATTGCCAAAAAATGCAATGGTTTATCAGATGCCTTATCTTCCTTATCCTCATACTCCATATTTGAATCGTATGGCTACTCACGAACATTTAAAACCATATATCGTGTCCAATAATATTCGTTGGAGCTGGCCTTCTCTTTCAGGTAAAGCAATTGCCTTAAATCAATATTTATCGTCAATATCTGCACAACCAAATTTTATAAAAACGCTAAACATTATTGGATTTGATGGAATATGGATAGACCTATATGGATATAGCAACAGCAGTATAATTAAAAAATTAAAAAATCAGCTAAGTGAAACTATGCTTATAAGCTCTGATAAACGTTACATATTTTTTAGTTTAGTTGAGAATAAAAAAGAATTAGAAAAATTAATGAAATCTTCAGAAATACGAGAGCTTCGTAAAGATTTATTTAATGTACAGAGAACAATACTGGATAAACCTCTGGCTGATGATGCTTTTAGAGCAATAATAAATATTGATTCAAATCCAATCACACTGATAACTAAAGAAGTACAAGACATTAATATACGTCTAAGAAATAACAGTGCGGTTTTGTTTCCAGCTAAAGGTCATGGAAAATTTGCTCTTCGCCTTGCTTATAGATGGAAGACTATTAATAATGCAAAAGTCACTGATTATCATAAGCGGTTTCCATTGAATCGTGATTTAGAACCAGGTAAAGAACAAATAATAACTATAGTTGTAGAAGCACCTAAATCGCCGGGAAAATATAAGTTAGAGGTTGATCTAGTACAAGAATCTGTAGCTTGGTTTGGAGATCGTGATTCAACTACAGGTCAAATTGAAGTGTCAGTTATCAGATGAGTGAAAAATTATGTTAGATGAATTAGTAGAAACTATTGATTGTCCAGTGTGTGGTTCCCAAAAATTTACCAAAATATTGGAAGCAAAATATCCAAATAATTTAACAAAACCAGAATTATTAGGGATATATTCTTCATCAAGTGATCATATGTTGTTTGATCAATTATCCGAATGTACAAATTGTTCACTTGTCTATCTGAACCCAAGAGTACGAGAAGATATTATTATTTCTTCTTATTCAGAAGCAATTGATCCATTGTTTATTCAACAAAATAAACAGCGCATAAAGACATTTAAGCGCACTCTCAACAAATTAATTAACACTTATAATTTATCAGCAAACAAATCTACAACAATACTTGATGTTGGTTGTGCAGGAGGTGCTTTTCCTAAAGCAGCAGATGAACTTGGATTTTCAGTTGTTGGGGTGGAACCAAGTCGTTGGCTATCAGAACAAGGAAGATTGCGTTATGGCTTGGATATACGAACCGGAACTATAAATGATAATAGGTTTGATGATAATAGTTTCGATATAGTCACTTTATGGGATGTTATTGAACATTTGACCAAACCTGATGAGGTGATGAAAGAAATTCAACGTATTCTAAAAGATAGTGGATTATTAATAATTAATTATCCAGATTATAGTAGTTTCGTACAACGAATAATGAAAACAAAGTGGCCATTTTTATTAAGTGTGCATTTGATATATTTTACTCCTGATACAGTCAAACGCTTTCTAAATACTCATGGATTTGAAGTGATTGATATTCGGCCTTTTTTTCAAACACTGGAACTGAACTATGTTTTACAACGTGCGTCAGTTTATTTTAGAATGTTTAAATTATTTGAACGTTTTGCAAATATAGCAGGGCTTGGTCAAGTCCCATTTACATACAACATGGGGCAATCACTTTTGGTGGCTAGAAAACAATGACATTAAGAAGCACTAAATGTTTTATTTTTGATATGGATGGTGTGCTATGGAATTCTGACTTTGCACATTATGAAGCATACAAACGTGTATTACTTCCACTAGATATCAAAGTGCCCACATATTCAAAAATAGCCGGGTGTCGTACAGACGAAGTTATTTATAAGTTATTAAAAGATAATTCAATAGAACCTGAATCTGATTATATAGCAGAATTGACGAAGAAAAAACGTGATGAAGCCTATGTATTATTGAAAGAAGAAAAACCTTTAGCCAATAATTGTATTAAGGTGTTAAATACATTATCTAAGCAATATAAATTAGCACTGGTTAGTTCTGCCAGCATAAGAAATGTTCAGCTATTTCTGGATGTTAGTGGTACTTACTCATTATTTTCTGTAGTTTTATCTGGTGAAAATGTTGCAAAGGCAAAACCCTCTCCAGACATATATTTCAAGGCTCTGTCACAAATGAGTATTAGTCCTGATTTAGCAGTAGTAATTGAGGATTCAATTAGTGGTATTCGTGCGGCAAGAGCTGCTAAAATTCCAACAATAGCTATTACTACAGACACAGGTTTATACAAAAAATTGAAGCACGAAAGTGTAATTGGCATTATTAGTAATTTATCGGAATTGTTAGATGGAAATTTCAAGAATTATAGACATTGAATCAGTAGATAAGATTAATTTTAGTCGTTCAAATTGGACCGCCATTATCCCAGCTGCTGGACATGGTACAAGGTTGGGTTATTCTCGTCCTAAAATATTATATCCGATATTTGGAAAGCTAATTCTTGATTGGCTGATTAACTCTCTTAAAACTGTTTGTAGTAATTATGTATTTGTATTGTCGCCACATGGTCTAAAGGATGTAGAACGAGAAATAAAGGCTCGACTTGGAAATGCGTATGAAATAGCAATTCAAGATACTCCTACGGGTATGGGTGATGCAGTTTTATTGGCGGAAGAAAAAGTTACAACTCTTAATACAATAGTAGTATGGGGAGATCAAGTGACACTCAGATCACATACTTTGAGGGTGTGTGCAAGCATCCATGAAGCAAGGAAAAATGCAAGATTAACATTTCCTACAATTATCAGGAAAGAGCCATACATACATATAGAACGAGACAATATGGATAGGATTATAGGAGTTGGACAAGCAAGAGAAGGTGATATTGTATCAATATGCAGTAAAGGTGAAAATGATTGTGGTGTCTTTTTGTTTACCAACCAAATGCTTTTTTCTACTTTAAAAGATGCCAAACAACATGGCATAGGAGTTGGAAAAATTACACAAGAGTTTAATATGCTTCCAGTGTTACCAAACTTTGAAAAAAATGATGGCAGTGTAAGAACTGTTCGTATAACTGATCAATCTGAAACTCTTGGTATTAATACTACCGATGATGTGAGATTGGCGGAAATTGAATTAGAAAAACGTTCTTTGGAAAAATGACGCTAATTAAAAAATAGAGAACTTTTATGCGAAAAATATCAATTGTTATCCCAGCTTATAATGAAGAAAAACATATTGGCACATTAATCAAAAAAATTAAAACTATTCAAACAGAAAAAATAGGTTTTAAAAAAGAAATAATCGTAGTGGACGATGGTTCAATTGATTCAACATCAAAAGTTGTTAGTACTTTTACGGATGTAATTCTTATTGGTCAACAGAACATGGGTAAAGGAGCAGCAGTACAAAGAGGTATTCGGGAAGCCACAGGTGAGTTCATTCTTGTCCAAGATGCGGATTTAGAGTATTCACCAACTGATTATATTCCCATGTTAAATGCACTTGGTAGCACTGGCAAGATTGCAGTGTATGGTAGTCGTCCAAAGGGTATAATTCGTGATAAAGGATGGCGTATGCCATTTCTAGGAAAACACGAATGTCAAGGAGTAGGCCCATGGATTATGAATATTGTTTTGATGATAATTACAAAATTTCTTTATAATCGTTTTATTACTGATATGCTGACAGGATATAAATTGTATCCTACGGATATTATAAAGCAGTTTAACATAAAAACCACAGGTTTTGAGACAGATCATGAATTAACCGGAAAATTGATTAGGTCTGGTATTTCAATTATTGAAGTTCCGGTATCCTATGAACCTCGATCCATAGCTGAAGGGAAAAAAATTAGAGCAAGGGATGGAATAATTGCTCTGTGGACCTTGTTAAAATTTCGTTTTGGGAAAATCAATGTATAATATCTACACAGCTTATACAATTTTAGCTTAGCTTAAAAATTTGATAAATTTAAGTCGTTGAATCTGCAAAAACTTGAACATAGAGTAAATAATAAATAGTGAGGTATGTTTTAAATGAGTGTAATAATCAATAAATTAAAACAAGTCATAAAAAACAAAATGTCATATGTAAATAATAATTTTTTGTTAGATCGCTTTATTGATAAAACTTATCGTGAAGTTTTAGGAAGGAAAGTCGATCCTCATGGACTTAGTCATTTTAAAAGGGAAATTAGAAGTGGCATGACACAACCTAGTGAATTGCGACAGATTTTAGTCTCATCTGGTGAGTTTATTGAAAATCAGTTTTCAACCATGAGAACATCGATTCATGAAAGTAGAAGAAGATTTGTTGCTGCATTACCAAAGGCTGAAACTATTCTTGATTTAGGAGGGGCTGCTCAGGGATTAGAAGTGGGAGCCCTAGTTGCAATGAAATACCCTTATAAATTTAATAAATTAACGATTGTTGATCTTCCAATAAATGAACGACATGAAATTTATCAAAATAATGATGAAAATGTAAAAATAGTACAAAGCCCATTGGGTATCGTTGAATATAAATATCAATCAATGGTTGATCTTTCTAATTTTGGAGATGAATCTTTTGATTTGGTTTATAGCGGACAAACAATTGAGCATATTACTGAAGAGGAAGGTGATAAAATGCTTCATGAGGTTATGAGGGTATTGAAATCAGAAGGTTACTTTTGTGTGGATACCCCAAATGGTGCTGCAACAAGATTACAACAGGAAACATTTATTGATCCAGATCATAAGATTGAGTATACACATGAACAATTATCTCAAAAATTATTGCAAAATGGATTTGATATTAGACTTGCTCAAGGAATGAATTATTTAGGGAAATCATTTGAAAATAATTCTTTTAATATTGCAGAACTTTGTAAAAATGTAGGACTCTATAATGATTTGGGTAAATGTTATCTTATTTCTTATATTTGTCAGAAAAATTAATAAATAATTTTTATTAACTTTTGTAATTCTGCTTTTTTTTAACTGTTTTTATACAAGGAATTATGCGTAAATATTACCATGCTATTTTTCCAGTTTAAATCAATGTATGTTACAGATTTAAAGCGAAAATACAGTCTCATGACAATAAAACTTATTTACAATTCTATGTCTATGGCACCTCCAATCTCAGGTTGGGATACGAAGTCAGCGAAGCTAACGAGAGTGCGTAACATCAGTTAATAACTCATGTTACGCATTGTAGGTTGGGCTGACGACAGGAAGCCCAACGATTCGTGGAATAATTCTGAAATTGTTGGGCTTCCTGTCGTCAGCCCAACCTACGGGATATATAACAGATAGAAGAGCTTTGCGTAACATCACTTAATAAAACGTAAGTAAATATAATAAGAGCTTATAGCTTTAATAATAACATAGATAAAATCTGATATAATAACACACTTACTAAATTAACAAGTTAGGTGTATTAAAAATGATAATCCAGAAAATAAGACCAAAAAATAATACTTTTCAAATTACAATACCTCCAGAATATATAAACAATGAAATAGAGGTAATAATTTTTTCCAGAAAAGAAGTCATAAATCAATTTGAGATGAAAAACAATCATGAAATTGATTTCATTGAAGAATTAACAACTAACCCAAGGCATATACCTGCCGAGGTTAATTTTTTCTCAAGAGATGAAGCGAATGAAAGATAGAATTTTTATTGATTCAAATATTTTTCTTTATGCTTTTTCAGATAAGGATAAGGATAAACAACAAGTTGCAAAAAAAATAGTTTTAAACCCTAGTTGTATTAGTGTGCAGGTTGTAAATGAAGTAAGCAAGAATCTTTTATATAAGTTTAAATTTAATGAAAACGAAATTATAAGTCCATTTGAAAAATGTGTAGAATAGTCGGAGCATACCACTTCACCTAAGTTATTGATTATGTAATTCCTCACCTCCGTGAGGAATTGTAATAGCATTAAACTCTTTAGTAAGCAACTATGACAATTAAACTTCTTTACAATTCTATGTCTATGATACCACCAATATCAGGGATTGGTCGTTATACAACGATATTATCAAATAATATCGTTAAGCATTCAGCTATAGACACTGTTAAATATTTTGATTATAAGAATATATTAGATCAAAAACCTGAATTTAGTAGTTCTTCAACTAAAGAAAAATCAATCATTGGATTAGTTCGTAAAATAGCTAATTCATCTTTAATTGCGCCATTAGCAACATCTTACCTACATTATCAATTATCCAAAAAACTCACTTCATTAGATAGTTTCCTTTATCATGAAACCAATTATATTTTAATGCCTTTTAACGGTAAAACCATTTCTAGCATTCACGACTTATCTTATATTCATTACAGAGATTTACATCCAAAACAACGTGTGAAATATTTTGATAAAGAGATGCCAAAAACCATAGAAAGGGCGGATCATTTTATTACAGATTCGCAGTTTATTAAAAATGAAATTATTGAAATTTTAGGAGTTGCTGATAAAAGAGTTACAGTTATACCACTAGGCGTTACAGAACAATTTAAACCACGAAATCGTAACAAAATCTTGCCAATATTAGATAAATATAACTTAAATGAAAAAAATTATATTTTATTAGTAGGTTCAATTGAACCTAGAAAAAATATCAAACATTTTCTTGAGGCTTATACCCATCTACCAGAATCCTTGAAAAAACATTTTAAAATAATTCATATTGGTCCATCTGGTTGGTTAAATACAGAAATCCATAAAAAGATTCAGCAACTTGAAAATAAAGGTCAATTTAAGGCTTTGGGGTATTTGCCAGAAAATGAATTAGTTGCTCTTTATTCAGGTGCCTATGTTTTTGCTTTTCCTTCTATTTATGAAGGTTTTGGTTTACCACCATTAGAAGCGATGGCTTCAGGAGTACCAGTATTGGCTTCAAATATTTCTTCAATTCCAGAAGTTGTAGGTGATTGTGGTGTTCTAACGGATCCATTTGATATCGATAAAATGAGTTTTGATTTAGAACGAATTTTAACAGATAATCAATTACGTAGCCTATTAATTAAAACAGGACTAAAACAGGCTAAACAATTTAGTTGGGATAATTGTGTGAATAAAACAGTGGAAGTTTATAAACAAGTCAGAGCTTTATGAATTATAAAAATAAAGGTATTGTCTTATATGATTTTTTGCAAGTAAAAGGTGGCGCAGAACAGGTTTCACTAACCTTAGTTAATCAGCTTCCTAACTGTGACTTATGTGTAGGATTTTCCGTAAACCAATTTACAGATATTAATTGTTATCAATTAACTTCAGCCACTCAAATTATTGGTTGGCAAACTCTCAAAACCATCTATGCTTTCACCTATAGAACTCAATTTTTAGACCAATATGATTGGGTAATTTTCAGCGGCTCTAATGCCCCCATCGCAGTACATAACCATCCTAATGGCAAAAACCTCCTCTATTGCTACACCATCCCCCGCTTTGTTTATGATTTAAAAGATTATTATCTTTCTCAGGCAACATGGTGGCAAAAGCCACTATTACAATTTTTAATTAGCTATGTTCAACCACGTTATGAACGCGCTATAAAAAAAATGGATGTTATTATAGCCATTTCCGAAAATGTTAAGCGGCGTATTAAAAAATATTTGAATCGTGATGCTGTGGTTATTTATCCGCCTATTGAAGTTGATAAATATCAATGGATTGAACAAGCTGACTATTATTTATCTACGGCTAGAGTTGAATCTTATAAACGTATTGAACTGGTGGTACGTGCATTTATGAAAATGCCGGATAAGAAATTAATTGTTGCCTCTGGTGGTAGTGATTTAGAACGTTTACAGAGTTTAGCAACTGGCTATTCAAATATTAGTTTTACTGGTTGGTGTGAAGATGAACAGTGGCAGCAATTGATAGGTAAAGCCATTGCGACTATTTATATACCAATAGAAGAAGATTTTGGAATGTCACCAGTTGAATCTATGGCAGCAGGTAAACCGGTAATTGGCGTGGCTGAGGGTGGTTTATTGGAAACCGTGGTAGATGGTGAAACTGGAATTTTAATTCAAGAAGTCAGTGTAGATGCAGTAGTTGAGGCTGTGTCTGTTATGTCTAAAGACAAGGCTTTGACTATGCGTGCCGCTTGTGAGAAACGGGCACGATTGTTTAGAACTGAGGTGTTTTTAGACAAGATGCGAGAATTAATAAATTATCAATAATAATTTATCTTGATATATTCAACGCCTTATTATAAGCATCATCTGATATAGCATTCCAAGCACGATTATCCTTTTGAAATTGCTTATATGCCTCATAGACTTTTTTAAAGTCTGCGTTTTTAGCCGCTTCTTCATCTAAAGTCTCAGCCGTTAATTGTTTCAGCTTGTTTATTACCTCTGCTGGAAATTCTAATACTTTAACATGGTAT
>Ga0256847_1000672_pt1 | contig 20428 bp, 21 predicted proteins | sample TeddybearmetaG_FD_189099 | JGI IMG/M metagenome (GOLD analysis project Ga0256847, IMG submission 189099) | Hydrothermal vent microbial communities from East Pacific Rise, Pacific Ocean - Teddybear | ecosystem: Environmental > Aquatic > Marine > Hydrothermal vents | place: Pacific Ocean: East... | reverse complement strand
TTATCTTTAAGCGGTTTAATAAAAAATGATTCTCCCGATTGATAAGTGGGAAGCGTGGTAAATAATGCATTAATATGTCTTTTAGATGTGATACCTAACACTGTTTTTCTATTGAGATATTTATCTACTTTTTTGGATTTTGGCTGTTCTACAACCAAAATATTATTATCTGCCGTTGTGCTAGCTGGTTGTATTTCTATTGTGTCATTGGTTATTTGATAAGCAATGAATGTGGCACTGAGTATAGCAGTCAGTGCTAAAGTTGTTTTTGTTGTTGACATAAGATGCCTCCTTATAATGGTTTTTTTAAATTAATTAGTTTTGACTATATGGGGTAACTTTAGGCTTTGTGGAGAATCTTAGCTATAGGGGGAGTTCCTTAAAATAATCGGGAACTTTTCCCGAATATTAAAAATTAATTAAAAGACAGTCCTTTCTTATATAATAAATTTTTCTTAATTCCTGTAAAATCAGCCAGAATCGCGGCGGCTTTTTTAAGGGGTAAATCTTGCATTAGTCTTTTTAATTGGTTTTCTATTTCAGTATTAATGGGATTATCGTCAACAACTTTAAAACCCGCCACAATAATAACAAACTCGCCTTTTTGAGCATAATTTTGTTCAGCTAAAATCACATTTAATTCAGCTAAATTAGCATGATAAATGGTTTCATATTTTTTGGTTAATTCTCGGCATAACGTAACTTTTCGTTCTGCGCCAAAAACACTTTGCATATCCATTAAGCAATCTTGAATTCGATGGGACGCTTCATAAAAAACAAGCGTCATGGGTTCTTCTACAATTTCTAAAAAGGCTTTTTTACGAGCATTTTTACGCGGTGGAAAGCCAAAATAACGGAATTGATCGGTGGCAATCCCCGCCACAGATAAGGCGCTAACAAAAGCACAAGCCCCTGGTATGGGAGATACCGTTATTTTCTGAGTTTGACACATTTTAACCAATAAATAACCTGGATCACTGATTAAAGGCGTTCCCGCATCTGAAATCAGGGCAATATCGAGTCCTTCTTGTAATTTTTCAATAATTTGAGGATAACGTTGTTTTTCATTATATTCATGTAACGACAATAAGGGGGTTTTAATGGCATAATATTGTAATAAACGTTGGCTTTGACGGGTATCTTCTGCGCAAATTAATGTAACTTGGGTTAAAATATCTTTCGCACGTTGTGAAAAGTCGTCTAAATTACCTATAGGGGTTGCAACAATATAAAGTGTGCCTGACATGGCAAGAATCCAACAATGATTAAATAAACCTAATTTTACAATATTTTGACTTAAAAATATTTCTAATGGAGAAATAATGTTTTATAGATTACGTCCTTTATTTTTTATACTAATGACTCTTTTGGGTCTTTATGGTTGTGGTGAGAAAACAACTCGTCCGACCATTGTGACAGAACCTGATCCAAGCTTAATTAAAGTGGATCCTGATATTGCATTAGCCAAACGATTTAATGAAGAAGGGCAATATGAAAAAGCCAGTATTCTTTATCAACGTTTAGCCAATCGTTTTGGTTCACCTGCAAGACAACGTTATTTATTTTATGCCAGTGAAAATGCCTTGCTTGGTCAACATCCAAAGATGGCACAACAGATTTTAGTTAAATTATTATCAACGCCTTTATCTAAAGAACAGCAAGCTCGTTTTAATATTTTAAATGCCCAATCTAGTTTTGATATGAATCAACCTGAATTGGCGATGAATAGTTTATTAGAAGTTCGTCTAACTTCTAAAGTAACCACTGCTTTAAGAAAACGCTACCACCGACTTTCAGCTAAAATCTATCAAGCTTTAGATAATTATGCAGAAACGGCTCATCAATTAGAGCAACTTGATTTATTATTATCTCCTTCAGAACAAAAATTAAATAATCAACAACACATTATTGATGCCTTAAATCAAATTCCTCAAGGTCAACTAACTCAACTTAATACAGAACCTGAAAGTATTGAAAAGGGGTGGATTGAATTAGCTCAAATTTTATCTAATAATCGTCGTCAACAATCACAATTGAATCAATGGTATCAAAAATATCCAAGTCATCCAGTCATGCATGAATTAATTGATAATCAAGTTGCAACAAATGAATCTGTTTTTGTAGAAGGTATGGAGATACAACAAATTGGGGTTTTATTACCTTTGTCAGGGCGGTATTCTAAAATTGCCAAAGTGATTCAAAATGGTATTATGACGGCGGTTTTTAGTTTAGAAGCCAGTCAACGCCCAATTGTTCATTTTTATGATACCAGTAATCCCCAAGATGCTTGGCCGCTCTATTCAGAAGCCGTTTCAGCAGGAGACAATTGGATTATTGGTCCTTTAAATAAAGAAGCGGTTTCTTTACTCGCTCATGCGGGAAATTTACCTGCGCCCGTCATTGCATTAAATCGCATTGAATTAGATATTACTCCCCCGCCTAATTTTTTTCAATTTGGTTTAGTACCTGAAGATGAAGCAGCAGAAGCGGCTTTAAAAATATCTAATAGCCAATTAACTCAACCTTTGCTTTTAACGCCTAATAATCAATGGGGTGAACGAATGCGCTTGGCTTTTGAGCAACAATGGCAAAATATGGGGGGGCAAATTGCGGGGCAACAAGTTTATGATCCAAAAACAAAAGATTTTTCCAGTATTATTAAACAAATTTTAAATTTAAATGACAGTGAAAAACGCAAACGACAAATTGAACGAATTTTAGGTAAAAGAGTTTCCTTTATTCCACATCGTCGAAGTGATGCTGATGCGCTTTTTATAGCCACAAAAAACCCCAGTGCAGCGCGTTTAATTCGTCCCCAAATCCAATTTCATCATGCCTTTGATTTACCTGTTTATGCAAATTCTAGTGTTTGGAATGGCATTCAAAATAAACGTCAAGACATTGATTTAGAATCTGTTTTATTTCCTTATCCTGCTATTTTATTAAAAGCAAAAAGTGAGGAAATGGGAGCTTTAGATAGTATTGAACTGGCTTTAAGTCGTGTGCCTAAAAAACGGGCGCCTTTATTCTTAATGGGGGTGGATAGTTTAAATTTACTTTATCAAATTCCTCGCTTACAAAGTAATCCGAATGAAAGTTATGAAGGTTTAACGGGCATTTTAACTTTAGATAATATTAACCGTTTACATCGCCAACCCATGTGGGGGCAATTTAAACAAGGTTTGGTTATCCCTATTGGTTATCGTCTCCCTAATAGCAGTGACAATATACAAGATGCCTTTGAGACCAGCAGCCGTTATTAATTTTTTTAAGCATTTTTGGCAACAAAAACCATTAAATAAAGGGCAAGCAGCAGAACAGCAAGCTTGTCTTTATTTACAAAAAAAAGGCTTAAAATTAATTCAAAAAAACTTTTTTTGTAAAATGGGAGAAATTGACTTAATTATGCAAGAAGAAGATTTTTTAGTTTTTATTGAGGTACGTTATCGAACAACGGATCATTATGGGACACCTAGTGAAACAGTGGGGAAACAAAAGCAACGTCGTTTAATTAAAACGGCTTCATTATTTTTAATTAAAAATAAAAAATTTCAACAATATCCTGCACGGTTTGATGTGGTTGCTATTAAACCTAATCAAATAGAGTGGATTAAACAGGCTTTTTTAGCATAAAAATAACCAAGCAATGCTTGGTTATTGAGGATTGGTGCCGACGGCCGGATTTGAACCGGCACAGCTTGCGCTACTACCCCCTCAAGATAGCGTGTCTACCAATTTCACCACGTCGGCAATAAATAGTTATTCAGGAATTGCAGGAAGGGTCGTTGCTTTGTCTGTTTTTTCTTCGGTTGAAGATGGCACAACAGGAACCTCGGGAATGCTAGGCTCTGTTTTTTGCTGTTCTACAATAGGAGCAGGTGTATTATCATCAATAATTAAGTCAGGCGCTTTGGTTGTATTAATAGCAAACCAGCCTAAAGCTAAGCTTAAGACAAAAAAAGAAGTGGCTAAAAAAGCCGTACTTCGACTTAAAAAATTAGCCGCTCCATTAGCACCAAAAACAGTGCCTGAAGCGCCACTACCAAAAGCGGCTCCTGCATCTGCGCCTTTACCGTGTTGGATTAAGATTAAAGCAATTAAAGCCAAAGAGACAAATAAATGCGTAACTGTAACAATTGTTTCCATTTTTTAAACTCGATTTTTAAAGTTAAGCATTTGCAGCTGTGCAAATTGCTAAAAAGTCATCTGCTTTTAATGAAGCACCCCCAATAAGACCGCCATCAATATCTGCTTTTGCTAATAGTTCATTGGCATTTTTAGGATTCATACTGCCCCCATATAAAATTTGGATTTTTTCGGCAGTTACTGAACTTTGTTGACTAATGAGATTACGAATAAAAGCATGAACTTCTTGTGCTTGTTCAGGTGAAGCAGTAACGCCCGTACCAATCGCCCAAACAGGTTCATAAGCAATAACTCCATCCGCTAAAGCTTCAACCCCTTCTAAATCAATAACAGCTTGAATTTGTCTGGCAACAACTTGCTCAGTAATACCTTCTTCACGTTCTTGTAAAGTTTCACCAATACAAAATAAGGGTATTAAACCTGTTGAACGGGCTTTAGCAAATTTTTGTGCCACCAACTCATCTGATTCATTATGATAAGTACGACGTTCAGAATGCCCAACAATCACATATTGACAATTGAAGTCTTGATACATTGCTGCCGAGATTTCACCCGTATAAGCACCACTATCAAAGGTTGATATGTCTTCACCACCAAACCCAATGGCACTTCCTTCAAGCTCTGTTGCAACCAGTGGAAGATAAATTGCAGGGGCACAAGTAACCACTTTAGCTGTTTTAACACCAGCCATTCCCGCTTTGATTCCACTGAGTAAAGTTTTAATACTTTCAGTTGAACCATTCATTTTCCAATTTCCAGCAACCATGGGTTGACGCATATAAAGACTCCAAAAAGATAATATTGAATAATTTTGGCGGATTTTACCCGCCCTTAGGATATTTTTCAACTGCCAGTGATTGAATATTAATTAATATCTGGGGCAGAGACAAGGCATGCCTTGTCTCTACAAGGGATTGCATACCTTATCTTTAAAATAAGCTCAATTTTTATAATATAGACTAAATATTTTACAATATAGACTAAACTGAAATTAATCAGATTTAAATTATTATTTAAATATTATGTTAAAAAAATATCAAAATAAATATCGTACTCAATCGACCCGCTTACAACATTGGGACTATTCTTGGAATGCGGCTTATTTTGTAACACTTTGTAGTAAAAATAAACAAGCTTGTTTTGGACAAGTTATTAATGAACAAATGCAATTATCATCATTGGGAATTTTAGCGGATGTTTTATGGTTTGAAATTAAAAATCATGCAAAAAATATTGAATTAAATGCTTTTGTGGTTATGCCAAATCATTTACATGGTATTTTAATTTTACAAAATGAAACGCCCGATGTAGAGACAAGGCATGCCTTGTCTCTACAGAAATCCAAAACACTCGGACAGCAACGTTTTCAAAACCAAGGTAAAAATAGTCTTTCTTCAATTATTGGTTCTTATAAATCCGCTGTTACAAAACATGCCCATCGCTTAGGTTTTGATTTTAGTTGGCAACCCCGTTTTTATGAACATATTATTCGTAATGAAAAATCTTATCAATATATTGAAAATTATATTTTAGAGAATCCCAAAAAATGGTCACTTGATCGATTTTATATTGTTAATAAATAGAAAAATAAAATATGATGTATTATCTGGTGTAGAGACAAGGCATGCCTTGTCTCTACGGGTTAAAGACAATCTCACTTTAAATAAATACAATGAATGACCAAGATTTATTACATTATAGCCGCCAAATTATGTTGCCAGAATGGGGCATTGAAGGGCAACAAAAAATAGCCAATGCCAAAGTTTTATTAATGGGGGTGGGTGGATTAGGTTCTGCTTCGGCATTGTATTTAGCCGCAGCAGGGGTCGGGGCTTTACGTTTAGTTGACTTTGATAAAGTTGACTTAAGTAATTTACAACGTCAAGTATTGCATCAATTTAATGGTATTGGACAAAGCAAAGTGAATTCAGCTAAAGCTCGCTTATCTGCGCTTAATCCAGATTGTAATTTATCATTAGTTAATCAAGAATTAACCGAAAAAGAATTATTAAAACAAACAGATTGGGCAGATATTGTAGTGGATGGAACGGATAATTTTAAAAGTCGTTTTGCCATTAATAAAGCTTGTTATCAAACTCAAACCCCGTTAGTTTCAGGCGCGGCCATTCGTTGGGAAGGGCAGGTGAGTATTTTTAATTTAACAACCGAATCTCCCTGTTACCAATGTTTATATGCGGATAATGGGGCTTTAGATGAAAATTGTGTTAATAATGGCGTTATTTCGCCCTTAGTGGGTATTATTGGTTCGATTCAAGCATTAGAAACTTTAAAAATTCTGGCACAAGTTGGGGACTGTTTGGAAAATCGTTTATTAATTTTTGATGCGCTTTATATGCAATGGCGGACCTTAACATTAAAAAGGGATCCTAATTGTAGGATTTGTGGTTAGATTTTTATTACGGATAAAGTCTTTTTGCGACCCATTCTTCATTTTCCTTCTCAAAAACAATGCGATCATGGAAACGATTTAAACGTCCTTGCCAAAATTCAATTTGTTGTGGAATAATTCGATATCCGCCCCAAAAATCAGGAGTTGGAACAGGTTTATCTTTAAATCGTTGAGTAATTTTATTATAAACTTGATCCATTTCTTGACGATTATTCACTGTTTCGCTTTGTTTGGATGCCCAAGCCCCTAATTGACTTCCCCGAGAGCGAGATTGAAAATAAGCCTCTGATTCAGCGCTAGATACTTTTTCAATTTGTCCATTAATACGAATCTGGCGTTGTAAAGTATCCCAATGAAACAATAAAGCAACTTGCGGATTATCTGCTATTTCTTGGGCTTTTTGACTGTGATAATTGGTATAAAAAACAAAACCCGCTTGATCAAATGATTTTAATAACACCATGCGGTTAGAAAGCGTCCCTGTCTTTGTTGCTGTCGCAATAGACATGGCTTCAGGTAAGAATAATCCTGCTTGTTTAGCTTGATTAAACCATTGTTCAAATAAAGCCAAAGGGTCATCCGTTAGATTGGCTTCAGGCATGCCATGAATCGCACCTTTACTTGAGGTTATTAAACCCTTAATTAGTTTAATCAATAACATTATGCTTCTTCGGGGGGTTCTATTAACTCAGTATAACGACAATCTTTTTGAGGACAGACTTTTTCGGTGCCGCGTTTTTTAGTTGTTTTAAGGGTTAAAATAGCCCAACCACAGCTTGGACAAGGTTCTTTTAACGGTTTATTCCATAGCGCATAATCACAATCTGGATAAGTTGAGCAAGAAAAAAAGATTTTACCACGGCGGGATTTGCGTTCCATAATCTCGCCCGCCCCGCATTTGGGGCAATCAACACCTGTTTCTTTGGGTTTATTAAAGGATTCAATAAATTTACAATCGGGATAACTAGAACAACCAATAAACTTACCATAACGTCCTTGTTTAATGACTAAAGCAGAATCACATTTAGGACAGGTCCGTCCTTCAACGACTTCGGTTTCAACTTTTTCGCCGTTAATATTGCGAGTGTATTTACATTCAGGATAATTATCACAACCAATAAAACTGCCATTACGTCCTAATCTTTTAGAAAGTTGTCCTTTACATTCAGGACATTTTTCATCAATTTTTTCTCGGGTAATATCAGAGCGTTGCACATTTTCTTGAGTATCAATAATACGTTCTTTAAATGGTTTCCAAAAATCTTTAAGTAATGGAATCCAAGCTTTTTCACCTCGTGAAACCGCATCTAAATCATCTTCAAGTTTAGCGGTAAAATCATAATCAACATATTGAGTGAAATAAGTGGTTAAAAATTTATTAACCACCCGCCCAACATCTGTGGGATAGAAACGTTTCGTATCAAGTGTGACATATTCACGACTTAATAAAGTACCAATAATTGAAGCATAAGTGGAAGGGCGACCAATGCCATGTTCTTCTAATGTTTTAACTAATGATGCCTCAGAAAAACGTGGAGGCGGTTCGGTAAAATGTTGTTTAGTGATAATTTCTAATAAAGGCAAAACATCGCCTTCTTCTAAAATCGGCAACATGGTTTCATCATTGACACTGCCTTTTTTATCATCTACACCTTCAGTATAAACACTAATAAAACCTGGTTTGGCAATGGTTGAGCCATTGGCTCTAAATAAATGACCTTCACCCGCTTTTAAATCAATGGCAACTGAATGAATGGTGGCATGAATCATTTGGCTGGCAATGGCCCGTTTCCAAATTAAATCATACAATTTAAATTGATCAGGGCTTAGTTTACTTCTAATATCATCAGGATGCCATTTTGCCGAAGTAGGGCGCACGGCTTCATGCGCTTCTTGGGCATTTTTTGCTTTTGTTTTATAAATTTTAGGACTTTTAGGAATTTGATCCTTACCATAACGACTTTGAATTAAATCCCGTATTTGATCAATCGCTTCAGTGGATAAATTAACCGAATCGGTTCTCATATAGGTAATTAACCCGACCGCCCCTTCACCAATATCAATGCCTTCATAAAGCTGTTGGGCGATTTGCATACTTTTCTTAGTACCAAAACCTAATTTACGCGAGGCTTCTTGTTGTAATGTTGAGGTGGTAAAAGGGGGGGCAGGATTACGACGTCGTTGTTTCTTGGTTACTTTCTCAACAATCAGTTGATTTTGTGCCACCGCCGTAATTTCTTGTTCAGCGGCAAGCGCATCTTTTTTATTGGTAATGCTAAATTGAGATATTTTTTTATTTTTTAATAAGGTTAATTTGCCACTAAACTTTTGATTTTCTTTTTCAGTATGGGCGGTAATGCTCCAATATTCTCTGGGTTTAAATTTTTCAATATCCAGTTCACGTTCTACAATCATTCGTAAAGCGGGACTTTGTACTCTGCCCGCAGATAAACCACGACGAATTTTTTTCCATAAGAGAGGCGATAAATTAAATCCCACTAGATAATCTAAAGCACGCCGAGCTTGTTGAGCAAAGACCATTTCCATAGACAAATCGCGTGGATTAGCAACGGCTTCTCTTAAGGCTTTTTTGGTAATTTCATGAAAAACAACCCGTTTAACCGTTTTATTTTTCAGTTTATTACGTTCTTTTAGCATCTCATAAAGATGCCATGAAATCGCTTCACCTTCACGATCTGGATCCGTTGCCAATAATAAAGTATCTGCTTTAAGCAATCTTTTTTGAATCGCTTGAACATGCCGTTCATTACGTTCAACGCTTTGATATTTCATGGCAAAATCATTATCAGGATCAACGGCGCCTTCCTTGGGAACCAAATCGCGGACATGACCATAAGAGGCTAAAACTTCATAGTCTTTGCCTAGATATTTTTTAATTGTTTTCGCTTTAGCGGGTGATTCTACAATAACAAGATTCATATTAGAGTATAACGCAATGATTTTTAATGATGGGTTTTGATCGTGTCGTTATAAACTAGATCTTGAATGATTGCAAACGCGACGTCTTGATCAGGCTGATTTGATAAAACAAGTAAAATAATCCATTTGATGTCTTCTAGATTTAAATCAGGGGTCTCTATCGCCATAATCCGCTCAATAACCCGTTCTCGGTTTAAAGGCGTTAAAATTTTGGCTTGTTCTAGTTTATATAAAAAATTTTGGGTCTTAATATCAATTTGTTGTTTTTCTTTTTCGCAATAAATACGGAAAGCTTGATCAGCGGTTTGGCTCCAAATAACTTCTTCACCTTGTTGCCAAGCTAATTCATCAAGCCAATTAAAGGCTTTTTTTATTTCTATTTCAGGAAAACCCGCTTCCGCTAAATCTTCTTCCAATAAAATTTGATCCATTTCTTCTTCTGTTTCAGAATCAATATAATTTTCAAAAATATAAACAAGGACATCAATAATATTTGTATTCAAAATTTTCTCCCACCACAGAAATAAGAAAACAGGGCAAATTATTTTAATCTTTGGTAATTTCCGCCTGCCAATGATTCAATATAATCATTGAGTTCTAAAACTAATAGCATGGAGGATATTTCGGCTGAGGTCAATCCTGTTCGTTCCGTTATTTTGTCAATTGAAATAGGATTAAAGTCCATTTTTGTTAATAAATCTTGATATTCAGCGGTTAAAAAATCACTTTCAACAGCCTGTTCTTGTTTTTCTGTCGTTTTAATCTCATTAATATCAATTAAAGATAACATGGGCATTAAATCTTCTAAAATATCTTGACTGGTTTCAACTAATTTAGCGCCTTGTCTAATCAATTGATGACAGCCTTTTGCCATTGGATTATGAATAGAGCCTGGGATGGCAAAAACTTCTCGTCCTTGTTCCATGGCTAAACGTCCTGTAATTAAAGATCCACTTTTTAATGTGGCTTCAACAATTAACGTTCCCAAGCTTAAACCGCTAATAATGCGATTACGGCGTGGAAAATTATTGGCTTGAGGCGGGGTTCCTGGAAAAAATTCAGAAACCAAAGCCCCTTGTTCTGCAATTTGATGGGCTAATTCACGATGTTGGGCAGGATAAACGCGATCCAGTCCTGTTCCTGCAACCGCAATAGTTTTGCCATGACCCTTAAGTGCTCCTTTATGACTCTCAGCATCAATACCCACCGCCATACCACTGGTAATACAAACCCCATTTGACCCCAGATGTTGAGCAAATTGTCGAGCAATTTGAGCCCCGCTTTGACTGGCATTACGACTGCCTACCATGGCTATTTGAGGAAATTGTAATAAATCAATATCACCACAGACAAATAAACCTAAAGGTGGATCGGATATTTCTTTGAGTAAGGTTGGATATTGAGGATCAGTAATTGCAATAAAATGATTATTTTTTTCTTCAAGCCATTTTAAATCCTGCTCAACGGCTTGCCAATTAGGATTTGTTAAATAAACTTTAAGCTTTTCAGGTAAAGTAAAAGAAAGTTGAGAATGATTAAAAAAAGCCCCAATATGGGGCGTTTTTTTAATTAAAGGCAATAAACGCTGTACCCCATAATTAGGTGCTCGAAGTAAAGCGAGCCATTGAGCCGTGGTTTGTTCTGCTTGAACCACGGGGTATTTATTGAATGAGATCGGTCAGATCGGGAGAGGTCACAAGATCACCGACTTTAACAGATCTATCCGACTCTAAAACTAATGCAAAACTAACTCTATCAAAAGTTCTAAAAACCATCACTTGACCTGAATATTCGTTAGGTAAAGTAATTGTTCTATTGATGCTCTCTATTCTTAAATCAATGACTTTTCGTCCTTTTAAAGAAACATCTAACACATCTCCGCTTTGTAAATTATCTTCAGAACCTCGATCAATCACAACAACGTCATATTTACCTGCGTTATAGATGCCATCAAATAAATCAATAATTGTTCCAGTAATACTGCTGTCAGGCGCTTTAGGGTGGAAATCGTCTAAAGAATTACCTTGTGCTGCAGGAATAAGATAATCATAAAGTTGTAATTCTCTTTTTGTATCCGTTATTTTTACGGTTGCAGGATCCCCCCCTCTTTCAACTCTGGCGGTGCCTAAATAACGGGCTTCAAAACCTAAAATTTCTCCTGTATCAGCGTCTTTATACATATCCCCTTTGCGTACAATTTCATAAATTCCAGTTGGATTTTTTAATTGCCGAACAAAGGCTTTATCACCTGTGGTTGCCGCTAATTTATCACGACTAAAAGAAACAATATAAGGGGCTATTTTTAATTCTTTTTTACTAATAACATAAGGTTTTCCCATGAAATGCAAATAAATTTCAGGGGGAAGGCTGGTTACTGGTTCATCATACTGGTTGCGTCGAATTCGCGGAGAAAGACGAATAAAACCATTGCCTTCATCGACTGTTCGACTGCTACCAATTCGTCTTAAACGAGGTTGTCCATCAATAAAAACAATTTCTAAAACGTCTCCAGGATAAATCCAATGGGGATCTTTTACTTGTGGATTATTTTTCCAAATTTCAGGCCAACGCCAAGGTTGTCTCAAAAATCGTTTTGAAATATTCCATAAGGTATCTCCTTTTACAACCACATAACGATCTGGATAATTATCTACTAATAAACTGTCAGCAAAGCCATTTAAACTAAAACAAACAAGCCCACAGATTAAGATTAATTTTTTTCTATAATTTTTAAACATGACGATCCTACAAATTTAATTCAGAATTGATGACCTAAAGATTTTAGCCTAAATATTAAAAAAGTGTTTAGGAAGGTTTTAAATTATTAAATTTAAATAAAAAATAGTTCGCATTGAGCGCTATCTTTCCTGTACGATCATAATCTTAGCGGATAAAATGAATTTTGTACTGTAAATTTATAAAAAATTAGTTAACTTATGTCGATTTTAAATATTTTAGTTTGGCCTGATACTCGATTACGTAACCATGCCAAAACTGTTGAACTCGTAGATGAAAGCATTGTAACATTGTGTCAAGATATGCTTGAAACAATGTATGATGCTCCTGGCGTTGGGCTTGCTGCAATTCAAGTGAATGTGGCAAAACGAGTGATTGTCATTGATATTTCCGAAGAAAAAAATGAACCTTATTGTTTTATTAATCCTGAAATTACTAAAACAGAAGGTTGTGATTTACAACAAGAAGGTTGTTTATCGGTTCCTGGCTATTATGAAGACATTGAAAGAGCCAAAAATATTACAGTTAAGGCACTCAATGAAAAAGGAGAAGCGTTTGAATTAGCCGCAGAAGGTTTATTAGCGGTTTGTATTCAACATGAAATTGATCATTTAGACGGCAAACTTTTTGTTGATTATATTTCTTCACTAAAACGCCAACGTATTCGTAAAAAGTTAGAAAAAGAGGCAAAAAAAAAATAATGAGTCCGCGTATTATTTTTGCAGGAACGCCTGATTTTTCGGTGCCTGCTTTACAAGCTTTAATTGATTCAAAATATGAAGTGGTTGGTGTATATACCCAACCCGATCGTCCTTCAGGAAGAGGGCAAAACTTAACGGCAAGCCCGATTAAACAGCTTGCTTTAAAACATGATTTAACTATTTTTCAACCAGAAAATTTTAAACAGGCAGAGGATTTAAAACAACTTGCTAAATTAAAAGCTGATTTAATGGTGGTGGTTGCTTATGGATTATTGTTACCTCCTGAAATTTTAACAAGTCCAACATTAGGTTGTATTAATATTCACGCCTCTTTATTGCCACGCTGGCGGGGGGCTGCTCCCATTCAACGCGCCATTTTGGCTGCTGATGCCCATTCAGGGATTACCATTATGCAAATGGATAAAGGATTAGATACAGGAAACATGTTATTTAAAATATCAGTCCCTTTAAATAAAAATACCACAGGCGGGGAATTGCATGATCAACTTTCAAATCAGGGCGCAAAAGCTTTAATTGAAATATTACCTGCTGTTTTTAAGCAAACCACCCAAGCTGAAAAACAAGATAATGATTTAGCTTGTTATGCTAAAAAATTAACCAAAAAAGAAGCTTTTTTAGATTGGTCATTAAGTGCCAAAGAGTTACATTACCAAGTTTGTGCATTTAATCCTTGGCCTGTTTCACATACTTTATTGAAAAACAAGAAACTCCGTATTTGGCGTACCACTTATTCAACCCAAACCACAACTCAAAAGGCGGGAACCGTTTTAAGTTGTAATAAAGCAGGTATTAAAGTCGCAACAGGGCAGGGCATTTTAATGATTGATGAATTACAATTAGCAGGTAAAAAACGAGTGAGTAGCGCCGATTTTAGTCATGGTCGAGATATTACCAATGAAATCTTTACTTGAATCACAAACACCCCCATCTTCAGCAAAATCTCGTTTAGCCGTCTTATGGGTTCTTTATCAAGTCATTAATAAAGGACAATCATTAAATACCTTATTACCCATATTAAAAAAACAGCAAAATAGTCAAGATTATGGTTTTTGTGCAGAGTTAGCTAATGGGGTTTGTCGCCAATATTTTTTACTTGAAGGCTTAATACAACCGCTTTTAACTAAAAAAATGAAAAAAAAAGATTTAGATATTCAATTGTTAATTTATCTCGGTGTTTATCAATTAGAATATATGCAAGTTGCTGCCCATGCCGCCTTATCAGAAACGGTTGGATTAACTCGGGATTTATCAAAATCTTGGGCAACTAAATTAGTTAATGCATTACTAAGACGTTACCAACGCGAGCGCGATCTTTTATGGTCAAAATTAAAACAAGATTCTGCCCAATGGAGCTTACCTGATTGGATATTAAAAAAAATTCAACAACAATGGCAAGCAGATTGGCAACAAATTGCATTGGCTTACCAGCAAAAGCCACCGATGATTTTACGGCTTGATACCAAGCAAATTAAACGCACTGATTTTATTCAACAATTAACCGAAAAAGCGATACCATCACCATTAGTGGCAAGTGGAGTTGAGTTAACAAATCCGCTGGCTGTTAGTCAATTAAGTTATTTTTCACAAGGCGGCTGCTCTGTCCAAGATGCGGGTGCACAATTAGCGGGAACGTTATTAGATCCTCAAGATAATGACATTATTTTAGATGCTTGCGCCGCGCCTGGCGGTAAAAGTTTACATTTATTGCAATTAGCCCAAAATATCCAATTAACGGCGATTGATAATAATGCCCATCGCTTGATTAAAATTAAAGAAAATATTGTCAGAGCGAATTTATCAGCAGATATTATTCAAGGAGATGCCTCAAATCCCCAAGGTGCTTGGGCTGAAAAACAATATCATCGAATTTTATTAGATGTGCCTTGTTCTGCAAGTGGGGTTATTCGACGTCATCCTGATATTAAGTTATTAAGAAAATCAACCGATTTAAAACAATTAACTGAATTACAAGCAAAAATCTTAAGCAAAATATGGGGGCTATTAAAAGAAGGCGGGACTTTACTTTATGTCACCTGTTCATTATTTGAAGAAGAAAATGAGCACCAAATTGCGTTATTTTTACAGCAACAAAATAATGCTCAAGCCCTTGAAATAAATGAAAAATGGGGTATTAAGAAACAATATGGACGGCAATTATTACCCATTACTAAACATCATGATGGTTTTTACTTTATGTTGTTAAAAAAAACAATTCAAAAATGAAAGCCTTGATTAAAATTTTCCTCCGTTTATTACTTTGTTTTCCATTATTTGCCAATGCTTTTAGTATTAAAAAAGTCTCAATTCATTTAGAAAACCAGCAATATATTATTAATAGTAAAATTCATTATGAATTAACAAAAAAAGCCAATGAAGCCTTAAATAATGGGGTGGCTTTAACCATTAAATTAACCATTCAACTGCAAGAAGAAAATGCTTGGTTTTGGCAACCTAATTTAGTGGAACAAAGTGTTTTTTTTCAATTACGTTTCCATCCATTAACCGAAACTTATCAAGTATGGGATCTGGCAACAGGGGATAAGACATCATTCGAAACATTGGATGCGGCGAAAGATTTATTAGGAGAAATTAAAGATCTGCCTTTAATTAAGGCTTCAAAACTAACCAAAGGACAACGTTATAATTTAGAAATGCAAGTTATCTTGGATATTGAAGCTTTACCTCTGCCTTTACGTCCTTTGGCTTATGTTAGTTCTGATTGGGATATGGAAAGCGACCCTTTTTATTGGACTTTAAAACCTTAGCTATGTTAAAAATTGAAATAACTAAAAAATGGCATGTTTTTGAGAGTTATTTTCCTCTTATTTTAATGCTAACAATTATGTTTACTTCATTGCATTTTATGACTAATGCAATCCAGTCTGAACAACTAAGTCGTTATTTTGTTCCCCTGTTATTATTCACAGTTATTGGCTTGGCAATTATGTTAATTATGATTGGCTGGCATTTAATTTTGCTGTTTATTCAGCTTAAAAATAAACGCCCTGGTGCTCGTTTAACAGGACGGATGTTTATTGTTTTTTCAATTTTATCTTTAGCGCCTGTTTCCGTATTATATTACTATTCAATGCAATTTATTTTAACAGGCGTTGATAGTTGGTTTGATGTTAAAATTGATGATGCCATGACAGATGCGATTGAACTGAGTCGAGCTTCATTAGATTTACAAAAAAAATCAAAGAAAGTGATTATTGAACAAATATTAAATAATTTAACCGATAATTCAAAAGCAGGCATTGCTTTAACTTTAAATCGAGTGCGAGATAATATTAAAGCCACTGAGTTAACGCTTTTTGATATTGATGGGCGAGTTATTGCAACCGCCAATGTTAATCCATTAACCCTTATTCCCGATGCGCCCAGTTCAAGTATTTTCAGACAAGTTAAAGGCGGCGCTAATTATATTGGATTGGAATATCAAGAACAAAATAAAGAAACCACTGAAAAGAGAAAATTATCCATTAGAATTGTGATTCTTGATCAAGGTAATAGACCATATATTATGCAGGGTATTTTTAGAACCTCCGAAAATATGGCAAAATTAAGTGGGCAATTAGAAAATGCGTTAGTTCGGTATAAAGAGCTGTCTTATTTACGAGAACCACTCAAGAAAAATTTTATATTAACGCTTTCTTTGATTTTATTATTTAGTGTTTTAACTGCCCTTTGGTTTGCTTTTGTGGCATCTCGGCGTTTAGTTGATCCACTGAGCGCCATTGCAGAAGGAACTTCAATGGTTGCCGATGGCGATTTTTCCCATCAATTAACCCCTGTCAGCGGACAAAATGAAATTAGTTTTTTAGTTAAATCATTTAATTTAATGACTCGCCGTCTTTCAAGAGCCAAACATGAAACGGAAATTAGTCGTAAAATGTTAGAAGCTCAAACGGTTTATTTACAAACGGTTTTAGCTGAACTAACAACAGGCGTGATTACATTTGATGAATCATTTCAACTGGTTACCATTAATACGGCGGCTGAAAAAATATTGAAAATGGATTTAAGTCCTTTTTTAGCATGGTCGATTAAGGATATTCAAAAACAGCCCTTCAAAACATTACTGGATGAAATTCGTCCAATCATTGAAGATCCCAAAATAAAAAAATGGCAGGGTGAAATAAAACTACAACGAGATGAGCGTTTACAAATATTAAATATTTCGGTTAGTAATTTAACCACAATGAATAAAGAAAGCCATGGATTTATGATTGTATTTGATGATGTTAGTAGCTTAATCTCCGCTCAAAGAGATGCGGCTTGGGGAGAAGTGGCAAGACGATTGGCTCATGAAATTAAAAATCCTTTAACGCCAATTCAATTATCGGCAGAGCGTTTACGTCATAAATATTTAAAAACCATGAATGAAGAAGATGGTCGGATTTTAGCTAAATCGACCAATACTATTGTACAACAAGTTGAAGCCATGAAAGCCATGGTAAATGAATTTTCAGATTATGCCAAACCCTCAAAAATTAATCCCCGCGCCATTCCATTTGAACATTTTATTGGTGATATTTTAGAGCTTTATACTCACACTGCTGGGATTCAATTAAAATTATTATTTAATGCCCCCAATGCTTATATTGAAGCGGATGCCTTAAGATTACGTCAAGTCATTCATAATTTGATTAAAAATGCCCAAGAAGCCATTAAATCAAAAGAAATAATGGAAGGCATTATTATTGCCAAAACTGATCTAGTTGAAGTCAATGAACAATTTTTTATTGAATTTTCAGTGGCAGATAATGGCAGTGGTTTTGATCCTGAATGCCAAGGGCATATTTTTGAACCTTATGTAACGACTAAATCAAAAGGCACGGGCTTAGGATTAGCCATTGTTAATAAAATTATTGAAGAACATGGCGGCAAAATTTGGGGTGAAAATCGCCAGTCAGGTGGGGCAATTATGACGTTAAGGTTGCCCTTATCTGAAACTGAAAATTAATGAAAAAAAGATGGCTTCAACTTTTTAATCATAATCCAAAGACAATGATTGAGATGTATCAAACATTTATTTATTTTTATACAGAACCCTCTCGTTATTATCATACATTAAATCACATAAAAACCAGTTTAATATTATTTGATGAAGTTAAAAATCAAATAAATGATCCTTTCTGTATAGAAATCGCGATTTGGTTTCATGATATTATCTACAATCCTCAAAAAAATAATAATGAAGTCTTAAGCGCTCAACAAGCCCGCCTTTTTTTACAAAAAATAGCCATTAAAAGTCATAAAATTGAACAATTGATTTTATTAACTCAACATCCTGCTAATCCAATCACGGAAGATGAAAAATATTTAATTGATATTGATTTAGCTATTTTAGGCAGTGATCCTGATACTTTTCAAAAGTATCATCAAGCAATTAGAAAAGAATATGATTTTATTCCTTTTGAGCTTTATCAACAAAAAAGAAAATTAGTCTTAAAAGGATTTTTAAATAAAAATAGACTTTACCAAACAGACTATTTTTTTAATAAATTTGAAACTCAAGCCCGAGAAAATATTAAAAACCAACTATGAAATTAAGATTTAATCCCTATTTTTTCGTTGGCTTTATCATTATTTTTGCCATTGAATTTTATATCGCCGTTTATGTAAAAGATAATCTCATTCGTCCTTTTTTTGGGGATGTTTTAGTGGTTATTCTATTATATTTTTTTATAAGAACGGTTACTTGTTTTAAACATCAAACAGTTATTATTGGGGTTTTATTTTTTGCTTATTTTATTGAGTTTAGCCAATATTTAAATCTCATTACTTTATTGCATTTACAAGATATTAAAATTGCTCGAATTATTATTGGCACAACTTATGATTCAATGGATTTAGTGGCTTATACTTTTGGGGCTTTTATTTTATATAGTCCGCTTATTTTTAAAAAATTATTCAATTTTAACAATAAAGTCTTATTTTTAATTGGCTTAATCAATCTTATAATGGCAAGCAGTTTTGCAATGGTTGATTTTATTCCTCATTGGGAAATAATTGCCTTTATTATTATTTTAATCTTTTTTAGTGTGACCGTATTTTCTTGGTTTATTTTATTAATTCACCTTTGGTATTATAAAATTCATTGGATAAAATTTGGATTATTTTCAATGGCATTATCAACAATAACTATTTTGTTATTTTTAATATCCATTTTATCAACAGGACAAGGTTTTTTAGGTCCTGATTTAATCATGGAACTGACCTTAAAAGAACAACATCTTTATATTTATAGAGATCAATTTTTCCCACCTAATAATCCTTGTCAATCCCCTTATTATCAACCCGTTTTAATTTATATTAAAAATGCTTATTTACCCATGATGCATTTACAAGAAATTGATTTTCAAATTGGCAATATTGAAATGGTTCACAATCAATTAGTGATCACCGCGCTTTGCGAAGATAAGACATTATATTTTTAATTATTTTATAATGTCTTCTGCAATAATTTGACTTACTTAATAAATAAAACTCATATTCAAGCACATTAATCTTTGTTAATATTCGGGTTCTTTAATTTTGTTATTAATTTTATGAACTGGTTTAAATACGCTGTTCCTGTTCGCTTTTATGCTTTAACAGGCATTTTAATTCCTTTCTTTTCAATTTTAGCCTTTGTTCTGATTATTATCGGGCTTTATTTGTCTTTTTTTGTTGCTCCTGTTGATTATAAACAAGGCGATGGTTATCGTATTATTTTTATTCATGTGCCTGCGGCTTGGATGTCGATGTTTATTTATATGGTGATGACTTTTTGGGCATTATTGGGTTTTATTATGAACACCCGCCTATCAGGTATGATGGTGCGAGCGCTTGCTCCAACAGGCGCCTTATTTACCTTTTTAGCTTTATGGACGGGGGTTTTTTGGGGTAAGCCCATGTGGGGCAGTTGGTGGGAATGGGATGCACGTTTAACCTCTGAACTTATTTTATTATTTATTTATATGGGTTATATGGCTTTACAATCTGCCATTGATGATGTGCGACGGGCGGACAAGGCGGGGGCGTTGTTTGTGACCGTTGGTGCCATTAATATTCCTATTATTTATTATTCAGTAGTTTGGTGGAATAGCATTCATCAAGGCTCTACCGTTAAAATGTCTGGCAGTTCAATGGTTAGTACCATGCTTTGGACGATGTTAATTATGGCATTGGGTTTTTGGATGTATAGTATTGCAATGGCATTATTAAGAGTCCGTTGTGAAATGTTAGAACGAGAAAAACAAACGACTTGGGTGAGTCAATTAACGGAGGTTCAAAATGGATGAAATACGCGATGCCTTAGATATGGGAAAATATGCTTTATATATTTGGTCTTCTTTTGGCATGACTTTTTTAGTGATGCTAATTGAACCAATGATGATTCAATTACGTCGAAAAACAATTCTACGGCAATTACGCCGTCTTTATCAAAAAACTGAGAATGAATTATGACAGCACGCCAAGAACGTTT
>Ga0256847_1000671_pt1 | contig 20475 bp, 8 predicted proteins | sample TeddybearmetaG_FD_189099 | JGI IMG/M metagenome (GOLD analysis project Ga0256847, IMG submission 189099) | Hydrothermal vent microbial communities from East Pacific Rise, Pacific Ocean - Teddybear | ecosystem: Environmental > Aquatic > Marine > Hydrothermal vents | place: Pacific Ocean: East... | reverse complement strand
CAGAATATGAGGGCGGAATCGGCAGTGCCACAACAAAAACCGCGCCTTGGCCCACGCCTTGGCTGCTCGCGGTTAAAGATCCTTCTTGGCTGTTGAGATAATTGGCACTGGCATGTAGGCCAATGCCTCTGCCGTGTGTTTTGGTGGTATAGCTGAAATTGAACAGTTGTGCTGCCATTTCGGGGGTAAAACCGCAGCCAGTATCTTCGAAATGGGCGATGAATTGCGGGCCTTGTGCGGTTTTCTTGAGTTCGCTATGGATGTGCAGTTGGCGTTGCCCAATCTTGGCCGTTTGCATGGCTTCAATGGCGTTTTTAATCAGGTTGATAAAGACTTGTAAGAGTTGGTGTGTTTCACCTTGGATGATGGGTAATGCGCCCTCATTGAATTCAACCACAACGGCATATTGCCTTAGACTTTCTTCCATCATATCCAGCGCATCTTTGACTAACTGGTTAAAGTCTAAGTCTTCTTTCCATTCATGTGTGTGTGCGTATTTAGACTGTAAGTGAATGATGCCTTCAATGTAATGAATGCGGTCATTCACTCGGTATAATTGTGCTTCTGTGGTTTGATACTCTTGCTCGATTGCTGCGGGCAGGAGTTTAATGATTTCGTTTAAGCGGGTTTTACCGGCATGATCACTGTGTTCAATGATCTGACTGATGGGCTCCAGTGCGTTGTCCAACTGGCGCAGTTTACTTTCGCGCACCAGGGTATAGGCTAGGTTAGCGGCTGTTTTTAGCGGCGTTAAGGCATTTCCAAGGTTGTGCATGACCCCTTGGGCGATTTCCGCCATACCGGCTTCTCGGGCGCGTTTAATCAACTCGGCTTGGGTTTTTTTCAGCTCTTGTGTGCGGGCTTTGACTTTTTCTTCTAAGTTTTCATACAGGAGGGCATTTTCAATCGCAATCGCCGCTTGGGAGGCGAGCATATGCGTCATATCCTGACGCCCGCTGTGAAAGACTTCCGCGATCAGCGCATTTTCTAGGTAAAGTAACCCCATGAGCCGGGTTTGAGAGAGAATTGGTTGGCATAAAACGGATTTCATGTCAGGCTTTGCGATGAAATAAGCATCCGCATGAAAGCGTTGGTGGAAGTCACTGGCATCATCTAAAACCAAGGCTTGTTGTGTGTCGATGACGTGCTGAATCAGGCTGGCCGGTAGATTGGTATAATCACATAACGGGATAGAATCAAACATCTGCTTTCTGTGCGGGAGCAGAACACTTTCCCCTTTAATGATCCACTGCCCAGCGTCATGCAAGATCAATAAGCAGCGCCCAGCACCGGCATTTTCCATGACAATATCCAGCATTTTTCTCAACAAGGCGTTGAGTGTCAGCTCGCCGGATAAGATCCGAGAGGCTTTCATGGCCGTATTAATATCCAGCAATTTTGAGGTGTTGGCACCGGTCGAAGAGTCGGTTAACGACGTTGTGGGTTTTTGAGGTAACGCCAAATTGTCGCGGAAAATCGGTGCGAGTGGCTCTGGGTAGCGTTGTTCCAGATCCAGCACTTTGGCTTTTGCACCCCAGCGTGCATAGGCATAATACGCATCAATTAAGTAGATTTGCGTGATTCTGGCTTTTTGTCTACCCAAATAAAAGCGACCGGCGGCTTCATTGGCCAAGGCTTCTTCTTGCACATAACCGTATGTTTTTGCGCCTTCAATGGCACGGTCATAATAATCTTCCGCAGCCAAAATATCGCCCTCAACACGGGCTTTTTCAGCTTCAACCAAATCCCATTTATGTTGAAAATTCATCGGGGCATGGGCTGCCCAATGTGCCATTTTTTTCTGATTGTCCGTGACTTTTTGCCAGATGGCAGTTTGTTCTGTGGGGTTGAGCGTGGGGTAAATGGCCAACTGGATTAACCCATCATAAAAATAGAACAGGGCAGAATTAAAGACACCCATAACCGCGCTTAAATGCTGCCTGGCACGGTCGCTGGAAGCCTGTGCTTGCGCATAATGGTTAAAGATATAGCTGAGTATGGCTTCATATAGGTCGACATTAAACAGCGCGAAGTAATCATTTGTGGTTTGGTGTTCGGAGACATGTTTTGAGGCGGTATAAACCGGCCCTTGTAAAACGTTGGCGTGTTCTGCGTCGCCGAGTAAATTTAACACCACTTGATGAATTTGATGGTTCCACGTCAGGCAGTTTTTTTGGTGCATTTGGCGGATGGCCTGGCTATAGTTGGCAATGCTTTTTTCTAGAGGGACGAGTAATTGCCCTGAAAAATAACCAAACACACCTAACCATAAGGCCCCAGAGCTAGAAAAATGTAAATCCCCGGTTTCTAAACCGCCGCGATAGGCTTCTTCAAAAAAGGGCAGGGTTTTGGTGATATGTACTTTCCACATCATGGAGGCAGTGACATTCACATAGGTGAGGGCTTTGTGTGCTTCTGCGGCCGGTGTTTTTTCGAGCAAGGCCAAAGATAACTGCCCGTATGCATATCCTTGGTTAATATCCCCCTGGCCGGATAAAATCAGACCGTAAGCCGCATAAAACGGGATCATATCCGGGCAATTGCCGTGCACTAAGGAGAGCTGGATTTTTTTAAAGATGGCCAGCGGGAATAGGGCGGGCATAGCGATATAAAAGGCCACAGTCAGTTTAGACATGAGTTGGATCGCGGCCAGAACCTCGGGGTGGTCAAGCTCAGGCAAGTGGGTTAAAGACTCAATCGTATGCGCGGCCAGCATGTTTTGCGTTTTTTTAAGTTCGGTTTGAAAATCGGCGGCTTCTGGGTGCCTGGGTAAGTCAACCCCGAGTTGCGCTAAGATGGGTAAAGCCAGCTCAATGGCTTCCAATGTCATGCCTTGTGCGATCATACACAAGCTCTGTAATTGGCGCACTTTGATGGTATCTAACACGTGCTGTGCTTGTGTTAACACGGCGTCGGTTGCGTGTTGTTGAGCGCGGTAGTCACCGTGTAAAAAATGGGCTTCAGTGGCGGCTTGGTATAAGGCCAAGGTTAACGCATATTGTGTTTCCCAGCAGGTTGTCGATAAGCAGGCAATGCCGTGTTCGAAATAGCCGCATGCGGCTTTGTAAGCGGTTGCTAGGCTGGCTTTTTGCCCGGCGTGTAGGTTTAATTCGGCGAGTTGTGTACGTTCGCTGGGGTCGGTGATGAGATCTGCCCCTTGGTTCAGCTGGTTAACCAAGTCAAATTGTAAATCAAGTTCTGCATGTGTCTGTTGATAGTGCATCAATAAGCGCCCAATGCGCAGATGCAGTATGGCTTTTTCGTCGCTGTGAATCAACTTGTAAGCCGCTTGTTGGATGCGATCATGTAAAAAACGATACACCACAGAACCGATAGGCGCTTGGTTTCCTGCGTCAATTTGAAAGTATTTGTAGCCATCATCCATCGGTAACACAAAACCTTTTTGCAGGGCGGGCCAAACCGCTGCCGCAGTTTCGGACAAGGTGTGTTGATAGATGGCCGCAAGCATGTGTAAGCTAAATTGGTTACCAATACAGGCGGCCAATTTTAATGCTTCCTGCGTGCTGTCTGGCAAGGTTTGTAATTGGCGATCCATTAAATCAATGATGTTATCACTGGCCGCCAGTTGGGTGACTTCCTCTAGTGGGCATTGCCAAAAACCTTGCGTTTGATCAAACGTGAGCAAGCCGTCTTCATACAAAAATTTGAGAAATTGGCTGGCATAAAACGGGTTACCTTGGGTTTTTTGTAAGATAATCTCTGTCAGTTGGTGGGTTTGCTCGGGGGCACAACATAATGAATCTGATACCAAATGATTGAGCTCATCTATGTTGAGCGGGTTGAGGCATATGTGGTGGGTTGTGGTGTGCTGCGTTTGAATGCTGTCCACGGTTAAACGGAAAGGGTGTGCTTGGCTGATTTCATTGTCCCGGTAAGCCATAATCAGCAATAAATGATGGCTTTTTTCTGGATCCATTAACAGCGGCAGTAATTGTAACGTGCCAGAATCGACCCATTGTAAATCGTCTAAAAACAGGACTAGGGGATGTGCCTCACTGGTTAATACGCCAATGAAGCGCTGAAAAAACAGGTGAAAACGGTTTTGTGCCGCCTGGCCTTCCAGCGCCGTGGCCTGGGGTTGGTGCCCCATTAGTTGGCTCAGTTCTGGAATAACCTCGATAATCACATCTGCGTGTTGACCTAAGGCGGCTGAAAAGGCGGCTTTCCAGAGCTGTCGTTGTTCTTCCTCTTCGGTCAGTAGTTGTTGTATTAACAGGCGCAAAGCTTGCATCAACGCGGAAAAAGGGATGTCGCGTTTAAATTGGTCAAATTTGCCTTTGATGAAGTAACCACGTTGGCGTGTGATGGGTTTGTGTGCTTCATTAATCAGGGCGGTTTTGCCAATGCCAGAGACTCCAGACACCAGCATCATCTCAGCTTCACCTTGGCTGACCCGATCAAACGCTTGTAGCAGCGTCAGTACATCGTCATGTCGGCCATACAGCTTGTCGGAGACTTGAAAACGTTCGGCAATGTCTTGTTGGCCGAGCGCAAAAGGCGTGATGTGTTGTGTGTCTGTCCATTCCCGTTGGCATCGTTGTAAATCATGTTTTAAACCGGTCGCACTTTGATAGCGCTGTTCAATGGTTTTTGCCATCAGTTTTAACACCACATCATTCAGCGCTTGCGGTATTTTGGGGTCTAGTTCGGTAAGCGGGGTGGGTAGCTTGGCGAGGTGGCTGTGGACTAATGCGATGGGGTCAGCAGAATAAAAGGGGCGTTGGCCAGTTAAAATTTCGTAACAACTGACACCGAAGGCATAAAAATCAGTACGATAATCAATGCCTCTATTCATGCGTCCGGTTTGTTCTGGGGAAATATAGGCCAACGTACCTTGTAGTTCATTCACGGTTTGCAGGGTTTGAATTTCTCTGGGTAACAAGGAAGAACAACTGAAATCAATCAGGTGGATATCTTGTGTGTCCGGTTGGATTAAAATATTCGCCGGTTTAATGTCTTTATGTAACACATGGTGCTGATACAAGCCTTGTAATATGTCCGCCATGGCAATCGAAAAGTCAAAAAATGCGTCTAAGTCGAAAGTGTGTGTGCGCAAGTAAGCCTGTAAATCAATGGAGTTTGTATCCTCCATCACCAGCACAAAACGATTGTGATAAGGCGTCAGCGCGAGTGGGCGAAGAATGCCTTTAACGCTTAAGTTTTTTGCCAGGCTGTATTGGTTGCGAAACTGGGTTAATTCACGAAAACTGGGATAAGTGGTTTTGAGAAATTTAAGAATGACAGGGGTGTTGTTGTCCGTTTGTTGACCACGGTAGATCACACTTTTGGCACCATCGTAAATTTTTTCTGAACAGGTATATCCGGGCAGGGTGGGTAATAATTCTGTCATAATTTTTATAATGGACGGTTATTGTGAACGTTATGTTACTGTTTGCGATGCGATAGGGTCAAGGGAGTTCAGTTTTCCACAGGCTGATGTAAAAAAGTAATTTTTGCGTACCAAATGCTTATTGTTTTCATGAAAAAACTATACGCCTTGGTAGATCCTTTCTATACTTAGGCAGGGCGATTGCATCACGACGCCACATATCACCCCGACAATAAGAAAAAAACGGATCAGCCGCGCATTAAAAAAACATCAATGATGGAGGCTAGAAAAAGACAATGAAAGCGCTTTTTGTACTCAGTTTTGCGTTGGTGAGCCCTGTGCTGGCGTCTGATCAGGTCGACAGTTATGCCCTCGAAACCGTGACCGTAACGGGGGCGCGAACAGGCGTAACCAATTTACAAACCACCGGTATTACCATCACCAGTTTTGACCAGTACGATTTGCTGGAACAAAACGCCACCAATGTGAAAGACATCGCGCACTTTACGCCGGGTTTAAGCATTGGGCAAAACCAAAGTTATGCACAGATTTTTATTCGCGGTGTCGGCACGAACAATGTGTTTCCGGGCGCGGATACCAGCAGTACGGTACATTTTGATGATGTCTATTTGTCCCGACCCAAAATGATTTTCAGTGATTTTCTGGATATTGAGCAGGTTGAGGTTTTAAAAGGCCCACAAGGGACATTGTATGGCCGCAATTCGATTGGTGGGACTATTCATATCAAACCTGCATTGCCGACCGATGAGCTGATGGTGACAGCGAGTACAGATTTTGGCAGTGATGGTCGTCGGCGCATTGCATCCGCAGCCAGAGGCCCACTGATCGAAGACACCTTGATGGCGGGTTTGTCGTTTTTTGCCAACGAAAGCGATGGGTATGTGGATGATGTCACGGATGTGAACACTAAGGATTTGAACGATGAAGGGCGTTTTGGCCTCAGAGGCACTGTGCGCTGGTTATTCTCGCCGGACTTAGCGTTCATCTTGAGTAGTGATTATACCTACGTAAATGAAACCCCGCCGGCTTCGAAACCCACGTTTAAATTGTCCGATGGTTCCCCGGCCAATGTTGCCCGTGTGATTAATGACCCGTTTGCGGTTGCCACAAATTTCGCCTCCACCAACAACATTGAAAATGCAGGCTTACACGCCAAAGTGAAGTGGACGATTTCAGAGCATTATACGTTGTCTTCAGTTAGTGCTTATCGCACATTGGATGCTGCATTTAGAGGCGATACAGATTATACCGAAATTGAAGACGTGGATTTTTCCGAGGAAGAAGAGCAACATCAATTCACCCAAGAATTCCAGTTAAGCAAAACAACGGGTGCGTTTACGTGGCTGCTTGGGGCTTTTTATTTTGATGAGCATATTGATTATAATTTTGTCAACAACACCACGCTACAATCTGCGATTAATCGCAACTTGCTTGCCACTCCCCTGCAGGCTATTTTAGACATTGAAGTGGATACACAGTCGTATGCGGCTTTTTTCCAAGGGACTTACGCGCTAACGGATAAATGGTCGGTTATTTTGGGCTCACGATACAATGTAGAAAAAAGAACCATCAGTGGTAATGAGGTCGCCTTCAACATTGCTGCACCCGCAGTTTTTGGCCCTGAAGCCAGTGCGACCATTCGGGAGTCGGCTTTTACCCCTAAATTAGGGGTAGAATATAGGTTGAGTGATCAGGTCTTTCTATATGGCACGATATCCGAAGGGTTTAAAAGCGGGGGTTTTAATTTTGCGGCGGTGTTTAATGAGGCCGATTATCAATCCGAAAACTTAACTGCGTATGAAATCGGCATGAAGTCTACCTGGTTGAATAATCGATTACGGGTGAATACAACGGCGTTTTATTATGACTATGAAAATTTGCAAGTCCAAGGGTTTGAAAATTTTGTCGGCACCATCGCCAACGCCAAGGCTTCTGAAATCATCGGCGCAGAATTAGAAACGTCGTTTAAACCCTCCTCAGCGTGGCGTTTTGATGCAGGTATTTCGTATTTAGACGCAACCTATACTGATTTTAACAATGCCTCGGATTTATTTGATAATGTTAATCGCATAGAATTTGATGCCTCCGGCAACCGATTAAACAATTCACCCGAATGGACGGTGAATCTCACGGCGCGTTATTATCAAGATGTCGCCGACGGTTTGGTCACGTATCGTCTGAACTATTACTGGCAAGATCAGGAGTTTTTCACCACCGGTAATTTAGACACAAAAAGCCAATCGGCGTATGAATTACTCAATGCCAGCATCAGTTATAGCACCTATGAAGATAGGCTCGAACTGATTGCCTACGGCGATAATTTGACCAATCGAGATTACGTTAACACCGCATTTGATTTTAACTTGAATGCTGGGATTGTCGGCACCATCAACCCACCCCGAACATTTGGATTAAAAGCCATTTTCCGCTTTGAATAAAATCACCCTTCGAAAACTTGTGCTGGGAAGCAAAAAGTTTGAAATGGTGTTTGAAAAAAGCAATAATCCAAAGCGTCGCACAGAACCTAATATGTCTACATTCTAATATTATGGCGATATTTTCAATCTTGCAACAGGGAGTGCATGACAGTGAGTACAGCAAGTACATCAAGTATCAGGACGAATTTCCTCTCATTTACCGGTAGGGCCAAGATTCTACATACCACTTGGCTGGCTTTTTTTGTGACTTTTCTGGTCTGGTTTAATCACGCGCCCTTGTTGGTGGCAATTCAAGACTCCATGGGGTTATCCGACCAACAGATCAAAACCTTATTGATTCTGAATGTGGCATTGACCATTCCTGCACGTATCATCATCGGTATGTTGGTGGATGTGTATGGCCCACGCAAAATCTACTCGGCGATGTTGCTGGCAACGTCGGCGTTATGCTTTTTCTTCGCGGTCGCGACAAGCTTTGAAATGCTGGCACTGGCTCGGTTTTTAATGGGGTTTGTGGGCGCAGGGTTTGTCATTGGCATTCGCATGATCAGTGAATGGTATCCGGCCAAACAATTGGGCTTAGCAGAAGGTATCTATAAAGGTATGGGCAATGTCGGTTCGGCGGTCGCCGCGATGAGTTTACCGACACTGGCGTTAATGTTTGGGGGTGACGACGGTTGGCGTTATGCCACGGCTTTGACCGGTGTGGTTGCCCTGATTTATGCCGGTATTTATTACGTTTCAGTGACCGACACACCCGCAGGTTCCACCTATTTTAAACCGAATAAATCCGGTGGCTTAGAGGTCACCAGTAAACGTGATTTGTACTTCTGCCTACTCATGAATATCCCGATGGTTGGTGCGCTTGCGGTGTTAACTTGGAAAGTGGCGCTGCTGGGTTTGTTAAGCGAATTTGCAGCGAATATTATTTATCTGGTTTTAGTCGGTCTATATTTATTTCAGGCCAGCCAAATTTACAACGTCAACAAAGAACTTTTCAAAAAACCCGTCAGTGCTGTTTTACAATATAACTTTAAGCAAGTGGCGATTCTGAGTATCGCGTATGCGGTGACCTTTGGCTCTGAACTGGCGGTTGTCTCCATGTTGCCTTTGTTCTTTAAAGATACCTTTTTGATCCCGATGTCTTTGGCCGGTATTTTGGGCGCCTGTTTTGCCGCCACCGATATGATTTCTTGTCCTTCTGGTGGTTGGATTAGTGATAAATTTGGTCGTAAAACCTCCTTGGTGGTTTTACTCTCGGGGGCCGCCGTTGGCTTTTTTGCGGTGTCACAGATTAATGGGGATTGGCCCATTGCGTTGGCTGTGATTGTGATGATGGCTTGCTCGTTTTTTCTGGGCTCTGCTGCTGGTTGTGTGTTTGCCTTGGTGCCTTTCATCAAGCGCCGTTTAACCGGGCAAATTGCGGGGATGGTGGGGGCGTATGGAAATATCGGAGCCGTCTTGTTTTTAACCGTATTTTCTTTTGTTTCACCGCCGGTCTTTTTTATTACCATTGGATGTGGCATTGGAGTTGCGACTATTGCAGCCCTGTTTTTGGATGAACCTAAAGATGCGATGGCTGAAGTCATGCCCGATGGTACGGTACAATTGATCGACGTACACTAACGGTGGTGTGACATTTTCATCGGACAACTTCTGACCATTAAAGGCAACGCCCTACAGGCACAAGCGGCGAAGCTCCTACACACTGATGGGGAATTCGATCTGGAAGAGTACACCTGCCCCCACATCACTGTTGCAGATGATACTGCCTTGTAAGGTATTGAGAACCAATCCTGACACAATGTGCATGCCTAATCCGGTGCTACCTGAGCCGCGATTGGTGGTGAAAAAAGGTTCGTAGATTTTCATGATTTTGGCTTTGGGGATGCCAATGCCGTTGTCTCGGTAGTGTAGGTGGACGTGTTGTTTGTCTTGGGTAATGTCAATCTGGATGTTGCCCGCGGTGTTATCCGGAAAACCATGTACCAATGAATTGGTGATAAAATTGGTGATAATCTGGGAGATGGCGCCGGGGTAACTGGTGATTTCTAGGTGATCAGGGCAGTATAAATGGATTTGGTGCGGGGTTTTTTTGGTGATGGGGTGCAGGCTGAGTAAGATCTCACGCAGATATTCTTTTAAATCAAACGTGCGTTTTTCACCGCAACTTTGATCCACTGCGACTTGTTTGAAACTTTTGACCAAATCAGAGGCGCGCAACATATTTTTCAGTAACACGTCACAGGTTTCTTGGCCTGAGGTTAAAAATGCTTGTAAGTCCCGTTTACCCAATGTGTTGTCTAAAAAATGTTGCTCGATAAGGATGAGCTCGTCATTTAAGTGCGAGGCAGCGGTGACGCCAACCCCAACGGGGGTGTTAATTTCATGCGCAACACCCGCGACCAAGCCCCCGAGGGCAGCCATTTTTTCTGATTGTACCAATTGATGTTGTGAGGCTTTGAGGGCTTGGGTTCTTTCTTCGACTTTTTCTTCTAGCTGGTCGTGTGCTTGCATGAGTTCATGTTCTGCGGTGTCTCGCCGGGTATTGGCCAATTGCACGGTTTCTAGCAAGGCATTAAAATCTTGAGAGAGTTTGTCGATTTCATTTTTTTCAGACGAGTGTGCGCGTAAACTAAAATCTTGTTCTTTAGAGGCACGCCCGATGACATGGGCAAGCTGTAAAATGGGCTTAGAAATGATGTGCTGTAACCAATAAGATAACAGGACGGCGAGTACGGCAACAAGCGGGAAGAGTAAGCTGTAACTGATGATATGACGGGTGACCCAAGCGTTAATGTCATCGGTTGATAAGCGCAGGTATAGAGTGGCAAAGGACATGCCTTGATAATTTAGCGGGATGGTTAAATGTAAAAAATCGCCATCAAACACGCTCGCTTCTAGGTTGTTTAATTGGGGCACTGGAATCGGTTCGGTATTTTTTTGGGTAAAGCGAAAGACCACGGTGTTATCCATGTCATAGACATAAGCATTGAGGACGTGGGTTAAGGGGTTCAAGGCGTCCACGATATCGGTGGCGGCGTCGGCAGAGTCCATCAGCACGATTTTAATGAACTGTTGGCTGAGTACGTTCGCGATCATTTTTGCGTTGTGCACAGCGTGTTGTTTTAAATGTTGGTTATCCCAATAAATCATCCACGAGCTGACGCAAAACAGCAGTAAGATCATCGAGCTTGTGATGCGCCAAGTCAGTTGCTTGCAGATGCTGCGCCGTGTGTTAGCCAATGGAGTTAAGGCGCTTGTGGCGTAATAATGGGTAAGGTTGGGTCTTGTGACCACTCATGCCACGAGCCATCGTAAGCTCGGGCGTTGTAACCTAAATTGCGCAAGATTAAGTAGGTTAAGGCAGACTGTTTGCCTCGGTTGCAATAAGTAATGGCAGTTTTATCTTTATCAATAAATGAATATATTTTTTTCAATTCGTCTTTATTTTTTAGATATTTAATATTGTCTTTCACGGTAAAATTTCGACTGAAAGGAATATTAATTGCATTCGGAATATGTCCGTAACGCAAGCCTAGGCTTTCACGGCCTTCATATTCGGCTTGTGGGCGGGCGTCGATAATGGTCATGCGGCCGTTATTGATGGCTAATCGGGTGCCCAGTTTTGTGGCATAGTGCTCGGGTGCCGCAGACGGGATAAACTGTTTCGGTGTGGGCACAATGGTGCGGGTTGAAATTGCGTGTTGGGCTTTTTGCCATGCAGGAAAACCACCATTGAGGAGGGCGATTTGTGTGTGTCCTGAGGATTGAAAGACCCATACCATGCGTGCAGCATCAATTGCATTACCGCCGCCGTAGACCACAACGTGGCTGTTGTTATCAATGCCTGCGGCACTAACACGCTTTCGAATGGTGCTCAGTGAAGCCCGTAAATCGTTTCTGGGTGGGATATGAAAAGTGATGCTGACGGGTAAGCTAATGGCTTTATCGATGTGTCCGGCTAGATACTGTTCGGCGGGTCGAACATCCAGAATCACCAAATCAGGGGTATCCCAATGTGCGAGTAACCAGTTCTGCTCAATAATAAAGCTGGGAAACAATGTGTTTGTATTGGCGCTTACGGTTTGACTGAGTCCAGATAGAAATATAAAAAAACCAAAAAGTTGAATTATTTTCATTTGATAAACCGCCTAGTTGCAGATCAGGGTCTTAATACTTAACTATATGCCTGCTTTTGGTGCTTGTATAGTTTTGATCGGCTAGCGGTTTTGGGATGGGGGGGGGTGCCTGTTTAGTTGGGCATGGCTTTCAAAACGTCTTTCAGATAAGTGCTTTTTTGGAATTTTTCGACATGGGGGTGAATTTGCATCATAGTTAACTTTGCACGCTCATTCTGGTAAAAACAGGCGCCAGTATCGATATAACTGACGTTTTCAAACGTTGTGCGATCTTCCACAATGGTATGCCCAAGATAGACATGATTCACTTCGCTTACGAGGGAGGGCGTTACACCCCGTTGATATTGGTCGATACGTTTGCGTGACCATAGGGCCGTTTGTGTACTTGTGTGGTCTTTATTGGCTAAGGCTTGGTAAAACGTGCGCCAACAGTTACCCAGCACATCGGCATGCACGAGCCCGACTAACCCATCGTCGGTTTCAACCTCTATTGCTAACGGTAAGCGTGCAACCCGTTTGTCATACTCTCCATGGTCAGCCTGGTTGACCGCCACCCACCATTGCCCACCATTAGAATGCCACACATGTGCGCATTTTTGGCGGTGCATTAGCATATCTTCATGGTTGCCTAAAATGGGGTAAAACCAGGTGTAATCCCACCATTCCAACGCTTTATCGGACTCTAACCCACGATCAATCAGATCCCCCAAAGAAAATAAGCGGTCGACGTTGGTGTCAAACGAGACATCTTTGAGTAAGACTTCTAGCGGGGCGAACATGCCATGCACATCTCCAACCACAAAATCCCGACCCTGTTCATTGCGTTCGAAGTGTCGCACGCTTTGATTTACGGCTTGAGGGGCGGCTTGCTTACGCAAGATCCGGTTAAAAAAGTTTGAGAGTACACCCATGTTGTTGCCTTTTGCTGGCCTTAGTCTGTTTTAATTCTAGCACTGATTGCTTTGAACAAATGATGCTATCAATAAGAGAATGGCTTAAAACCATGCCGGCAGCAGTTTGAGGTGGTGATCTAAGCGTAACACCAGCATTAGGGTGAGCCCACCTGAAATTAAGGTGATAACCGGGATGCTATACGGAATATCAGCGATACAATCAATCGTCTTTAGAACCCTATTAATCACTTTAACCTCTTTGTATGGGCGTAACCACTTGAGTTAACAAGGTACCCTATACAAAGTAGTTGCAGTGTTTCAGAAAGCAAGCCTATATAAATATTTTTTTTACTCTGCTTGCACCCTGACCAAAGTGGCGCGACCTGTGTCTGCAATCTTTAATTCAGCAACCGCGTTGTCACGCAGCATATGCTCTAATGCTAAGGCTTTTTCAGGCGGGGCAAAGAAGGCCTCAATACCGTACCGAATCTGATATCGGCGTGTTTTGTATGACTTGATCTGAACAATATGGCCCCGGATAAATAAGCCAGACGTGGGTTTGCGCAAGCTGACCGTGCCTGGGGTCGAGAGCCCGTCGTCATTCGTTTGCAAAGAAACGTACACCACTTCGCCTTGTCGGGGTTGTCGCCCGGCTTTGATTGATAGCTCAGAAATATCGTAACGCAAGCGTGCATAATACCCCCGAAACAAACTTCTTGGGTCCACTGGATGTGTTCGCAGCTTCACCGTTTGCCCTGTCCACAGCGGGTAGACTGCGCCGATGTATTCCATCGCGAGGATGCTGAGTTGGAATAGGATCGCCGCAAGTAAAGCCAGGCTGACCCAAGGTTGCGGTTGAACCGATTGAGCTGGTTGCGGACTCATTGGGTGCCTCCGGTGTGGCCTTGATGCCGCTGCCAATATTTGGCGGCGCTGATTAAAATCACCGCAAAGACACTGAATAAAATGGCGGTGCCGATATAATCACCGACCAAATCAATATAACGTAACAACGCGAGTATTAAGATGACGCTGATGCCCAGAAAAAAATAATGTGATACGCCATCGTGGATGCCACGTACAATCAACCAAACGCCAATGCCCAGCAATAAAAAATTATCAATTATTTGCATCCAAGGTGCGATGCTGGCATCAGCAAAGATGATCATATTGATGCTGCCGAAATAGCTGAACACTAATCCCAGCAATGGATACAAATGGGCTCTGGCACAAATACCCACGAGTACGGTGCCAATACTGAATAGGGTGGCTAAAACCAATGCCCATATGGGTTGTTTCCAATGTGCGTCGAGCAGTTCTTGCCAAGGTGTTTCGAAGCTTAAAACAAATAAGGATAAAAGGGCAAAACGCAGTGCCCAGAGGTTTAAAACCATGCCATAGTCAATCCACACACTGTCTGTTGTGTGCCGATGCTGCGCGAACATGAGTTTACTCAGGCTGTAACTGAACAAAAACAACCCAAAGGTTAATACCCAATGTTCTGCGCCGTAATAAAATCGATAGCCGTCAGCGATGAGCCAAGCCAAAGAGAACTCAAGCCACAGGCAAATGGAGCATACAAATAAGATGAATAATGCAATATTTTGTTCATAGCGGTGTAGAAACCATAATAGAGCACTCAGAAAGCAGACGAACCCAAGGGGATAAAAAGACAAACTGATTTCAACGCAGGCCCATAATAAAGCCAATGAGCTTGTGAGCAGCATTAAGACGCTGCTTTGTAATAGAAAAGCCAGCGGTAAAACCCCCATCGCCCACCATAAAATGCCATCCGGGAAATGCTCTCCAAGGTGGTAAATCTGCGCAATCAGCATGATGGAGGCACCATAAAACAAAGCCCCCAACAAAAACCAGCCAATTGCAGCGCCGCGCTCACCTTGCCGATAACGCAGCCAGGCGAAGAGGTTAATGGCCGTGGTGGTGCCGACTAAACCGCCCATGCGTAACCCACGTGGGAGAGTATCCCAGTTGGCGCTTAATAAGGTGATGGCTGCCAAACCGAGGAATAAAAAACCCAAGCCTAAGAGAACGCGATAGGCACTGGTTTGTGTTTGTATGTGGGTGTAATCCACGCCATAACGTTGGCAAATTAAGATGGCTTGTTGTTCTGAAATTAAATTGTCCTGTACCCATTGCACAGACTCTTTGGCAAGATCATGTTTCAATAATCGGATCAGGCGCATACACCCCCCTTGATTGCAGCCATCATACAGACCGTCTATTATATCGGCATTATTATCGGATGACTCTTTAAAGGATACTAGCTGAATGTTGAGTATAAAACAAAAATTAATATCTTCAGTTTGATGTTGAATAAAGCGCCCGTTTTACCCGCATTGTGTGTTTTTCTGTTGTTTAACCTGCCCACCTTGGTGCAAGCCGCGAGTATTTGTCAGCCGGATCGGATTGATGCAAGCGCACGTGTGCGCCATGTGGTGGATGGGGATACGTTGGTTTTGAGCGACGAGCGAAGCGTCCGCCTCATTGGCATGAACACCCCCGAAATTGGCCACGGTAAACGCCGATCAGAAGCGTTTGGAGATGCTGCACGCCTGCGCTTGATTCAACTCATTGCAAAACATGACCATCAAGTGAAGCTGCGTTATGGCAAAGACAAATTTGATCGGCATGGGCGCTTATTGGCCCATGTGTTCGCAGGCGATGAAAATGTCACGGAAGTGATGTTGAGGCAAGGGTTAGCCGTACACGTGAGTTTTTCGCCCAATCTTTGGCAGCATAAATGTTATCAACGTGCAGAAAATGAAGCGCGATTTCAGAAGCGCCGTATTTGGCGGTTGCCATTTTACCACTACCCACCAGTACAGCAATTATCGAAAGGGGGGTTCCACATGATTCAAGGGGATGTGACGCGTGTGAGCCTGCGGGGTAAACGTTGGGAATTTAAGCTCTCGAATCGTGTGACGTTAAGCATCAGCAAAAAAAATCGTCGTTATTTCGACAAAGCAATATTGGCCACATTACTTGGCAAACGGGTGTTTGTGCGAGGGTGGTTTCGGAAACGGAAAAAGCGTTTTTACTTAGGCTTAAAACACCCGGATATGATCAAAGTCTACCCCGTGTCGTGCCTCAGGCAGCAATGCCCAGCCAGCCAAGCCAGGGCATTGATGCCTTAATCTTCTGGTGATCGCAGGCTTATTTGATCACAACTTTAGCGCCTGCGCTTTGCCCGAATACAGTGGGTTGGTACATCATTTCAACCCGTGCAGCGGGTTGGCTGTAATGGCCGGGTATTGTGGCTTGGCTGCGAAAGTAAAAGTGGTATAAACCCTTCGGTAAAAAATCGTAAAAATATTCGACTTGATGGTGTTGGAAGTTAACAAACGTGGGCGTTTGTGTGAGGGTGCCGTTGGGGGTGGCGGTAGAAGAGGCGGTGGCTAAGTTTGGATTCATTACACGCATTCCCGCCGCGAGGGGAACCACAATGGCGACTTGGTAGCGGTCTTTTGGATTGGTGACTTGTAGGTGTGTTTCAACGATATCGGTGACCGCTAAATCTAGCTGTGTTGAATGCTGTTGTAAATCTATGCGAATCGGCGGAATGCCTGGATCTTGTATCAATAAGGCTGCCCGCTGTAATGCAAAACCGTGTGTCTGCGCTTTAACCTCTTGTGTGTTTTGTTGGCTGATAAAGGTCTCTTCAGTTTGTAGGGTCAGCGTTTGTATGGGCGCGTTCGCATCAACCGATAACTGGCTAACTTGGGTTGTCTCAAGCGAGGTTGTGATGAGCCGGTCTTGACCAAGATTAAACTGTTGATGGCTGTTTTCAGCATCTAATGTGACCTTGATCGGCGCAGAGGCGGGCGTGTTTAATTGCGCGGTGAGTGCCAGTATCGCTGCGGCATTGGCGTTCGTATTGCCCCACGCATAAGCGGGTTCATACAAACGATTGAGCGCTTCTAACAGTTGCGCTTGTGTTTTTGTGTCGTCCGGGGTGACATGGCTGATGGTGGATAACGCTTGGGCTAAGGTTCGCACCTCCGAATTTAACAGCAAGGGGTGTTCTGGTGAGTCGTTTTGTAAACCGGCATAACGGGTTTTACCTTGGTATTGTTTAAAGACAAAACCGTCCATCATTTGGGTTAACAATTTCTCTACCCACGGCTGAGCGGCAGTATCCGTCGTGGCTAATACCTGGATTACTTGAGAGAGGTTTTCCAAAGACAAAAAGGGCGCTTTTCGTGCCAATTCCGTGGCATATTGTGGCTCTAAAACCCCGGCTTGTGCCAGTGCAGTTAATGCCCAGATGCGTTCTGCGTAACTGTTTTGGTCGAGTAAATAGGCGGAGTCTGAGCGTAATGCTTGGGTTAAACTGCGCGTAACTTTTTGTGTTAACGCAGCATCAACGGCATAACCTGCGGCTTTGGCTTCGGTTAAAAACTGTAACGACCATGCAGTTAAAGCCACATACCCGCTACCACCTGGCCAGTATGACACTAAGCCTTCATCATTGGTGGCATTATCTAGCCATATTTGGGTTTCTTCAATCAATGCTTTTTGTGCGCTTGGATCAGTTAGGCCCATGTGATGGCGAAAGCGTTGGCTGGCTATTTGTGCCCTGGCAGCACTGATGCGTTGCTCTGTACAGCCATAAGGGTAACTGAGTAAATAGTCTAGACTGGCCGCCATGTTTAAAATGCTGGGTTGTGAGGCGAGCTGTATTTGACGCCGCTGTAACTGGTAACCTGTTTTTGTGCTGGGGGCGAGCGTGAGGGTGTCTCCAGGTTTTAGCGTTTGCTGCTGGCGCACAACAAAGGCTTGATGGTTGGGGTAGATTGGAATGGAGATAGAAAAAGCATCTTGTGCTTTGTCCCGTTTGCGTTGTACCGCTGCTGAGAACTGTAAATGTGAGTCTGAGGTTGTGGCGGGTACGGCGACTTGAACCGGAATTTTAGTGGCGATTTGTGCGTCTAAAGGCAGTGTGATGGTATTGCTCTCCGCGAGTAGCTTGGCACCAGTGACGCTAAACTCGGCAATGCCATCACCGGCTTCACCATCCACCACACGTGCAATGGCACTCGCGGTGAACTGATCACCAGGCCGGACAAAATGCGGTAAAGCGGGTTGCACAATCACGGGCAAACGGATGGATAACATACCTTTGGCATAGCCAAATTGATCTGTATGGCTGACCACTTTGGCTCGGATTTTAAAATTCGTGAGATTATCGGGCAGCTGTATGTGAACGCGGGTTTTGCCGGAAGCATCCACCATGATATTGGGCTGATAAAAAGGCACGGGTTTGAAATTTTTACGGACGGTGACATGATTCAACAAACCTGCCAGGTCGCCTGCTTCGCCGGCATCGCCACCGGGGTATTCTTGCATCGGTAGGTAACCGAGCACGCTATTCCGAGTGTCACGCAGTTGTAAGATTCTGATTTTGTTTATGATAAAGTCGGGGAGTGGGTCTAGGCGTGCTTCTTGGGCTAATGCGAGCACCGCTTGATCAACCAGCCATAACGTCACTTCTCCAGCTTGTGCCTGACCTTTGTGATTGGTGAGGACGATATCAACGGGGATGGTTGCACCCGGCAGGGCTTTTTTCGGATAGGTGAGGTCAACTTTGATGCGCTGTTCGGTTGGTTTCACCATTACCCATTGGGTGGCGGCTAAGGTGGTTGGTTTGCCTAAGTCTATACCGCTGGCGTTGGGGGCATTGTCGCCGACGCGCCCTCGCATTAACACAAAGTGCACGGGTATTCTCGGCGTGTAATGTTTTTTAATGGGTAACTTAAACGTGGCTTTGCCTTGCTCAATGTCCAGCCAGGTGTATTCATTGTGTTGGTCTGGGTGTTCAACAATGGCCAGCACACGCGCACGTTGAAAGGGGCTTTGTAAAATCAATGTGGCGCTTTCACCTGGCTCATATTTTGCTTTATCGGTGCTGATTTGAAAGACATCCGCCGGTGGCTGTGACCAAGTGACGGCTTCATCGCCGCCTGCGTATAAATCGACGCTAACGCGCTGGGCTCGGCCTAGGGTGTCTTGTGATTCAATTTCAACAATATAAACACCGGCTTTTTGAATCGGTAAATCGAATGTTTTTGGCTCTGTGCCGCTGGTAAATTCGGTTTCATATACGGTTTTATCAACCACATCGGACACATATTTTGCTTTGCCTTGAGAGAAATCGGCTGCTTCTAAATGGTTGTGCCATTGGCGATGCAATAAGCGCAATTTGACGTGTTGCCCGACGATGGGTTTGCCTTGTGCATCCACAACCAAGGCTTGTGGTTGAATGTGTGTGGCTGCGGGTAAATAACGGGGTGTTTTTAACGCCAAGGTAAAGGGCGGTAAGGCCAATACCTGTTTGATATCGGTGACGGTTTGGTCATCATCACCAATCACGGTGGACTCAATCACATAACGTCGGGGCTGTGCGGTGGGTTCTAGGCTGGGGTCGATGAGCAATTCGGCGCTGCCCAGCGCATCCGTTTCCGCGTGTTTTTCCATTGCGGGGCGGCTTTGGAAGCGCCCATGTCCAGAAAAACGGCCATCGGTTGAGTAATAAAAACCGGGGCGTTTGGTTGGGTTCCAGGTATGGGGGAATTGGGTGACGCGCCAGCGTACGGGCCGTTTAGCAACAGTGCCACCGGCATAATAGTGTGCTGCCAGGGCGATTTTGAAGGGTGTGTCGATGGGGGTATTGTCAGGGCCATGCAGTTTGACTTCAAATTTGGGTAATTGGTAAATCTCTTTGCTGAAGCGAGCATCCCCACAGTAACGCTTTTTGTTTCCAGATTGCAGCTCAAAGGACACATAATAATCGCCCGAAGGTAAGTCTTTTTCATCAAAATGGTAATAGAAGCTGCCAAACTGGCTGACTTCAACTGATTGTTGCCATCGTCGCCCATCTGGGCCATCAATCTGTAAGGTGCCCTGGCCATCTGGGATGGATAATTGGCCCTGGTAGTGGCTTCGCAGGTAACCTTTGATGTGTACGGCTTGCTCGGGTTTGTACATGGGGCGTTCAGTGAACAGGTGGCATAACATTTGATCGGTTTCTATGCGACGCTTGAGCGGTTCATGCGTCCACTGCAACCAATTACTATAGGTGGGTTGCCAATGGTTATCGGCATATTGTTTGGGTGGCTGATTGGGGTCGAGTACCAGGCTATCGTGTCCTTTTTCGACGACAATACGGCGTAGATAAGCGGATTGGTGTGATGGTTTGCCCGGTGCATCCCACTGATATTGACCTAAGCCATCGGTTTGTCCTTCGGTCACGGTTTTCCAACGCCATTTGCCACGGGCGATGAATGCAGCCTCTAAACGAATGGTGGCTTTGGCAACCGGTAATCCCGTTTTTAAAGAAGTGACGACGAAACGGACTTGGCGTTCTGTTTCAATCGTGGTCAAACTTAGATCCGTGACTTGTAGGCGCACCCATTGACGTTGTGTGCTGGCACTTAACTGACGCAAACCCACCAAATAAGCGCCTGGGGCGTTCGGGGCGGCAATTTGTGACAGTAACGGGGCTAAGTCTAAACCAAAGGTATAGGCCTTGCCTTTGGTTTTTAACGGTAAATCAATCAAGCTGGATAATGCCGGGCTACCGAGGCTGTGAATCTGTTGGGCCAGTTCTTGCG
>Ga0256847_1000670_pt1 | contig 20480 bp, 19 predicted proteins | sample TeddybearmetaG_FD_189099 | JGI IMG/M metagenome (GOLD analysis project Ga0256847, IMG submission 189099) | Hydrothermal vent microbial communities from East Pacific Rise, Pacific Ocean - Teddybear | ecosystem: Environmental > Aquatic > Marine > Hydrothermal vents | place: Pacific Ocean: East... | reverse complement strand
CTGCGATTTTGATTATCTCTAGCATAACTGAGACTTTTCGAGGCAAACAGGAACAGGCATGAGTAAAATCAATCGTATGAGCCAGGTGACCTTATATTATCAACTGGGACTGGCCGATGAAGAAAATACAATTCTTGAGGATTGTTTTGATGGTGATCCGGTAACGATTCAACTGGGCGTTGAAGAAATGGCTGAAGGTCTTGAGTTGTCTCTACTCAATCTCGAAGCAGGTGAAGAACAAACTATTGAAATCGGTCCGGAACTCGGGTTCGGCTATAGCGATGAAACCATGTTCCACTCACTACCGAGAACAGAATTCAGTCCCGAACAAGAGCTGGAACCTGGCTTGATAATAGAGTTCAACACGCCCAATGATGAGATGGTTCCTGGGACCATCATCGAATTTGATGACAAAGAAGTCAAGGTGGATTTTAATCACCCTTTAGCTGGCAGAACGCTTCGTTATCGAGTAAAAATTGTCGAGGTGGTAAATGTCGATGATGAAGGTGTATTAAACTAATGCAAATTTTACTGGCAAATCCCAGAGGTTTTTGCGCTGGCGTTGATCGCGCTATTGAAATTGTCGAGCGGGCGATTGAGTTATTCGGCGCACCTATCTACGTGCGTCATGAAGTTGTTCATAATCGGTTCGTTGTTGAAGATCTGCATAACAAGGGCGCGATTTTTGTCGATGAACTGGATCAGGTTCCCGATGGTCAGCATGTTATCTTCAGTGCCCACGGTGTCTCCAAAGCGGTTCAGAATGAAGCCAAACGCCGTAAGCTGAAGGTGTTCGACGCGACCTGTCCTCTGGTGACCAAGGTTCATATGGAAGTTAGTCGTTATAGTAACCAGGGAATAGAGACCATCCTCATCGGCCATAAAGGACACCCTGAAGTCGAAGGTACTATGGGACAATATGATCGAAATCAAAATGGTAAAATTTATTTGGTTGAGTCTGTCGAAGACGTGAAAAAACTCAATGTACAAAATCCAAAGCTTGTTCGCTTTGTGACCCAGACAACCCTCTCTAAAGATGATACCGCATTGGTAATAGACGCCTTACGTGAATATTTTCCAGCGATAAAAGGACCTCATAAAGAAGATATCTGTTATGCCACACAAAATCGACAGGATGCTGTCAAGGAGCTGGCAAACTCGTGTGATCTGATTCTGGTAGTAGGTTCGCAGAATAGCTCCAATTCCAACCGATTACGTGAAATAGCTGAGAACCGGAATATCGATGGCTATCTGATTGATAGTTCTGATGATATCCAATCGTCCTGGCTGGATGGTAAAAAATGTATCGGCATTACTGCGGGTGCTTCAGCACCAGACATATTGGTGGAAAATGTGGTTAAGTTCCTGCGTAAAAACCATACCGTCGAGGTGAAATCACTCGGATTTGAAGAAAGTGTCACCTTTTCATTACCGAAAGAATTACGAGTTTAAAGAACCTCTTACACTAGCGATAATCAAACTGATTTATTTAGGTTGAACAAACTGAGTGTAAATTCCATCGGGCATTTCATGGTCGTCCATAAAATGCTTCTGCAACTTAATTCCAATTACCGCGCCGATTATCAAACAGATTAAATTTAAAAAAGAACCCGCAGCGAGCGTCGAGGTTCCGGCTATTCCCTGCCCCAGAGTACAGCCCATGCCAAGAATACCGCCGACTCCAACCATAATGCCACCAATCAAATAACGTACCGCTTCCATTGGCGATTTAAAAAATTCAAACTTGAATTGAAATGTTACGATGCTCATTAATACTGAACCCGCGCCAACACCGAGGAAAGCCACTAGCCCAAAGGTCACCAGATAACTCAGCGGGTTGGCCATCACATAAAGCAAATCGCCCATAGGACGTATAAAAGTATAAGACTGAGTACCCATACCATTTTGAGGTTGATCCATAAAATCTGACGCTTCCTGCGCCGCTTCACCTAAAGCACCGCCGCTAATATAGTATGCAGCTGTAATCAATAGCCCGATCAGTAAACCACCGATAATATTGGCTTTGCGATCAGTAAAATCTCGACTGCTAAAAGCAATATAATATAAAAATAAACCCAAAATCAGCGCGATTACCAGACGAACATTACTCAGCTCAAATCCCATCAGACTATTGGCCATAGATCCCAGGTCCTGAAAATCCACGCCAACTTCTGCCAGATCCGGCGATAGCGGCAAAATCCAGGACAGGAAATAGTTACCAAAAAAGTTTTCAACATATAACATCAATACCGCAGCAGAACCCATACCCAGTATTGCAACAATCGCTTTCAGGTTGCCCGAACCCAGGTTGATCATATTTTTCATGCCGCAACCTCTGCACAGGGTCATTCCAATACCAAAAAACAGGCCACCTATGATAAATGCAAGCCAGCGAAACTGAGGCATTCGATAAGGCGGGCGGGTACTATCAAGATCAAAATAGCCAAAAAACTCCAACAGGTTTACTGCCAGCATCGCGCTGCCAATGGCAAACAGATACATCATCAAACGACCATTATTGCCTGAATGAATCACGTCAGCGATGCCACCGAGGGGACAAAACTCAGTTTTACGTGCAACCGCACCAAATACAATTGATGCAGTAAATATCCAGAAAAACATAACGCCAATAGCTTCCAGCTCACCTATAATTGGTAATGTCATTTATTAACCCTGATGAAAAGCCTGAATGAATAGTAATTTTTGTATATATGCGAATCTATTAACCTTCGCCAAACCATTATTTCTGCTTATATGAAAAAAGTCCAACGATCTACAGAAATTTACCGCGACTTCTTTCATATCGACGATGAAATGCTATGATAACCTTATCATTTAAAATAACTGAATAACCGAGTGCATACAAATACGGCAGAAACACCAAATCTAACTGTCACCCCCAGATCTGAACACACAATATCTCGACAATCTATTTCTGATGCGGCTCTGAAGGTGTTGTATCGCCTGAAAAATTCGGGATTCCGGGGTTGCCTGGTCGGTGGCGGTGTGCGGGATGTTTTACTGGATAAAAAACCGAAAGATTTTGATATCAGTACGGACGCTACCCCCGAGGAAGTCAGACAGTTATTTCGAAACAGCAGAATCATTGGCCGACGGTTTCGCCTGGTTCACATTCGTTTCGGCCGAGAAATTATCGAAGTTGCCACATTTCGTAGCCATACACCAGATTCCAGTCACACCGAACTCGATGATGAAGGACGTATCATTCGCGACAACAGTTTTGGAAATATTGAACAAGATGCTCTGCGACGCGATTTTACCGTGAATGCGCTGTACTACGACATTAGAGATTTTTCCGTACTCGATTATGTCAATGGCCTGGCTGACATCAAATCACGTACATTAAGGCTTATCGGCGATCCGGCAACGCGTTACAAAGAAGACCCGGTTCGAATGTTAAGAGCCGTACGATTCGCTGCAAAATTAAATTTCAAAATTGATAAGTTCGCGGATGAAAATATCTTCCATTTTGGCCACTTGCTCAAAGATATTCCCGCTGCGAGGTTGTTTGAAGAAGTAGTCAAACTATTTCATTGTGGCAATGCCGTCAAAGCTTTTGATCTATTGCGCCATTATGGGTTGCTTAAATATTTGTTCCCACAACTCGCTTTATACCTGGAAAACGAGCCGGATGTTGCCATGCTCGACTTTCTGGATCAGGCATTGATCAATACTGATCTGCGACTAAAACAGGGTAATACCGTCTCTCCCGCATTTATTTTTGCCAGTTTGTTGTGGCCTTCAGTCAATCTCCGCGCCAAAACACTGGAATCTAAAGAATTAAAAATAGTGCCTGCACTGCATCAGGCTGCCAAAGAAATATTTGTTGAACAGGTAAAGTGGATTTCAATTCCAAGACGATTCAGTCAAACGGCAAAAGACATCTGGACCAGTCAGCCCCGCTTCACCAGAACCCGAGACAAACAAGCCATCAGATTTCTATCACATCCAGTATTTCGAGCATCCTACGACTTTATGTGTATCCAAACCATGGTAGGTTTGTCTGAAAAACATTATTGCGACTGGTGGACCAATTTCCAGACTCAGCATAAAGTTGAAAAACCTGTCAGCCCACGCAAGCGGCGCAATCGTCAGTCTCAAAAACCGACAGCGCAGGCTTCACAAAATTCAGGAAATTAATGCACCACGAAACGGTATATATTGGTATCGGCAGCAATCTCGGCGAACCTGTTCCTCAGGCTAAACAGGCAATTCGAGATATTGCCAAAATCAGGCAAAGTGAACTGATCTTAACATCTTCTTTATATAGCTCTGCTGCACTTGAAACCGGAGATCAGGAAGAAGTTCAACAAGATTACATTAATGCCATTGTTGGCTTAAAAACCAGCCTGACACCATTTGAGTTATTGATTGAATTGCAATCAATTGAGCAAGCTCATTATCGGATTCGCGATCCCGACAACAAATGGGGACCACGAACAATGGATTTGGATATCATTCTGTTTGGCAATAAACATATCCACGATAGTCATCTCACGATTCCTCATCTAGAAATGCAAAACCGGCTCTTCGTATTGCAGCCTTTGATGGAAATTACTGGTGAAATTTATCTGCCTGGACTTGGAAGCCTGCAATATTTGATACAGCAAGCACCCAAAATGCAGATACAAAAATTTGACTCGAAAGTGTTATAGCCTTAACAAAAATTGGTTTATTTTAGTGTAGAGTATTACACTGCTTTCAGGGAAAACAAAAAGGAATCCGGGTTTATGAAGTTTAGCCACAACCCAGAAATCGACCTGCTTAAAAGGTTGAAAACGCTTGCTGGATTTGATGATCAACAATTACAGACGTTGGCCTCCAGAATTCGCATGCAAACCGTAGATACTGGTGAAAAAATTATCGCGACAGGCTGTGCTGAGAAATATTATTTATATTTGCTCAAAGGCGAAGTCGAGGTTTTGGCAAATGACGGTAAAACCAGTACAGTACGCCGGAAATTAACCCAATCTGACATTATTGATGACCTGACCCCTATCGCAAGAATTCGACCCAGCTTATACGATGTAGTCGCCGTTACGAAATCAACGATTTTACGTATCTACAACGAGCAATTAAAGGAGGTTACAGAGCAAAACTATCGTGATGACTTTGAGGATAAAAGTATACTTAAAGCATCAGACGAAATTGAAGATACCGATTTCACTTCTATATTGTTACAACAGTTCCAGGAGGAAAACAAACTCACGGTTGAACTTTTTTTCGACCTGACGACTGGTGCCATTAAATTACCCAGCCTGCCAGATATCGCGGCTAAAATAGAACAAGCATATAAAAGCAATCGCTTTGACCCTAAACAAATTGCAAAAATTATACAGACTGACCCGGCAATTACGGCAAAATTGATCATGTTCGCAAACAGTTCGATTTACGCTGATAAACCTAAAATTGCTACTCTCAGCGAGGCAATTAAACGCCTGGGATCTATAACCTGTAGAAAACAGGTGATGATTTATGCCGTTAATGAGTTATTTCAGGAAAAATCTGATGGCCTATCTGAGCAATTGCAAGCTTTATGTATACACAGTCAGAAAGTAGCTTCAATTAGTCGAATCATTGCCGAAAAAACAGGTTTATTCGATCCAGATATGGCACACCTTACAGGCTTAATTCACGATCTGGGTGTGATCGCTATTATTCAGTATTATCAAGAAACCAGCACTACCGAAATTGATTTCGATATCCTCTATGAAACAGTGGAACACCTTCATTCACATGTCACCAGTCAGATACTGGAGAAATGGCAGTTCAGTCAAGATATCATCACTGCTGCTGAAGAGAGCGAAGACTGGTATAGAAAACATGAAAATGAAGCTGACCTTTGTGATCTGATTATTATCGCCAAATACCATAGTTTTATTGGTACTGATAATATGCCAAATATGCCGCCTATCCTGAATCTTCCCGCTTTACATAAGCTCAAGCTGGATGATTTAGGGCCTGTTGGTAGCCTGGATATAATAAGAAAATCTAAACAGGAAATGAAAAATATCCGACAACTTCTGTCTACTGTGTAACCCTGGTTTTCTACAAAACTTTACTCAAATCGAAGCCTGAACACAGCGCAAAATACCATAATTATATTCGCCGTTTAATGCCTCAAATACCGGCTTGAGGCGACCCATATCTTCATCTTCCATCGATTCAATAGTTAATACAATTTCATCAAATTGGCCTTCTTCCAATTTCAGCACGTCGTGTACATCAAGCAACCCACTTTCAATAGCATCTGCCAGGTGTGTGTATATGGTGGTCGGCTTTACCTCTCGTTGTTCAGCAATCTGTTCGATTGAAAGTCCTTGCTGATAACTCATCAGAGTTTTGTTTACAGTGCTGCTAAGCTGGTTATCTAATAAATCATCTAATGGGAATTGAGTGATTTCATCGAGGAAAACCTTCCCGTATCGATCCAGTTTTTGCACACCTACACCCGAAATACGAGACATATCATCAATTGTTTTAGGCCTTTGGCGGAGCATTTCCTGTAATGTTGAATCGTGAAAAATCACAAATGGTGGTACGGCAAATTCTTCAGCCAGTTTTAATCTAAGGGCCCGTAAAGCCTGCCAGAGCGGTTCGTCCTGAGGCCGAATCGCGCTTTTCTTTTTCGATTCTTTGGCCAGTTTTTCTGGTTTGCTTTGTTTACGCAACTCCAATGTCAGATCGCCGCGTAATATCGGTCGACTTTTATCAGTCAGTCGTAGTGCTCCATGTCGTTCCATATCAACATCAACAAAACCCAGCGCGATCAATTGACGAAAAATACTGCGCCATTCTGCTACTGATAGATCCTCACCGATACCAAATGTACTGAGTTGATCGTGTCGATTGCGCTGGATTCGCTCATCGATTTTACCACGTAAAATATCCAGCACGTAATTGACGCCAAATCGTTGTTCGGTTCGATAGATACAGGACAGGGCTTTTTGCGCAGCGACGGTTGCATCCCATTTATCAGGAGGATCCTGGCAATTATCACAGTTACCGCATTTTTGATTAGAAACTTCATCAAAATACGCCAGCAAGGTGTGCCGGCGGCAACCAGTCAGCTCACACAGACCTAACATGGCTTCGAGCTTTTGGTGTTCTACACGTTTGTGACTTTCGTCGGCATTCGATTCCAGTACAAACTGACGTAAGGTAATGACATCCTGCAAGCCATACGCCATCCAGGCATTTGCTGTTTCACCATCACGTCCCGCACGACCTGTTTCCTGATAATAAGCTTCTATGCTTTTCGGCAAGCTCAAATGGGCAACAAAACGTACATCGGGTTTATCTATGCCCATACCAAAAGCGATGGTTGCAACGATAATTACGCCCTCTTCACGCAAAAACTTTTGCTGATTCTGTTGCCGTAACTGCTGAGATAATCCTGCATGATAAGGTAAAGCGACACGCCCCTGATCGGTCAGCCATTGCGCTACATCTTCTACTTTTTTGCGAGATAAGCAATAGACTATGCCTGCATCGTCCGGGTGATTATTTTGTAGAAATCGCCACAGGCGCTGTTTTGGATTATTGCCTTCTGAAATGGAATAATGAATATTCGGACGGTCGAAGCTATTAATGAAAACGCTGGCTGTTTCTAACTGAAGCTGGCTTATTATTTCTTCTCGAGTTCGTTGATCTGCAGTAGCAGTCAAAGCTATTCTGGGCACATTTGGAAAACGCTGATGGAGAATTTTAAGCTGTTGATATTCTGGTCGAAAATCATGTCCCCATTCAGACACACAATGCGCCTCATCAATCGCAAACAGTGCCAACTGACATTGATCCAGTAAATTCAGCATTTGATTGCTTAAAAGCCTTTCTGGTGCGACATAAAGCAGATCCAGCTCACCATTTTGCAGTTTCTGTTCAATTAGCCGAGCTTCGTTAATATCCAGGCTAGAATTTAAAAATGCTGCTTTGATACCCAACTGTCGCAAAGCATCTACCTGATCCTGCATCAATGCGATCAAAGGGGAAATCACGATGGCAGTGCCATCACGGACCATAGCAGGAATTTGAAAGCACAAGGATTTTCCACCACCTGTCGGCATTAATACCAGTGCATCATCACCATTCAATAAAGTCTGAATAATATCCTGTTGGGAATGACGAAACTGGTCGTAACCGAAAGTGGACTGTAATATGTTCTGAGCGCGTTCCATGCGAATACCTTGTGTTGAATTCAAGATTTAATTATGCCTTAAAACTGTGTTCAAATCAGTTCACCTGAACGGTCAGGCTTCTTGGTTTCATGAATCTTAAACTCAACTAGCATTTTCGACTCTCAAGCTCATCCCATCTTCACCGACCACTTTAATCTTATTGCCGGCAGGTAAATCCGGTCCGGTGATACGCCAGCTACTATCATCAACTTTAACCATGCCAACACCATTAACGATAGCTTCATCCAGTGTGAAAAATCGACCAATATATTGTTGGGCACGTTGATTTAATAAAGGCTCGTCTGATTTGCTCATGCTTTTGCCAAACAGACGTTTCCAGATGATGATACTGAGCAAGCTGAGTATGGAAAATATTACTAATTGGATCTCCCAGATCATATCGGGTATCACAAACAGGACGAATCCGGTGAAAATTGCCGCAAAACCCATCCACATAAAAACTGCCGCTGGCGCAAAGACTTCCAGCACTAATAGCAACAGGCCTAACACCCACCAGGTCCAGTGGCTTAATTCAGTAAAAAAGTCCACTAGCTTTCATCCTTTTTAGATAAGCCCGCATTTTTTGCTAACTCGGCAATACCACCAATAGCACCGATTACACTGCTGGCTTCAAGCGGCATGAACACCAGCTTTTGATTCTCGGCTGAGCCTATCTTTTCCAGGGCTTCAATGTAACGCTGAGCAACGAAGTAATTGATCGCCTGCACATCTCCTTTTTCGATGGCCTGAGAAACCATAATGGTAGCTTTTGCCTCAGCCTGAGCTTCTCGTTCCCTGGCTTCTGCGTCGCGATAGGCTGCTTCTTTTCGGCCTTCGGCTTCCAGAATAGCAGCTTGCTTTTGACCTTCAGCTTTGAGAATTTCTGCCTGTCTCACACCTTCGGCTTCGAGAATGCTGGCGCGTTTTTCTCTTTCGGCTTTCATTTGTCTGGCCATGGATTCGATCAAATCCTCAGGTGGCGTGATGTCCTTGATCTCGATGCGGGTGACTTTGATGCCCCAGGGGTTAGTCGCCTGGTCCACAACTGACAGCAACCTGGCATTGATCTGGTCACGTTTTGATAGCAACTCATCCAGGTCCATCGACCCCATGACGGTACGTACATTGGTCGTAGTCAAATTGAGTACTGCTCGCCACATGTCGTTGACCTCATAAGCTGATTTGGCCGCATTGAGTACCTGAAAGAACACCACGCCATCGACACGAATCATCGCATTATCCTTGGTAATAACTTCCTGCGAGGGCACATCCATGACCTGTTCCATCATGTTCACTTTGGCGCCGATTTTGTCTATTACCGGCACAATTAAATTGAGCCCAGGCGTCAGGCTTTTGGTAAAGCGGCCGAATCGTTCTACAGTATATTCATTTCCCTGAGGCACTGCCTTGACGCCGAGTAATATCAGTACTATGGCCAAAACAGCAAATACAATGACAAATATTTCCATTAGTTTTCCCCTGTTTGTAAAAAGGTATGAGCTGATTATTTAGAGCTTTTCGAGGTAGTCCAGTTTTAAACTCTCGACAGCTACATTAGCACTGGTAAATAATTCTGTCGCCCGTTGATGATAAAAAGTAGGTAAAGCAGCAAATATATCAAATTCCGAGAGATTTGGATGGGATTGTATTATCTGACTGATAACTAAATCTAAAGATTCTGTGCTGGTATCTGGTAAACAGATGGGATTGTAATACAGATTATCGAAGGCATCATCTATCGAATGACAATAATTGGCCAGATATTCTTCATGACCGGGAGACATCATCCAGTAAAGCTCGATATCCTGCGCTTTTTCAAGTGCAATCAGGTGGTCTAGCAAACCGTTGATACTGGCAAAACCGGTATTAAATGCGATAAGCAAAATGGGTCTGATGGAATCATCATTCAATATGAAATTTCCCTGTGGCCCTAGAATTTGAATTTTTTCGTTCTTCTTTAGCTGTTCAAACACATATTTATCGAAAGCATTATTAGCATTCAGATGAACATGAAACACGGGATTTAAGCCGTCACATGGACAGCTGGCAATTGACTTGTTTCGGCTAAGGCCATTATCAAGTTTAAGCGTGACATACTGGCCAGCCAGAAATTTTAAGGATTGCGACCGCGGCGTTCTTAGTGTCAGCATTAACGCCGATTCGGTTAGCAGGCTTTTACTGTAGACCTTTGCAGTTATAGCTTGCTGCGGAATATCTTCCGCAACGCCATGCTCGATTGCTTCAATTTCTATATCAGAATCTGGTGCTTTGCAGCACATCAGAAAAGCTTTCTGTTGCTTTTCTTCAGTGGAGAATTGGTAGTCAGAATGGCGAATCGTTTTCAGTTTTCCAGATTGGAGCCAGGCCAGACATTCACCGCAGTTGCCTCCTTCGCAACCATATTTGAGGTTGTAACCAGAAGCTAATCCAGCGTGCAGAATTGATTGCAAACCAGGGTTTAAAAACCGATGATTATTGCCGAGCAGACTGACCTGGTAGGTCGGCATAAAGTATGGAGGTAAAACCTGTGGCTAGCCGTGGGTTCGATTGTACTGGGTCATCATCCAACCAAGGAATGCCGTCAGGGTTTGTTTTTGCTGACGATCACAATGTTTTTGCATTTCAGTCAACCGATTTCTGGTTTCCAATAACAAATGCTCGTACTCCTGGTTTTTAACCTCAGCATCCTGTAACTTCAATCTCAGGCGATTTACCTGGTCAGTTAATACAGCTTCAGTCTGTGGTAAATCATTTTGTAACTTATGAACAGCATTATGCTGAATACGTTCTACACGACTGATTTCTTTTTGATTACTTAACTCAACATCCGGGTAATATGATAAAAGAGAATCTATCGTGACATCACCTTCGAATACCTGCAAATTGCCCACCTGAATTTGCTTCTGGATTTCTCTACGACCGATTCCAACCAGCTTGGCTGCCATTGCTACATTCAATTGCCTTTCCATCATATTTACCACATTAATTTCTTCTACATTTATAGCTAATTAGAGGAAGATATTCAAGTAAATTATACCCCAATAGGGATAGTTCGTTAAGTTATTTTCTATCCCCGAAAGACAGGAAATTGAACCGGAAATTTATTTTCGGCCATGTTTTCAGAAAATATTTGTCAATTAGCTCATATTTACCTTAGTCTTGCGATATGACTAAGAGAGCTTTTCATAGAGCCATATATCGATTCACCGTGCTTACAATTATGGCGCTGGTACTAGGAATTGTAGTTTCTCTAGCTGCAATTGCATTTATTGAGTGTGTTAGCTGGCTCAATGAAGTATTACTCATCTCGCCTAAATCCCGCATTATGATTCAACAACCAATTTTGCTAACTGCGGCAACTATTCTGGTGCCGATGCTTGGTGGTCTGTTGGTTGGCATTCTGTTTCAGCATTATTCTGCCGAAAAAAGACCATTGGGACCACCAGATGCCATCCGTAGCGTTCAGATTCGAGTTCCATTACCCTCAGTGCGATCCGGCCTGGTATCTACCATGGCATCCATTGTCTCGCTCGGTTGTGGTGCATCAGTTGGTCAGTACGGGCCGATGGTGTATCTGGGTGCTATTGCCAGTAGTCTGGTTACCAGGCTAAATTTACAAATCCCAAATTTGCGCACCATTGCAATAGCCTGTGGTGTTGCAGCGGCCATTTCGACGGCTTTTAATGCTCCCATAGCTGGTCTTGTATTCGCCCATGAAGTTATCTTGCGCCACTATTCCCTGCAGGCTTTCGCTCCAACGACGGTTGCTTCGGCGACAGCTTATGTGATCGCCAATGTCATCTTTGAGCGGCCGCCTTTATTCCTGGTTGAATTTAGTGGTGTTGAATATAGTTATGAATTTGCAATTTTTGCGCTTCTTGGCATTGTCTGTGCCATCCTGGCCGTAAGCTTCATGCGCTTGACGCTGAAAGTGATTCAGCTCGCCCCGAAATTAAAACTACCTGCGATATTTCGCCCGGCTTTAGCAGGTCTGATTGTTGGTCTGGTGGCACTTGAACTGCCAGATGTACTCGGTGTAGGGCAGGAAGTACTGCGATTTGCCACCATAGAAGGCGCTTTCGACAGTTGGGAAATGCTGTTACTGGTTTTTGCCAAAATTGGACTGACCGCATTGTGCATTGGATTGGGTTTTGCCGGTGGCATATTCAGCCCCTCCCTTCTCATTGGAATTCTATTCGGCGCTTTGTTCTGGACTATTCTCGAACTTACTGGTTTGCCCAATTCCGGCATTGTAGTTTATGCAATTTGCGCCATGACAGCATTAACGAGTCCAATAATTGGCGCGCCCTTGACTATGATATTAATCATTTTCGAATTAACTCGAAATTACGACTTAACGATTGCTACGATGGTCGCAATTGTATTTGCCAATCTTGCCGCCTTCCGATTATTCGGACGCTCAATGTTTGACGTAATACTGGCAAACTCGGGTATTAACTTATCTGCAGGACGTGATCAGGCGATGCTGGAGCAAGTCAGTATTCTTGATTTACCCATAAACGATTATGTTCGCATGGATGTAGATGATCAAATTTCAACTGCGATACAGGTTTTTAAAAACTCCAATAGATCAGAAGCAGCGGTGACAGATTTAAATGGAACCTATTGGGGAGTACTGCGTTTACTGGATGTTTTGGATCAAACTGACCAAAAGATTTCTGAATTAATGCACAAGGACTGGTCTCAGTTTGATGAAAATACTTCCCTCTGGAAAGCCATGTATACAATCGAAGGTTTTATCGGAGAGGCTATACCTATCGTTTCTTCCAGAGATGGTGAACTGCTGGGAATGATAACCGAGGCGGATCTGATTGCTGCTTACATGAAGATTTCACATGACATAAGGGATGAAGAAAATGAAGCAGTATAGACTCACAGCCACCAGGATTTACCGGGTTCTGAGTTTAATATTTTACTTGTCGATAGCACCACTGCAGGCACAAAGAGAACTGACAGTTGCCACTTGGGGCGGTGCCTATGAAAACGCTCAGCGGATAGCGTTATTTGAACCATTTGAGGCTGAGACTGGTATCCGTATCGAGACACAGTTTTACAATGGAGACCAGGCAATATTAAAAAGTGATTCTATACCGGACGTGATTGATATGACTCTTGATGATGCGCTGGTTGCCTGTGATGAGAACCTGCTACATAAAGTGGACTTTGGATCGATGGTGTCACCCTCTCCCGCTGGAGTGAAAGCTGAAAATGATTTTATCGAAAATTCAATTTTACCCTGCGGCATAGCCCACCTGACCTATTCTAACCTGATCGCTTATGATGACCGAGCCTTTCCTGGAGCAAAACCTCAATTGATAAACGATTTCTTTGATCTCGAACGCTTCCCGGGTAAACGCGCTTTATACAAAGAACCTTCAGCCATTCTTGAGTGGGCATTAATGGCCGAAGGTGTGCCACTTGATCAAATATATGATTTGCTCAGCACAGATCGAGGTTTGCGCCTAGCATTTCGACGCCTCGACAGTATCAGAGATCAAATTGTGTGGTGGGACAATCCTAAACAACCTGCTGCTTTTCTAAAAGCAGGAAAAGTAGTGATGGCATCAGGGTATAACGGAAGATTCTTTGATGCCCAGTTGCAAGGCGATCCCATAAACATGATCTGGGATGGGCAAATCATTGATCGTGATGTATGGGCGATTCCAAAAGCTAAAGAAGATTTGAGCGAAGCTGTCCGCAAATTTATTGGTTTTGTTACTCAGACATCGAAAATGGCTAAATTGGCTGAGATAATTCCTTACGGACCAACCCGAAAAAGCGCACTGAAACACATTGGTCTACACCCGCAAAAAGGAATACAAATGCGTGAACATCTTCCTACTGCTTCGCATCATCTGGATCGAGCTTTGTTCAGAGATGCTAACTGGTATGCGAGGACCTTGAAGTTTCGAAATCAACGTTTTTGGGACTGGTTTAATGCCAATTAAATACTAGTGCTCCTGTTAATCAAACCGAACCAGAACTGTCCCAGGCAAAAGTACAATCAAGAAATGCACGCACCTGGATAATACCTTTGAGTCCCTTTTCCAGCATGACTGCCAATGGTGGGTTGTTGTTGAATCGTTTGTGTTTTTGTTTCATCCAAATACCACCCATTTCTGAGTTTCGTGGATAAGTTGTTCTGAGCGCATCCGATATACCAAGCAGATGGCTGACGTGTTGATTGACACTTTCAATATCAGGAAAAGGTTCAGACTGACGAAACTTTTCCAGTTTTCGAGTTCGTAAATTGTCTGGTAGGCCCAATAAAAATATCTTTTGTTCCGCCGTTATTCCCCAACTATCAACCAGCGCCATTACCTTTTCAGTTTTAAGTAATCGAGATTGTTGACTGATCATGTAAAACCCCACTTAAATAAGGGAAGTTTAAATCAAAATATAATCCTGGAAGGGATACTGATTGTGTGGTTATTTGAAGTCGAAAATTACCAGCAGACAAGAAAGGGATCTCTCATGGTGAGCGCAGCTTGTAAATGCAGGCATCCACGATACATCCATTTTTGAGTTTCACCTTTGCCCGCACACGATGATAGGCCTCACCTTCAAACGCATCAAGATTGACCCAATGTTCTGACAGGTTCTCCGAAGTGAAAAGAAACCCTTCAACTTCCCCACCTTGTTCATCAAGATCAATGCCAGGATAGCCCATTTCTGCCCCCCAACCTTTTTCTCGCAGGGTTCCTTTAACAGTAGCTGCTTCCCATGAACCACCTATGGAAGTAAGCACATGTTCATTTGGTCTTCCCGGACCTAGTGTCCCATATACAAATAATTTTTCTGTCACTATTTCTCCAAGAACTGCTACATTACAGATAGCTAATCCCAATTCTGGATTGAATTCGCGTAATAACTCATTATCTCGTGTTCTGTTTCGTGAATTCGGAATAATTTATCCTGCTCCTGAATCAGCCCTCTTCCCTGCATAGCTTCCAGAGCAGAACCGAGTACCAGTTCCAATGCGCTGTCAGATATATCGATCGGCGCGCCCTGTTGTTGTAATTGTTCAATTCTGACCGATGCTTGAGTTTTCAAGTCTAATGCACTCATCCAGCTTTGGTTATTCTTCAGCAATATTTCAGCCATCAGCGCCACAGGTAATATAGGTAAAACCTGCTTAATTTCAGACATAATTGTCTGCGCTAGTTCTCCGATCTTTTCAAATCTCTCTTCGGTATCAAGATTGCTGAAATCCAGCTGTCTGGATTCACAGTACTGGCGAGCTGAAATCGGTTTACCGAAATTAACACTGGCGTAACCAAAACGCTGCCATCGGCTTTTTCTCGACAACAAAATGGTCTTAACGATAAATCCGAATGTTGTTTTAAGAACAAACCACAGGTTACGACGGCTGGCTGTTTTATCCAGTTTGCGCACTAAACTTCGATCTTCAAGAACACGATCATAATTAATACCGACCGGGACAAATACGACATCTCTGTCACTCAATGGATGGTAATCTCGCAACATATAATCTAGAAAACCCAATCGTGGCTCGCGCGTCGTACCATCCCTGGTCAAACCGCCTTCAAGAAATACCGCCTGACAAACGCCCGCCCGCGTAGACATATTAACGTATCGTTCCAGGACTTTACGATACAGCGGATTACCAGAATTTCTGCGTACAAAAAACGCGCCCATGGCTTTGATCAGCATTTGAAGCGGCCAGATTCTGGCCCATTCACCGACGGCATATGACAAGGTTGTTTTTTCGGCAACCAGAAAAGAAACCAGCACATAATCCATATTGCTGCGGTGATTCATCACGAAGATGACACTGGCTTCAGAATCAATTTGTTTCAGTTGTTCGTCATCATAAAATCCTACACGGATTCGATAAATCATTCGCGCCAGTTTTTTTGCCAGCCAGTATCCGAACCGAAAATAGATGTAGGCATTGAACGCTGGAATAATTTCATTGGCGTAGATTCTCGCTTTTTGCTGTGCCACAGCTATAGGCATCTGCTTTTCATCAGCGTATTGTTTGACTGCTGAAATAACCTTGTCATCAAATAATAATTGATCAATCAGGGTCTGACGGCGAGTGGTTTGAATCGGGCGAATCTCGATATCGAGCCGGGTATTGATTTCATTAATAACGCGATTCACACGCCGCTTCAGATACCAACGCACTCCGGGCAGCAAGATTCTGTCGAGTACCATCACGGCAGAAAACAGCAGCAACAACAGCATTTGCCAGAAGGGTATGGTTATTGTTTCCATTTAAGCTAGTGCGAATTTAATCAATATTTTTTTATAATTTGCGCAAAATGAGAAATCTATGCTGCTTGCATTATGAGCCGAGATAGCAGTTCATATCAAGTTTCACTGCTTGAGGGATAACAGGTTGCACTAAAGAAAACTCTTCAGAACAGAGCCTTTTGCAAAATTCGGCAGTGGCTCAAAATAAAACTATTTTTTCATCTGATCGAAAAATTCTACATTGGTTTTGCTCGATTGCATGCGACCGAGGACAAATTCAATTGCATCCAACTCATCCATAGAATGCAGAAACTTGCGCAGAATCCAAACTTTTTGCAGTTCTTCCTGTGACATAAGTAACTCTTCACGACGCGTTCCAGAACGATTGATATTGATCGCCGGAAAGGTGCGTTTTTCAGCGATACGACGATCCAGGTGCAATTCCATATTACCAGTTCCCTTGAACTCTTCGTAAATGACTTCATCCATTTTGGAACCCGTTTCGATTAGCGAAGTCGCAATGATCGTCAGGCTGCCGCCTTCTTCAATATTTCTTGCAGCGCCAAAGAAACGCTTGGGTCTATGCAAAGCGTGAGCATCAACACCACCTGTCAGCACCTTGCCGGAGGATGGGATCGTAGTATTATAGGCACGAGCCAGTCGGGTAATAGAATCCAGCAAAATTACTACATCTTTTTTATGCTCAACCAGTCGTTTTGCTTTTTCAATCACCATTTCCGCAACCTGGACATGACGGCTGGCTGGCTCATCAAAAGTTGAAGCAACCACTTCTCCTCGAACCATACGCGTCATTTCGGTCACTTCCTCCGGACGTTCATCGATCAACAAAACAATCAGATAACATTCCGGATGATTATGACTAATACTCTGTGCAATATTTTGCATGATCAGAGTCTTACCCGCTTTTGGTGGTGATACAATTAACCCTCGCTGACCCTTACCGATAGGAGAAACCATATCGATTACCCTGGCGGTAATATCCTCAGTACTGCCATTTCCCAATTCCAGTTTTAGTTGTTGTTGGGCATGTAGTGGCGTTAAGTTTTCAAACAGTACTTTGTATTTGACACTATCAGGTGAGTCATAATTGATCTCCCCCACCTTCAGTAATGCAAAATAACGCTCGCTATCTTTGGGCGGACGAATCTTTCCGCTAATGGTATCGCCAGTACGTAAATTGAAACGCCTAATTTGGCTTGGGGATACATAAATATCATCCGGCCCGGCTAAATAAGAACTGTCTGCTGAACGCAAGAACCCAAAACCATCCTGCAATAATTCCAGTACTCCTTCACTGTAAATATCTTCACCTTTTTTGGCCTGGGCTTTAAGAATGCTGAAAACAATATCCTGGCGTCGCATTCGGGAACTATGATCACCACCCATTTCTTTTAATAGTTCTATCAGTTCGGGAACACTTTTGGCCTTCAGTTCACTTAGATTCATATATGGGACACACGGAGGGGTAGATTAAAAAATGAAGCGGGTAACGAATTATAGTTCGGATTATTTTGATATTGGGAGTTGGAGATCTGCGATAGAACCGCAGTCAGAGGTCGAGCCTAGCACAGTATTTTTTAACCGTCCAGCTTTTGCTAGACGGCTAAAAAAAATATTACAGATTGCTGTCAATAAAAGCAGTTAATTGAGATTTTGATAAAGCACCAACCTTGGTTGCTTCAATATTGCCGCTTTTAAAAAGCATCAGTGTAGGAATGCCGCGAATGCCATATTTTGGCGGGGTACCTGAATTCTCATCAATATTTAGTTTGGAAACTTTAAGTTTGCCATCATACTCTTCGGCAATTTCTTCCAGCACCGGTGCAATCATCTTACAAGGTCCGCACCAGTCAGCCCAATAATCGACAAGAACCGGCACATCAGATTGAAGAACTTCTTGTTCAAAACTATCATCGCTCAGGTGTACAATTTTATCACTCACTTAACTCTCTCCGCTGCTAATGAATAAAATTTCAGGGACGGCCAATTTAGTCTTATCAGATTTCACTGTCAACAAAATTAATATCCGAATCCCTACCTATCTATAGTTTTAAAATAGTTCTAAAAACCAGAAATGCAAGCCACCATAGGTTGTGAATGCTCTGCTCTTACAAATGTTGGAACATGGATATTTATCGCCTCACTGATAGTTTGGTACAGTTAGGACACACCACCAGGGTACAATTTGTTATCATATGCACCAACATTAATCGTCAACCCGAGTTATGACCCATCATTTAACGGATATTCCCTTTAGCCAACTACCTCTCGATCCCGGCCTATTATCTTCTCTCGATCAACAAAATCTAAAGTTCTGTACACCGATCCAGGCTGAAGCACTACCACTATTACTGGCTAAAAAAGATTGCTCAGGTCAGGCCCAAACAGGTACAGGCAAAACACTGGCATTTCTACTAGCCTGTATCCAGCACATACTGGATAAAGCTACTGAGACTCAAATTGGCAAACCAAAAGTTCTAATTCTGGCTCCGACTCGCGAGTTGGCGCTACAAATCTACAAAGACGCAGAAAAACTGCTTCAAGACAGACCTTTAAAGCTGGCAATTTGTTACGGTGGTAAAGCCTATGAAAAACAAAAAGCTCAATTTCAACAACCCGTCGATATCCTGATTGGCACCCCGGGCAGGCTGATCGATTTCTTCAAACAACGATTATACAATTTTAAAGATATACAGGCGTTGGTTCTGGATGAGGCAGACCGCATGTTCGATATGGGTTTTATTCAGGATGTGCGATTTATGTTGAGGCGGCTACCAGAACCACATAAACGTTTAAACATGCTGTTCTCAGCCACCATGGGACAAAAAGTGATGGAATTGGCTTATGAACACATGAACAATGCCCAACTGGTTAAAATTGAAGCTGATAGTCCTGCGGTAGATCGAATCGTACAAAGCGTTTATCACCCGGCAAATCAGGAAAAAATTCCATTATTACTGGGACTTATCAAGTCACTGAAGCCAGAACGCAGCATCATCTTCACCAACACCAAACGGGCTGCTACTAAAATATGGGAATACCTGATGGGTAATGATATTCCTGCTGCATTAATTTCTGGAGATATTCATCAAAACAAGAGAGAATCGTTGCTCCAAAAATTTCATGATGGAGAATTTTCATTCCTGGTAGCGACTGATGTTGCAGCTCGAGGGTTACATATTCCTGATGTCAGTCATATATTTAACTTTGACCTGCCAGACCAGGGTGAAGACTATGTTCATCGCATTGGACGAACGGCCAGAGCGGGTAAATCAGGATTTGCGATTAGTTTTGCCTGTGAAGATTATGCAATGAATTTAATGGATATTGAGTTATTTATTGAACATTCAATCTCGACCAACACCATCACCAGCGAATTACTAGTTAGCCCGTTACCACCAAAACGCATGAAAAGAGATAAAAATTTCATCCCGAGAGGTCAAAATAAGGGAAGGAATAATAGCAAGCACAACAACAATAAAAATCACTCTACTCATCGCCAACACAGACAAAAACCTGATCAAAATCAATCCAGATCTCAACGCAATCCGGGTAACAATGCCAGCTAAAAAAATTATCCTTCTCGGTGGTAGCGGCTTCATCGGTTCCCATCTGGTATCGGCTCTCAGCAGACAGGGCTATCAGATCACTGTCCCCTGTCGCAGACCTTATCGCCTGAATCATTTCAAGCTACTACCTGGGTTAACTTTGGTCGAAGCCAATATTCTCGATCCTCAACAGCTACAGAATCTGTTCAAAGGTCAGGATTTCGCCATCAATCTGCTCGGCATTCTAAATGAAACCGGTAACAATAGTTTTCAACAAATCCATGTAGATTTTGTCAAAAACTTGCTGCAAGCGTGTGATCAGAACAGCCTCAGTCATTTATTGCACCTCAGTGCTCTGGGTGCCGACCAGGAATCAGGCAGCAGTTTGTACCTACGCAGCAAAGGCGAAGGCGAAAATCTGCTGCATAGTTTTTCCCGGGGCAAGCTGCAGGTTACCAGTTTTCAACCTTCG
>Ga0256847_1000669_pt1 | contig 20537 bp, 17 predicted proteins | sample TeddybearmetaG_FD_189099 | JGI IMG/M metagenome (GOLD analysis project Ga0256847, IMG submission 189099) | Hydrothermal vent microbial communities from East Pacific Rise, Pacific Ocean - Teddybear | ecosystem: Environmental > Aquatic > Marine > Hydrothermal vents | place: Pacific Ocean: East... | reverse complement strand
ATAGCTCTCAAAAAAAATAGAAGCCACCTTATTAGGTGGTTTTACAAGTATGAAAATCAAATTTTAGTAAAATTCAACTAAAAAAAACGATATTCGATACTTCACAAAATGCTTAATATCAAATATCATTTTCAAAAAAAGCCAAATCAGAATTCAATAATAGCTTTCCAAAAAGCAAAATTCTATCGGTGTAATTGAATGCGCCTTATATTTATCTCTTTGTCCTCTTGTAATATTTTTACAAAATAAATTCCATTCGTCAATTGACTAGAAAAGTCTATTGATTGATTCATCGATCCACTATTCAATCTTTCTTGTTGGACTAGCTGTCCTAAGTTGTTATAGAGATGAACTTGTGTTTGATTATTTTCGAATACTGGACTTTCTAATTGAATGTTACCAGAAGTAGGATTTGGATATATATTTACTTCGGCAACATGCATATCAGCAAATTCATTATCCTGTCCATTTCTGGTGGAAGCTGTTTTTCCTGTTTTAGTAAAAGGTAAGATCGGACTTCCTATTTCCAAAGAAAAGTTCCTTCCAGCACCACTTACCAAATCGTATACTTCGATATATATAGTTGTAATTCCTACAGCTGATGCGTTTGGAGTAAATTCATTAGTTGCCTCATTATATGTACCTGCTACAGCTCCATTCTGTGATATTTTCCAATCTACTAAGTCTACATCGTCTAATGACGCAACATCCAAAACATTAGGATATGGAACACCTACTTGCATCGGTCCAGATACTGGTGCGATCACTAATCTGTCATTTAAAATAGCACCCTGGAGCTGACCATGATTATCATCTATTACCCCTTTATTGCCAAATGTGCCACCTATCGAATGGCTTCCACTACCGTAAGTAACGAAAAACCCATAATTTGATATGTCACTTCCAGCAAATGTTTCAACTGTTTTATTTAAAGCAATATGACCACCGTAATGATTTGTCATAGTTCCTTCGTTGCTGATGTCTATCGATGTAGTCCCGCTCAAATAGAGGTAGTCATAATTGTCGATATGGCCTGTTGAGAAATTACGAATACATCCATTCGCATTACTTTGAAAAACGGTAAATGACTCATGATTAATAAGGTTACCATAATTGTAAATACCAGATCCGGCCAATGTTGATTTCAGATAGCCATAATTTGTGATTGTGGCACTAAGACGATTATTATATGAGGTAGAATAATTGTTTTCAGAATCAATAGTAGCACCTGAATAGTTTGTCAGAGATCCATGATTATTCACTCCTATACTTACCTCATCTATATTGATTTCGCCATAATTTCTAAAGTTCGCACCTACCGACGCATTAGATAATCCACCATAAATATTAGAATTTAGGGTCATGACACCACCGCTTAGGTTTCGAAAGTCATCAGTATTCGCCATTAAAAATCCTGAACTTACACCACAATCTGAAATATCAATGGTGCCTGAATTATAAAATCTATCAAAGTTGAATATAGCGGCATTTGAGACTGAATATATCCATATGCTACCTCTAGCTCTAAAGTATGAATAAGCAGCATCATTATATATTGCTACATCATCGATATACTTGATGTTTATCTGACTAGAAGAATAAGTATATATCCTTGATTCATTTTTAATCGCATTTGCACTTGCCGCAGGACTTGTTTGTGTTATACTGTTTATCGCCAATTTTCCATAATGATAGACTCTACCCATATTATGAAGTCCATGATTATCAACCGCTCCAGAGATCTCTAATGATCCACCATTGTAGATATATAGTCTAGCAGAAGATTGAACTTCAACACTTGTAGCACCTTCACTATCGCCATTATATATTTTGCAATAACCAGAAGGTATAATTACATCATCTCCATAAGAAGGAACTGTCCCAGTATCCCATTGAGCAGCATTATCCCAGGCTGAATTTCCTCCAAGCCAAGTTACTGTAGCTGCATTTATTGTTGTGAGCGAAATGAATAAAAAGATAATTAAAAGGGGTGTTCTAAAAATTACTTTCATGATCTTGATTTTTTAAAGTTTTAATAGTTATTTGAATAATATCACAAAACTATAGCTCTTTAAATGATTAAGATTCACCCTAATAGGTGAAATTGTAAATGAGTACATTGGTGTGGAGAGAGTTGAAAATTGAAAGTTGAAAGTTGAAAATTAAAAATTGAAAGTTAAAAGTTAAATGTTGGATTGCGAATGTAGGTAGATGATAAAGTGGAGATATTTGATGCTTTGCATCTTTTTGAGATATTTGATGCTATGCATCTTTTAGAGATATGATGACTGTTAATGAGGTTTGAGGTGCGAGGTTTGAGGTTTGCATGGTTAGATGTTGACAGATTGTGCTTAGCGAACTTTGCGCAAAATCTTTGAGCTCTTGCGGTTAAAAAAAATGAGATTTTGGGAGAGAGAGATTGGGGTGAATGGAAACTTAAAGCGATTTTGCGATTCAAGCGATTTTGTGATTAAGCGAATAGAAAAAAGTGGAGATATTTGATGCTATGCATCTTTTAGAGATATGATGAGGGATACTTTGTATGAGGTATGAGGTTTGAGGTTTGCATGGTTAGATGTTGACGATTAAAAGTTGAAAGTTGAGAGTTGAAAATTTTGAAATAATATTTTTTGTATGAATGAAATACACATTTTTCCTATACTCTATTCGTCAAACCTAAAGCTTAGGAAATTAGATTTTGACGATATCCCGCTACTGATCAAGTATGCCGATAATAGAAAAGTTTCTGATCAGATAATCAATATTCCATACCCATATCGAGAACCAGATGCTGTCTTCAGACTTGGATATATTCTCAAAGGATTTAAAGCAAAGAGTCGTTTTGTTTTTGCAATCGCACAAAAAGAATCAAATGAATTTATTGGTGAAATAAGTTTGCATATCGAACAGAATAATCAAGCTCAATTAGGATATTGGTTAGGTGAGCCATTCTGGGGTAAAGGTTATGCAAAAGAGGCCATCGAAGCAATTACCAAATTTGGATTCGAGAAATTAGAATTAGCTAAAATATATGCGCTTTGTCATGAAGATAATATCGCATCTCAGAAGGTGGTGGAGTGGAATGAATATGTAAAAGTGAGCATAACAGGGCGGGTGATTCTTTTTGAAAGGGAAATATAAGGTTTAGGGTTATGAGGTTTAAGGTTTCACATGGTCAGATGATGACAAATGTAGAGGGTACTAAAAACTAGACTCTCCGCGAATCTCTGTGTGATTTCTCCGCGTATCTCCGTGTAACTTGTCAACATCAAAAAAATGTCAACATCCAGCTTAGCAACCTTATACCCTAAGCCTCTAAACCTCAATTACTAAACCTCGCAACCAAATTTATTCATAATTTTCATTTCGTATATTCGCACATTGTTAAAACTCAATACATATACTATATGAGAAATTGTATTCTTTTTATATCCCTGATATCAATGATTCTTTCATGTACTCCTAAGGAAACTTCAACAGCAGAAAAAGCTAAAACCGAATCTGAAGGAACGACATCAGAAATAGACAAACTTCTTTCAAAATACACAACATTCAAATTAGAAGTAGATCTATCTTCTTTAAGTGATAACAACAAAAAAATGATTCCTATTCTTATCGAAGCAGGAGAGATCATGAACGAACTATTTTGGTATGAAGCATATGGAGACAAGGATGAATTCATGGCAACGCTCAATGATGATAAGACCAAGGCTTTCGCCAATATAAATTATGGTCCATGGGATCGTTTGAATGGAAATAAACCTTTCCTGAATGGAGTAGGAGCGAAACCTGAGGGAGCAAATTATTATCCAAAAGATATGACTAAGGAAGAATTTGAAAAATCTACTTTAGAGGGTAAATCAGGTTTATATAATTTTATTAGAAGAAATGAAGATGGTTCTCTGAAATCTGTACCATACCATGTTCAATTTAAGGAACAGGTAGCTAAAGTGTCTGAACTATTGAAAAAAGCAGCTGAGTTAGCTGATGAAGCTGGTTTGAAAAAGTACCTAACCCTGCGTTCACAAGCGATATTGAATGATGATTATCAGCTGAGTGATTTTGCGTGGTTGGACATGAAGGAGAATCCTATTGATGTTGTTATCGGACCTATTGAGACATACGAAGATCAATTATTTGGATACAAAGCTGCGCATGAAGCATTTGTTTTGATAAAGGATATGGAATGGAGCAAACGTTTAGAAAAATATGCTGCTTTTTTACCTGAATTGCAGGCAGGATTGCCTGTTCCAGAAGCTTACAAACAACAAAAGCCAGGAAGAGATACAGAGCTGAATGCTTATGATGTAGTTTACTATGCAGGTGACTGTAACGCGGGGAGTAAAACGATAGCGATCAATCTACCAAACGACGAAAAAGTACAATTAAAAAAAGGAACAAGAAGGCTTCAGTTGAAAAACGCGATGAAGGCAAAATTTGAAAAAATCCTCATTCCAATTGCAGACGAATTGATAGACCCTAGCCAAAGGAGGCACATTAAATTTGATGCATTTTTTGCCAATACGATGTTTCATGAAGTAGCCCATGGATTAGGAATTAAAAATACAATTGATGGAAAAGGCACCGTGAGAAAAGCATTGAAAGAACATGCTTCAGCCCTTGAAGAAGGTAAGGCGGATATGCTTGGCCTTTATATGATCAATCAACTCCACAAGAAAGGAGAATTAGATGGTGATCTCAATGATTACATCGTCACTTTTATGGCGGGTATATTCAGATCTGTTAGATTCGGTGCTTCATCTGCTCATGGTAAGGCAAATATGATCCGTTTCAATTTTTTCGATGAAATGGGCGCTTTCACAAGAGATGAAAAAGCTGGTACGTATAAAGTGAATTTCAATAATTTCCAAAAAGCAATGGATGCACTTTCAGAGAAGATTTTGACCTTGCAAGGCGATGGAGATTACGATGGAGTAGCTAGCCTCGTTGCCGAAAAAGGAGTGATTAAGACACAATTGCAAGCTGATCTTGATCGATTGACGGCAAAGGGTATTCCTGTTGATATTATTTTTGAGCAAGGAGTTAAAGTTCTTGGGTTATAATTAGAAGTTTTTTATTCGAAAGGAATGAATGAAAAAGGTTTTGGAATTTTTAGTGATTTTTGGGACGGATTCCCTTATCATCTTCCACTTCTCAATTTACATATAGATAAAAATGAAATTAATCAAGGGAAGTTAAATAAAGGCCTAGAAAGATTAGATCTTATTTGCTTCAACAAAAATCAAGATTTGGTTATTAATGGGATTCAAGAACTACTTAGTAGTGAAAATTGGAGACCTCATTTAGTAGCAATTTTGGCATCATTCAAATTATCAGTAAATAAACAAAAGGAATTAATCCCAGATTTTTGGAATAGACTTGAAAGAGATTCTTGGATAAGTCCGCAAATCTTGTCAGTGCTATCTATGATTGATCATGAATTTGAATCAATAGGATTGGAGATTTTGAAGAATGGATTTCAAGTTACACAATCTCCTATGAGTGGGCCTGAGCACTATTCAACAAGAGGCCCGGAAGGAAAATATGGAGGCATCGGATAAAGTATTAACAGTGATTGATAAACTTATTAATAATTCTGAATCTGAAACTAGGTGGAAAAGTAATCTGAAACTACTAATTAAAACCAAAATATTTAAGACCGATATTTGCAAGGATTTAGAAAATTAGGAAATATTAATTTTTGGATTTGAAGATGTTTTTGAATTATATAAAATGGATACTTCAAAAGTAAATTAGATGAAATAATGAAATTCAATTCCATAATTGTTTTTGTTTTTTTTGCATTTATTTCGAATGTATCATCTCAATATGTAGATGATTTAGAAAAGCGCTTAGACTCTATCATCCACTTGGGCATAGACAGCTTGGCCTTCCCTGGAGCACAATTGATAGTAGCCACCAAAGATTCTATCCTTATCCAAAAATCATACGGTCATCATACCTATGATCAAAACATCAAAGTAGAAAATCATCATCTCTATGACCTTGCATCAGTCACTAAAGTAACTTCAGGGTTATTGCTCTTGATGAAAATGGTAGACGCTAAACTGATCAATTTAGACAAGCCAATCTCTGATTATCTTCCAATTCTATGTAGGAGCAATAAAAAGAAATTGACCTTAAGACAAGTCCTAGCACATCAAGCGGGATTAGAACCTTATATTGTTTTTTGGCAAGAAACGATGAAAGACAATGGTGAATTCAAAAGAAAAACTTTTCAAAATAAGCAATCAAAAAACTATCCGATTCAAATAACAGACAGCCTTTTTCTGCATAAAAAGTATAAAAATAAAATGGTGAAAACCATTAAAAAATCAAATGTAAAAAAGATAGAAGATGCGGAATATAGGTATTCAGGTTTGGTGTTTTTATTATTACCAGAGTTAATTGAAAACGTGCTGAAAACGGATTTTGAACAGCAATTAAAAGTCAATTTTTATGACAAATTAAATCTAGATAAGATAGGGTATAGGCCTCTGAGTCGATTTCCATTAGAGGAAATAGTGCCAACTGAAGTAGATACTGTATTCAGAAAAACATTAGTTCACGGGAATGTCCACGATGAAGCAGCAGCAATGTTGAATAGCAAATCTTGCAATGCAGGACTATTTAGCAATGCACATGATCTTGCTCGTATATTTCAAATGTTAATGCAAAAAGGAAGAGTAGGTGAACATAGTTTCTTGAGCCAAAAAACCATTGAAGAATTTACATCCTACCAATATCCACACAATAATAATAGACGTGGCTTGGGTTTTGACAAACCGCTTTTGGAGTATGATGAAGCAGCAGCTTACATCGCTCGGTCTGCTTCAGAATCTAGTTTTGGGCACTCTGGATTCACAGGAACTTTTGTGTGGGCTGATCCCAAATCAGATATTCTTATTGTATTTCTCAGTAATAGAGTATATCCATACCGATCTCAACGCAATCTTTATAAACTAAATATCAGACCTCAAATGCATCAAGCATGTTATGATTTTTTGAACTAAATTATTTTTTATACATTTCTATAAATTTTTGATCTAATTCTTCCGAGTCTTTATATTGAATACGCAACGATTTTAGTTTTTCATGAAGATTGTCAGCTATGATTTTATATTCTGGATCAGAATAAACATTTGTCATTTCGTGAGGATCCTTTTTACGATCATATAATTCCCATTCATCAATGTCATCATAGAAGTGAATCAGTTTGAATTCTTCGGTTACGATAGCATAGTGCCTTTTTACCATATGGACGGCTGGATATTCGTAATAATGGTAGTAAACAGCATCTCTAAATGGCTCTGTACTTCCTTTTAATAATGGCATCAAACTTACACCCTGCATATCATTTGGGATTTCAAGTTGAGCAGCGTCAAGAAGAGTAGGAGCAAAGTCAAGATTTTGCACCATTTTGGTATTAATTGATTTTGGCTGAATTTCCTTTGGCCAACTAACCATTAATGGAGTTTTGAAAGATTCATCATATACAAATCGCTTATCAAACCAACCATGTTCACCTAAATAAAATCCCTGATCAGATGTATATATAATAATTGTATTTTCATCCAATCCAGCTTCTTCCAAATAGTCCAAAACCTCTCCTACGCCATCATCCACTGCGGCTATACTGCCTAGGTAATCTTGCATATATCGCTGATACCTCCACTTCATTTTATCCCTTTCCGTCATAGTTGGATATTTTTTGATGAAATCTTCATTAATAGGTTTATATACCGCATCCCATTTTGCTCTTTGCTTGAGATTCATTCTTCCTACTTCTCTTTCAAATGCTTTTTTGTCCCAGCCAGCAGTTTCTTCGATACCCAATTGATCCATCACTTCTGGATAGATTTTGGAATCACCGGCCCAATTCATATGTGTGAGCAAATTCATTTCTGCTTCTTTAGCCGCACTCCCTCTACCTTCATAATTATCAAACAATGTTTCAGGTTCAGGAAATGATTTTTTAGTGAAATTTTTATAGTGTCTTTCAGGTGGAAGCCACTCTCGATGTGGTGCTTTGTGCAAATACATCAACATAAATGGTTTGTCCTTCTCTCTATCATTTTTTAACCAATCCAAGGTCATTTCAGTTATAATGTCAGTGGTATAACCTTCAATACGAATTTTACCATCATTCTTTGTTATGAAATCAGGATTGTAATATGTCCCTTGACCTGGCAAAATCTTGAATTGATCCAGACCTTTTGGACTATTTCCAAAATGCAATTTTCCAAACATAGCTGTTTGATAGCCTCCCTGCTGAAATAATTGTGGAAAGGTCATCTGTGTAGTGTCGAATGGAAATCTATTGTCTATCTTTCCATTGATATGGCTGTGTTTTCCTGTTAAAATTACTGCTCTTGAAGGAGCGCAAATTGAGTTGGTCACACATGCATTAGTGAAAAGCATGCCTTCATTTGCTATCCTATCGATATTTGGTGTTTTTGTCAGTCTCGTATCATATGCACTGATAGCTTGATATGCATGATCATCAGACATGATAAAAAGAATATTGGGTGGTGTATTATGCGATTTTTGACATCCAATAAAAAATACGATTGCTCCAAAAAGAAGAAGTTTTTTCATCGTTAAAAGTATAAAATATTTAAATAAAATAAAATCAATGATAATCGACATACCAAACTTGTTATAAGCTGCGTAAAAAAATTTATCTTTTTTCGCGCCTCATAGTCTTAGGAATGATTCAATAATAAAGTAACATTTTCTACTTGTTATTTTATCTTTCAACGGCGTTAAAAAGCCTCGCCAATGCGCTGCATTGTCTACGCCTGCCTGCAGGCAGGTTTTTTGCCTTGTTGAAAAATAAAATACCTGCGTATAAAAGCGTACTTTATTAATGTATCATTCCTAAATAGACAAAAACAAAATAAAAGAAATGATTAACTCCAAACTTAAAATACCATTACCATACACTGATAGATTAGAAAAGATGCGCACTGATATATATATGAAACTTCACATAAAGCTTCAAGGTCGGGTGCATTTCAAATTGACGCATTTTACTATTTGATATTCAAAAGGAAATTTATTGAAGGAAATTTAAGAAGTCAACATCATAAGGCGATTTAGCGGTTCTGCGATTTAGCGATTCTGCAAAAAGTCAATTAGGACAATTTAAAATAGAATTATTAAAACGTCATTTTGAAATGCACCCTATAATATCAACTTGAAAATTATTGATGGACTAAAAAGGACAATTAAAGGATGGCCAGGAGGTAAACCTAATTCGGACCCGTCAATTTATCCAGAGCGACCGCTTCCAGAAAAAAAGCGTGTTGTGTTATTCAGTCCCCATCCAGATGATGATGTGATTTCTATGGGAGGTATATTCATTCGGCTTCATGATCATAAAGATTGGAAATGATTTGAGAGATTCGAGAGATTGGAAAGATTGAAGAGATTCGAGAGATTGAACAAAATGTTGTAACCAATCTCTTCAATCTTTCCAATTAACAATCTTTCCAATTAACAATCTTTCCAATTAACAATCTTTCCAATTAACAATCTTTCCAATTAACAATCTTTCCAATTAACAATCTTTCCAATTAACAATCTTTAACCAACGTAAAATTAGAAATTTATGTTTTTTTATACTCAAAATAAAGTGTTGCATGATTTTCCGCGCCATATAAAATTTTGATAAGTTAATATTTATAGTCTTTCTACAGACAATTATATCTCTAACAGGTTGATAGTTAAAATAATAATTTTTTTTAAAAAATAACGCTTGTCTTGATTCAGACATTCGGAAGTAAATTTGTATTTTTAGGTTAATTACGAATTATTAACTACCAAATCATTTCTATATGAAAACAATACGTTTACCCTTTTTACTTTTGCTTTCATTTTGTTTTGCATTGCACCTAAACGCACAAATTCCAAACGGAACAACTGCTCCAGGATGGACTGCAACCGATATAGATGGCAATACATGGGATATGTATGATATGCTAAATTCAGGTAAGCATGTAGTCTTAGAATTTTCTGCGACTTGGTGTAGCTATTGTTGGGATTTTCACGAAACAGGTACTTTTCAAACACTTAATGATCTGTATGGTCCTAATGGTACAGATCAAATTAGAGTTTTTTACATTGAGGTGGATAAAAATACAAATACTTCTTGCCTTTACGGACCTTCAGGATGTAATGGTTCTACTCAAGGAAACTGGGTTGCCGGACATGATTTTGCATTTATAGATTTGACAAACTCTAATGCACCGAATATGGAATTCGACTATCAGGTTCCAGGATACCCAACCATTTATGCTGTAAATGCAAATAATGGGAATGGAGTATACAAGGTAGGACAACAAACTAATATTTCAAAGTGGAGCAGTTGGTTCTTTGAGTCATTCGAAATGGATGTAACAGGAAGTATTACAGAAGCTATTTGTCCTGGAGAAGGAGCTATTCAATTAAATACGCTTAAAGGTGCTGGAAGTATTACTTATCAATGGAGTAATGGATTATGGGGAGATTATATTGATGGCCTTGAGTCTGGAACATATACAGTTACTGCTACTGATGATAATGGATATGAAATTGAAAAATCATTTGAAGTTGACGGACCAACTGGTGGAGCAATAATGGTCGAATTACTTGCTTCTTCTGATGTAGCTTGTTTTGGAGAAAATTCAGGAGCATTGAATATAGGCGGTTCAGGTGGAAATGGAGGATATTCTTTTTTATGGGAGAGTGGCTTCACAGGAACATATATTGATGGACTACCTATAGGTGACTACGCTGTGACAGTTACAGATCAGGAAGGATGTTCTGCATTTGATATTTATAGTATAATTGAACCACAATTACTTACGCTTACTTCATTACCTGAAGATGCAAATTGCGAAGATGCAGATGGTTCTGTAATTGCTGTTGCTATAGGCGGTACTTCTCCATGGTTATATGATTTTGGAAATGGACCAAACCTTACAGGAACATTTAATGATGTAGCTCCCGGTGATTATGTAATGACCGTAACGGATGATAATGGTTGTGTAGAAACTAAGTCATTCACAATAAATTCTACTGAAAGTCCAATGATTGCGGCTGAAGTCGATGGAGGAATTAATTGTTCTACAATCGAAGTGACTGTTTCTGGAACTGGTTCTTCAGAAGGAGATGATATTGAATATGCTTGGTCTACTGATGATGGAAATATCATAGTAGGTGCCGATGCTATCGATGCCACGGTTGATGAAGCAGGTACATATACTTTAATGGTGACAAATACAAATTCTGGTTGTTCAGTATCTATGTCTGTGACTGTAGAATCAAATGTCGAAGTTCCTGTAAATATGATAGCTGATCCTGAAACTTTAACTTGTACAACCACTAATACTGTACTTGATGCTTCAGATTCTTCAGAAGGTGATAATATTTCATTCTCATGGTCAAGTGACAATGGTAATATTACAAGCGGTGCTAGTACCAATATGGCTGAAATAGATGCAGCGGGAACATACAAATTACTTATTACTAACTCAGACAATGGTTGTACAAATGAACAATCCGTTATAGTTGAATTAGATGATGCATTTCCTTCAGTAACTGTCGAAGATAAAGTAATAGATTGTACAACTACTGAGGTAGAAATATGTGCTGATGTGGATGCAAATTCTGTTGTTACATGGATGACTGATGGAGTAGAAGTTGAAGGAACTTGTATAACAGTAAGTATGGCAGGTACATATATGGCAATTGCAAAAGGAACAAATGGATGCGAAAGTACTGCGGAAGCAACCGTAACATTATCAGCAGATCTTCCTCAAGTAAGCATTCAGCAACCAGAGACTATTACTTGTACTGTACCGTCAGTTATGATTGATGCTGAAGTAGAAGGCAATGCTGAAAATTTTGATATTGAATGGGTGGATCCAGCTGGAACTCTAATCAATACAGCAGATCTTTCAATAGAAGTTAATCTTGGAGGTGTTTACACAATATCTGTTACAAACACAACAAATGGATGCTCAACAACTTCTTCTGTAACAGTCGATGAAGTAATAGTAAATCCAATATCTGGTTTTACAACTAACCTTAATGACGGAACATTAGAATTGTCGAATAGTTCTTCTGGAGACCCTTCTTCATATAGCTGGAATTTTGGAGCTTCTGATGAGAACCCGACGACAACATTTGATGAAACTGGTACTTATGAAGTATGTCTTACAGTGACTAATGATTGTGGTGATGATACTTACTGCCAAGATGTATATTTTGTATCTCAATTGCTTTATGAATATGACAAAGTGGATGTTGCTTGTTATGGTGAAGCAATAGGATCTATCTCTGTTACCCCATCAGGAGGAGAGCCAGGTTATTCTATTTCATGGGTTGGACCTAATGGGTTTACTTCTAATGAATTGGAAATTACAGGTCTGGTAGATGGAGAATATAGCATGGTACTTACTGATAACTATGGATATGAGAAGACAGAAATGTATACGCTTACTGAGCCTTCACAAATCACACAGGATTTGGTAGGAATTACAGATGAGACAAATAGTGATGCAAACGGAAGTATCTCAATTGATGTTTCAGGAGGTACAGGTGACCTTACGTATGAGTGGAGTAATGGAGCTACATCAGCTATAGTTGAAGGTCTTTCAGCTGGAGAATATACTGTAGATGTTACGGATGAAAATGGCTGTAAAGTTACTTTCGGGCCATTTAATGTTAAGAGTACTGCAGTAGGAGTTATTGATTTAGACATTGTTGCTGATATGCAGATATATCCTGTACCAGCTGTCAATTATCTAAACGTGAATATCAAATTGAACAATGTTGAAACGACTCAATTGAGAATTGTAGATGCATATGGCAAATTGATCTCTACAACGAACTATAACACAAAAAATATAGAAACTAAGATTGATGTTACTGATCTAGCAGCAGGTATTTACTACCTTGAGTTTGGTAATAAATCAGGTAGAACATTAGAAAAGTTTATAGTAATACATTAAGATATAATTGATTAATATTTTGAAAAGCCAGAGCCTAAATAGCTCTGGCTTTTTTTATTATTATATTAATCTCTTGGGGTTTAATTCCCCGCTGCTTGCATCGAAAGTAACTTTAACTTAATCCTTAGTGCGTGTGATATGAGTGCATTTCGGTTTGTCTTTTCTATTTTGTTGGCATTTTAGATTGGACTAAATCTGAATAAAAAGAAGCATAGCCATGACTGGGGGACTGACCGATCTCGGAGAGTGGCGACGATAGTCGACAAGGAAAGGAACGCGAAAGCGGCGGGGGGCTAAAGGGTAATAGTTTCTGCACACTGCTAACGCATTCCTTCACTTGAAGTACTGTCGTACTTAACTCAATTGCATTGAGATTGTTCAGTCACGAGGCGAAAGCTAGATTGAAATAAAAATTATCAAATTAACAATAAAACGTCATTATGAAATGTACATAGTGATACCTCGTATGCTTGCATCGAGGTAGTTCATTTTTTTTTACTAAAAATTTAGGAATGAAAAGAACAGACCCACCAGTATGCGTAGAATATATTCTAAATGAAAAAGTGGAAGTTGTATGGTCATTAATTACAGAAATTAATCATATGCGGGGTTGGTTTTTTGACAATATCCCTGCGTTTGAACCAGTAGTTGGTTTTGAAACTAGATTTACTGTAAATGCAGGAGAAAGACTATTTCCACATATATGGAAAATTACAGATGTTGAAATAAATAAAAAGATAACTTATAACTGGAAATACGATGGCTATCCAGGCGATTCATTTGTACATTTTGAATTGTCACCAGAAAATGATAGGACCTTGATCAAGTTGACAACAGAGGTAATAGAAGACTTCCCTGATGATATTCCTGAATTTAGGATAGAAAGTTGTATCGGTGGTTGGAACTACTTCATTAAAGATAGTTTACAAAAATATATGAACTCCTTGTAGAAATAATAAATCAAGACTTAGCGACCTTAGTGCCTCCTTAGCATTCTTCTTGCGTTTAAAAATATAGCACAGCAAAAGCTGACAAATAAAAAAAGCCGATACTCTCGCATCGGCTTTATTTTCATAATTAAGAATAACTATGAAAAAACGCTCACTACTTCTTTAATCTCACAGGTAATGTATAAGTAACATTTACTTTCATATCTGATGACTTTAGTTTTTTATAGTTTAAAGTAGCCTTAATGCTACCATCTAATTTTTCTTGATCTGTGGACAAAATGATAATTTCATTCTTAGCATTCACCATAAATGTGACATTAACAGTAACATCGCTCTTCAGCTTAGAAGCTATGTTTGCTTTTTGAATCAATGTTTTGATTTCATTTCTTGCAGTAGTAGTGGTTGGATCTGTGTTTGCAGTTGCTGTTCCAAATATCAATGCGAAAAGTGCTGTGAATAAAATGCTTTTAGTAATTCTCATAATCTTTAATTTTTTAAAATGGGTTAGGTAATCTTTAATAGTGGTTTTTTAGGGTTTGTAAGTTGTAATTCGAGATAAAGACGAGATGAATAATTTTTAGTTGCAAGCACTTCGAGGAAAAGTCACATTTTTCTCTATTAATCGCTGTTAAAATTTTCTTAAAGTAAAATTGCACATCTATTTGAACACTTTGACTCTAGCTGTAATGGGTCGTTATCTAAATTAATTGCCCCTCTAATAAAATAATTTGTTGCTAAAATAAAAGCTGAGTTTTTCATAAAAAGAGTGTATATTTTTGAAAGCCAATGTGTTACATGGTTTTTTAAATATCCCCAACAGTATTCTGAAGATTAATATTGTAAAAATGAAGTACAATAAAAAAGCCAATGCTCATGCACTGGCTCTAACTTTTCATAATTATGATCACTATGAAAAAACGCTCACTTCTTCTTTAATCTCACAGGTAATGTATATGTCACATTTACTTTCATATCTGATGATTTTAGTTTTTTATAGTTTAAAGTAGACTTGATGCTTCTATCTAAACTTTTTTGATCAGTTGACATGATAATGATTTCATTTTTAGCGTTTACCATGAAAGTTACATTTACGGTCATGTCATTTTTAATGTTAGAAGCTAAATCCGCTTTTTGTATCAATGTTTTGATTTCGTTTCTTGCAGTAGTAGTGGTTGGATCTGTGTTTGCACTTGCTGTTCCTAATACAAATGTGAAAAGTGCTGCAAATAAAATGTTCTTTGTGATTCTCATAATCTTTATTTTATTGGGTTAATGTAATTTGTAAAATAAATTTTCAATGTTTGTAATGAGTAATTCGAGATAAAGACGTGATGATAAATTTTTAGTTGCAAGCACTTCGACTAAGAGTCAGATATTACTCTACCAATCGCTATTAAAATTCCCTTAAAGTAAAAAGGTACATCTATTTGAGTGCTCTAATTATATTTATGATAGGTTATTTTCAAAATTAATTGCCCACGTAATAAAACGAATTGTAGCTAAAAGAAAATGCTAGATCAATCCGTGAATAGAGTGTAAATTTATGAATGCCAATGTATTGCATGTTTTATTAATAACCCTGGTAGGTTTTTGGCAACTAAGTGTTGTCAAAAAGAAGTACAATGAAAAAGCCAATGCTCTCGCACTGGCTTTGACTTTTCATAATTATGATCACTATGAAAAAACGCTCACTACTTCTTTAATACCACAGGTAATGTATATGTCACATTGACTTTCATATCTGATGATTTTAGCTTTTTATAGTTTAAAGTAGACTTGATGCTACTGTCTAATTTTTCTTGATCTGTTGACATGATGATGATTTCATTTTTAGCGTTCACCGTGAAAGTTACATTTACAGTTATGTCATTTTTAAGGTTAGAAGCAAAATCTGCTTTTTGTATTAATGTTTTGATTTCGTTTCTTGCTGTATTAGTCTCTGGATTTGTATTTGCTGAAGCTGTTCCTAATACCAATGTAAAAAGTGCTGCAAATAAAATATTCTTTGTGATTCTCATAATCTTTACTTTAATGGGTTAAATGTTATTTTAAAAATAAATTTTCAAGTGTTGTAATGTGTAATTCGAGATAAAGACGGGATGATAAATTTTTAGTTGCAAGCACTTCGACGAAGAGTCAGATATTACTCTACCAATCGCTATTAAAATTGCCTTAAAGTAAAAAAGTACATCTATTTAAGTGTTGTAATTATAATTATTGTAGGTTATTTTCAAAACTAATTGTCCACTTAATAAAACGAATTGTAGCTAAAATAAAATGCCAGATCAATCCGTGAATAGAGTGTAAATTTATGAATGTCAATGTATTACATGTTTTATTAATAACCCTGGTAGGTTTCTGGCAACTAAGTGTTGTCAAAAGGAAGTACAATGAAAAAGCCAATGCTCTCGCAATGGCTTTGACTTTTCATAATTATAATCATTATGAAAAAACGCTCACTACTTCTTTAATACCACAGGTAATGTATATGTCACATTGACTTTCATATCTGATGATTTGAGTTTTTTATAGTTTAAAGTAGACTTGATGCTACTGTCTAAATTTTCTTGATCTGTTGATATGATGATGATTTCATTTTTAGCGTTCACCGTGAAAGTTACATTTACAGTCATGTCATTTTTAAGGTTAGAAGCAAAATCTGCTTTTTGTATCAATGTCTTGATTTCGTTTCTTGCAGTATTAGTCTCTGGATTTGTATTTGCTGAAGCTGTTCCTAAGACCAATGTAAAAAGTGCTGCAAATAAAATATTCTTTGTGATTCTCATAATCTTTACTTTAATGGGTTAAATGTTAATTTAAAAATAAAATTTCAAGTGTTGTAATGTGTAATTCGAGATAAAGAAGGGATGATAAATTTTTAGTTGCAAGCACTTCGACGAAGAGTCAGATATTACTCTACCAATCGCTATTAAAATTGCCTTAAAGTGAAAAAGTACATCTATTTAAGTGCTGTAATTATAATTATGGTAGGTTATTTTCAAAACTAATTGCCCTCTTAATAAAACTAATTGTAGCTAAAAGAAAATGCCAGATCAATCCGTGAATAGAGAGTAAATTTATGAATGTCAATGTATTACATGTTTTATTAATAACCCTGATAGGTTTCTGGCAACTAAGTGTTGTCAAAAGGAAGTACAATGAAAAAGCCAATGCTCTCGCACTGGCTTTGACTTTTCATAATTATGATCACTATGAAAAAACGCTCACTACTTCTTTAATACCACAGGCAATGTATAAGTCATATTGACTTTCATATCTGATGATTTTAGCTTTTTATAGTTAAGAGTAGACTTGATGCTACTGTCTAATTCTTCTTGATCTGTTGACATGATGATGATTTCATTTTTAGCGTTCACCATGAAAGTTACATTTACAGTCATGTCATTTTTAAGGTTTGAAGCAAAATCTGCTTTTTGTATCAATGTTTTGATTTCATTTCTTGCAGTATTAGTCTCTGGATTTGTATTTGCTGAAGCTGTTCCTAATACCAATGCAAAAAGTGCTGTAAATAAAATGCTTTTAGTAATTCTCATAATCTTTATTTTTTAATGGGTTATAATTTTAATTTCAAAAATTGTTTTATTGTTTGTAATATGTAATACGGGAAAGAGACAGTATAACATGAAAATAGTTGCATGCTCTTCGACGAGTTGCCACATTATTTTCTACCAATTGTATCAAATTTCCTCCTAAAAAATTATTCTCTTATGATTAAAGGTTAGAATATATTTCTAAACCAATTTTACATTCTGTATTATTTATTCCGTATAAAAAAGGATTATGAATTCTGGACTAATATATATGAGTATGATTTCCTTACCTCTTAAATAAAAAACTCTATTTTTGCTTTCATTTTATAATTAACGTACTTTATTTTATGCAAAATAATCTCAGCGAACAAGAATTAGTAAGAAGAGATAATCTACAATCCATGAAGGATTTAGGTATTGATCCATACCCTGCTTCAACTTTTGAAGTGAATGTCAAATCCAAGGAGATAAAGCAAAGTTTTAAGGAAGGCGATACTACTTACCAAGAAGTTTGCCTTGCAGGGAGATTAATGAGTAGAAGAATAATGGGTAAGGCTTCTTTTGCAGAATTGCAAGATTCAGATGGAAGGATTCAACTATATGTTTCGAGAGATGATATATGTCCTCCTGACGATACTGATTTTTATAATAAGGTATTTAAAAAATTACTTGATCTTGGTGATTTCATTGGTGTCAAAGGACATGCATTCTATACTAAAGTGGGCGAATGTACGGTACATGTGACTGAATTGACTGTCCTTTCAAAATCGCTTAAACCACTCCCAATTGTTCGAACTGATGCTGAGGGAAATGTTTATGATGCATTTACTAATCCAGAAGCTCGATACAGAATGAGGTATGTGGATATGGTCGTAAATCCGGAAGTGAGAGAGGTATTCCGCAAGAGAACTCAGATGTATACATCGATGCGAGAATATCTTAACAAAAAAGACTATCTCGAAGTAGAGACTCCGATCTTACAACCATTATATGGAGGAGCAGCAGCCAGGCCATTTAAGACGCATCACAATACACTAGATATGACATTGTATATGCGTATTGCAAATGAGTTGTATCTGAAAAGACTGATTGTAGGAGGGTATGACGGTGTGTATGAATTTAGTAAAGATTTTAGGAATGAAGGAATGAGTAGATTTCATAATCCTGAATTCACACAAATAGAATTGTATGTAGCTTATAAGGATTATGAGTGGATGATGAATCTCGTAGAAGAGATGGTAGAGAAAGTTGCTTTGGATATGCACGGTACAACAGAAGTTCAAGTTGGAGAAAATGTTATCAATTTCCAAAGACCATGGAAGAGATATACAATGTATGAAGCTATTGAGCACTTTACAGGTATTGATATCTCAGAAATGAATGAAGAAGGATTGCTAAAAACAGCAAAAGAACTTCATGTACCTGTAGACGACACGATGGGGAAAGGAAAATTGATAGATGAGATCTTTGGAGAAAAATGTGAACATCTTCTTATTCAACCTACCTTCATTACTGACTATCCGGTAGAAATGTCACCTCTGGCTAAAAAGCACAGAAGCAAGCCTGGATTAGTGGAGCGATTCGAAGCAGTCTGTAATGCTAAAGAAATCTGTAATTCATTTACAGAACTCAATGATCCAATCGATCAAAGAGAAAGATTCGAATCTCAATTAGAATTAGGAAAGAGAGGAGATGATGAGGCAATGGTATTGGACGAAGACTTCTTAAGGTCATTAGAATATGGAATGCCTCCAACTGCGGGTCTAGGTATAGGGATGGATAGATTGGCTATGATAATGACTAATCAAGATAGTATTCAGGATGTATTGTTTTTTCCTCAAATGAAATCTGAGAGTACAGATTCGAAGACAACAGAGGATTAAAAGATGAAGCTTTTCTGGAATATAATTGCAACTTTAAGAGGATTAGGTATATTATTAACAATGACCTTTTGCTTACTATTTTATGCAATTTCCAGAATATTTGTAAAACATACCAAGGCCTCAGGTTTGAGATTAAGAAAATTTTGGATTACACATATGGCGTATCCAATTCTCAATCTTAAAGTTGAAGTAAAAGGTAAGCCACATAATGAGCCGGCCTTATATGTAAGTAATCATAGATCATTTACTGATCCTATTGTCCTTTCCAAATATGTGGATGCATTTATAGTTGCAAAAGCTGAAGTCGCTTCTTACCCTGTTATCAATAAAGGTGCAGAAATAACTGGTATCTTATATGTCAAAAGGGAAGATAAAGATAGTCGATCTCAAGCCAGAAAGGAATTTGTTGATGTCATAAGAAATGGCCATAATATACTCGTCTATCCAGAAGGTACCATAAGCAGAAATAAAGAGCCAATTCCATTTAAAAAGGGGACTTTCTTCGAGGCTGCCAAAGAGAATATTACAATAATACCTGTGGCCATTGAATTTAAAAACGAGAAGGACCTTTGGACGATTCCGAACTTTGTAGGGCAGTATTTCAATCAATTTAGCAAGGCGAAGACAGAAGTAAAACTTTCTTTTGGCCCCCCAATAAGATCAGAAGATGGTGAAAAATTACTATCTGATTCTTATGATTGGATTAAAAATGAGCTTCATACCATGCAGGAAAATTGGGTAGATTTCGAATGGAAGTCATAGATATAAATTAATAATATATTAAAGCAAGATTGCGCGGCGTGTAAAATAAATTGCATTTTTTCATCTTGTTTGGTCAACATTTAGGAAGTTTAGCCAAGGCGGCTATTGTGGGGGACTGAACGAACATCGAAGATGTGATAGCTATCCAGGCTGACCGTAACCCAGCTTGAGCAAACAGGTCAAAACAACTGCATCAAATGTTAAAAAAAGCACTAATTTTCAATATCTCACACTCAATCTGACCTGTTCGGATTTCTGAAAGCCTTTTAATCACTGGATTGTTGGATTTTCAAGTTTGGTTTGTAGTACACAGGGGAGTTGGATTTGTGGCATACTTGTTTATACCTTTGCAAGATGTATTTCAAAGCTAGTGGTAGAACAAATCCTAAAACA
>Ga0256847_1000668_pt1 | contig 20566 bp, 15 predicted proteins | sample TeddybearmetaG_FD_189099 | JGI IMG/M metagenome (GOLD analysis project Ga0256847, IMG submission 189099) | Hydrothermal vent microbial communities from East Pacific Rise, Pacific Ocean - Teddybear | ecosystem: Environmental > Aquatic > Marine > Hydrothermal vents | place: Pacific Ocean: East... | reverse complement strand
TACTTATAAATTTAACTAATAGTCATGATTAGCTACATGGCTAAAAAATAATCTCATGCCTCAATTAATCATAATCACAATAAAAAATAGAAAAAGTGATCGTAAAACTTGGAAAACAACATAGAAGAGCTCAAAGTTTTACGCAAAGTCCTCAAAGTATAATCTGTCAACATCTAACCATACAATCCATAAATCTCGAACCTCAACCCTATTGAAAGCTATCCCTCATCATATCTCAAAAAGATGCAAAGCATCAAATATCTCCACTTTATCTCTCTCATATCTCTTCTTGTCGCTCAATCGATTTAAGTTTACATTAACCCAATCTTTCTCCTCAGATCTTACTTTTTTTTTAACCGCAAAGAGCTCAAAGTTTTTACGCAAAGTCCTCAAAGTATAATCTGTCAACATCTAACCATACAATCCATAAATCTCGAACCTCAACCCTATTGTAAAACTATCCCTCATCATATCTCCAAAAGATGCAAAGCATCAAATATCTCCACTTTATCCTCTACGTATCTCTTCATTTCGCGTAATCGCAAAATTGCTTTAAGTTCCCAATCACCCAAATCTCTCTCCCAAAATCTCACAATATTTTAACCGCAAAGAGCTCAAAGTTTTACGCAAAGTCCTCAAAGTACATTCTGTCAACATCTAACCATACAATCCATAAATCTCGAACCTCAACCCTATTGTAAAACTATCCCTCATCATATCTCCAAAAGATGCAAAGCATCAAATATCTCCACTTTATCCTCAACATATCTCTTCATTCAAAATTCTACATTCAAAATTCGTAATCCTCTATTAACCCTATGGCACATCCTCCCCCGTCGCCGCCGTCCAAATCTCAAACCACTGAGCATCAGAAATAATCGTAAGCGTACAGTCCACTGCAATCTTAATTCTCTCAATTTTAGAAGATCCTACTACAGGCCGAATATGTGCTGGGTGATGCAGTAAAAACAAATAGACCATTTCGTCCAATGTCCAATCATATTTTTGAGCTACCTGATTCAATCGTTCTCGCTTTGCCAACAATTCTACTGACGAAGCGGGTGAAAACAATGCTCCTCCACCGAGAGGAGACCATGCCATTGGGATCAGGTCATACAAAATACAATTGTCAAGCGTGCCATCCAGAAAAGCGGACAACTCAAAAAGTGAAATTTCTACTTGATTGGCTTCTACATCATAAGCAGAGTTGATAAGAAGCATTTGACTCGGTGAGAAATTGGAAACTCCAAAATTTCTCACTTTACCACTCTTTTTCAATAAATCCATCGCCTTCATTATGTCATTTGGATCCATGAGCGGACTAGGCCTGTGGATCAACAGCATGTCTATATAGTCGGTATTGAGATTTCTAATCGAATTCTCTACACTGCGAATTATATGCCCTTGACTTGTATCATAATGATGCGATTGAATATGTGGCTTCTGTTCGGAAGGCATCATGATCCCGCACTTGGTTATGATTTGAATTTTATCTCTTGAGATGCTAGATTCTTTGAATGATGCTCCCCATTCTGCTTCTGTAGTATGGGCACCATAAATATCTGCATGATCGAATGTGGTGACTCCTATATCGCAACATTCTTCGATGAGTTTAGTCATCTGGGGTTGTTGCAGTTTGGCGCCCCATTGACCCCATTTCATTACGCCAGCAATGATTTTTGAAAAGTTTGTTTTTGGCATTGTTTTGTTGTTGAAATCAAATGTAAGGAATTGGTTGAGATCTAGATTCCCTATTTCAGAAGTTTCTTATGCGTTTATTAGATTACTTGTTTTGACATGCTTTTCTACTTTTGGCCTCCATTTATCTTGATTTGACATTGTATCACATATTTTCTCGTGGAAGTACACTTGAATCCAAGTTCTTTTATGGAATTCACAAACATTCTTGTATGTCAATTCAGAATGAATCATTAATCTCAAAATGAATTCTTCTTGAGGTTCTCTATGATTATTTAGAACTTGACTTAATTTTACAGGAGAAATATCAATGTCATCAGCAAACTTGTTTCTCTTATCATAGATAGTATCAATATAATTGGACAAGAATTCAGTAAAAAAATTACGCTCTTCATAAACAGGCTTCATTAAATATTCTTCCATTCTGAGTTTCAATTGCAATAATTTCGCACGAATTACTTGATCAGGACTCACATTTTTCATTCTTTCCAATCTAGCTTCCATTAGGGCTTTACCATCAACTTTTCTCTCCCTTTTAGATTGATATTTAGAATTCACTCCAAATTCAACATTTACTATTTTTTTTTCTTTAGTCATGGTCGTAAGATTCAATTAGTTTCATAATATCTTTTAATTCAATACTCAAGGTCACCCCTGTAATATTCATACCATATTTATCAATATAGTGTTGAGCAATTTTACTTTTTGGTTTTAACGAAACACAAGCAAGTTCTGCGTATTCTTTGATAGCAATTTTAGAAATGTAGGTTAGAAGATTTCCAATGATATTCTCATATTTCTTTTCACTTCCTTTATTTTCTTTGGAAACTGTCAAAAGTCTGATATGAATTCTCCATTCTTCAGGTAACCTTTCTATTGAAACAAGCCCAATAATATCTTCAGAGCCAATTATCCGTAATTTATAGACTTCTTGCTCTTTCTCTTCTTGCCAATCGAAAAAGTATCTTTTTTTGGATATCTTTTTATAATCAGAATTTTCAACAGGTAAGATTTCAACCTTAAAAAATTTACAAGTTGAAGTTTCCTTTACAATCATAACACAAAAATAACATTAATAGTTTACATTTAACGTAAACATTAATAATCATACTTTACCGATTATGTAAATTTTATTAATCTTTTTGGTTGCTAATTGTTCTGGCGCATTAAATAATTAATCAACAACTAAGGTCTGCATTTCTCTAACAGGTCATTCCTCCTTATCTTTATACTTTTCAAACCAAGCCAAAATGCTCGCTATTTTGCCAATTAAGTTACTTGGTCTGTTGGCAATACCATGTGATGCACCTGGTATTCTAACCATAGCAGTTTCAACGTTTTCCAACTTCAAAGCAGCATAAAATTGCTCTGATTCCGCTATTGGTGTTCTGAAATCCTGCTCGCCAGTAAGTAACATGGTTGGTGTAGTTATATTGCCAACATAAGACAATGGCGAACGTTTCAAATAGCTCTCCGGATCTTCCCATGGTTTTTTAGCAAACCAATATTTCGAAAAGAATTGAACGTTATCGGCATACAATACAAAACTATACCAATTAATAACGGGTTTGGCCACAACCGCAGCTTTAAACCTATCCGTCTTTCCTACTATCCATGCGGTCAGTACACCTCCGCCACTACCACCAGTTACAAACAAATTCTTATCATCAACAAATCCCTTTTTGATGACAGCATCTACACCTGACATTAGATCATCATAATCATGATTTGGGTAATCGTGATGTATCAAATTCCCAAACTCCTCGCCATAGCTTGTGCTACCCCTGGGGTTAGAATAAAGCACTACATAGCCCTCAGCAGCAAATGCCTGTATCTCCGCAGAATAAACAGAGCCATAACTCGCAAAAGGGCCTCCATGAATTTCCAAGATCATTGGATACTTTTTGCTGGCGTCAAAATTTGGAGGAGTTACTATCCACCCTTGTATTTTCCGCTTATCAAATGAAGATTCCCACCATATTTCTTCTACATTTCCGAGGTTCCTAAAAGAGAACAGATCATCATTAAGTGCTGTTAAACGTTTACTGGAATTTAAGCCTGCAACACCAAGGTCAGCTGGATGATTTGTTCCGCCAAGTGTATAGGCGAATTTACCAGTGTTTGATGCTGTATAGCTGGCTGCATTATATGGCCTTCCAAGGGAAAGGCCCCCCAAATTTTCTTTTATGACAGATACCTTACCAGTCGTTGTGATGTATGCTAGTTTGGTGTCTCCTTTATCATCATATTGAAAATAAAGGCCCTTGCCGTCGTTGCTCCAATTAACATTCCTTATATCTCTATCAAAATCGGCAGAAATCAATTTAGAATTATTACCATCTACATCCATAATGTAGAGATTTGTAATTTGATATCCTTGGTACTTGTCGTCAAATCCTAAGTAGGCGATTTTTGTTCCACTTGGTGATAACACAGGGTTTCTATCTGGTCCATATCGTTTTGTTAGTGGCTTAATTATTCCATCATTAACAGCTATCTGATAAACCTCTCCATCCAGCGGTTCTATTTCTTCTGGTTTGTGAAAATTTGCACTAAAATAAAGTTGTGTATTGTTTTTTGACCAAATAGGTCCGCCATGGTCAAAATCAGTAAAAGTTAATTGTCTTGGTGTACCTCCTTCTATTGGCAAAATGAATAATTGTCTATTGCCACCTTTCAAATATCCTTGCCCATCTCCACGGTACTTCATATCGTCAATATATATAGGAGGAGAGTTCCATTTGGCTCCTTCGGGTTTACTCGGCATTTTTACAATTGACTCGTGTTTTTTTGGAACAAACATGTTAAACGCCAAGTTTTTATCATCATATGACCATGTCACATCATTAGGTACTTCGGTTGTGTTTGTTAATACGACAGATTCCTTCGTATCCATCCACATCATGAAGAGCTTCATTTTTTTATCCGCTATATTCGATTTGAAAATGATTTTTTTTCCATCATGCGACCATCTAGGATAAAGGTCATTTTGGTTTCCAGTTGTTAACGGTCGATTGTTAGAACCATCAAAATTTACCATCCAAAGATTTGAGAGATTTCTGTCTATCATTACATCTTTAAAATTTCTCACGTAGATAACCTTGGAGCCATCTGGTGAAATTTGTGGGTCTGATACAAACTCCATATTAAAAATATCAATGAGTTCTAAGTTTGATTTTATCTGACTATAACTAAGGGTAGATATAGCAAAGAAGAATGTTATCGCAGTAAGAAAATGTTTCATCTCGGTTGGTTTAATTTGTTTAATGTATTTTAAATAAATGCTAATGGCGGAGCAAACCACTTTGCTAAGGTATTGACGTCATGGCCGTTTTGCTAATTATTAGCTCTCGTTTTTCTACCCTTAAATCTCAGGATACAATTCTTTCCTCAAATTATCTACATTCAAAGGCGTAAAGTCCTCTCCAGTAAACTCAATAGATTTCGTTTTTCTAGCTTGGGAATTTAGGTAATCTGTGATGTTCATCCAACGGATTTTATCCTCTGCATCTCTTATTACGAGCATTATTGGATAGTTATGGGATTGCCAATAATCTATTAACCTCTTATTTTTAATATGGAATATTTCTTTTCCGTCTCTTTTTCTTTTTCTCAGGTAAGAACCTCCTGATTTTAATTGCACATATACTTTTTTGCCACTGGCATTGCCTTCCTTATTCTTAAATTCTATCTCCCCATCTACACCCCAATCAGAATTAGATGTAATTCGGAAAATATGACCTCCAGTTGCGACAGTTGTATAGGAATGACCCACTAATATTAGCTCCTTACTTTCATTATCTATATTAAACTCTGCCTCCCTATCCATTGCCTCTACTATATCACCAAATTCATTAGAACCAAACTTTTTCTCAATTATATCTTCAAAAAGAATTCTATGTTCACATACATCACATTCTATGTCCTTTTTCTGATTTCTTACTTTTTTAATCACTCGACTTTTTTCGATAGGTTCATCGCAGTTGGGGCAGACATAAGATCGAACTCGCTGTACATCTTTAGCATGTTTGATCAAATGCTCATGTATATATTTGATAAATGATACTTTGGTATCGTCTGGAATATCAGTCTCGAAAAAAACTTTTATTTCTGCATTATCTTTGTTTTTTATCATTTGCAATCCAAGACGTTTTCCCGATAAAGTTTTGAAATCGGCGGCATATTTCCAGAATTTATGTTTCTCAAAATCATTTGTATGAATTAAGCGAACGATGAGTGTTGCATATATTTCATCAAGCACACCATTGAATGTATATGTTACGAATACATTAGGAGCGTCTATCAATTCCGGACGTTCTACTTTAAAATAGGATGGGAAAACCAATTGTCTTCCATTTAATGTATCTTCTTGAAGGCAAATATTTCGATCAATAAAAGTCTGTATTATTGCCCTTAACAATTCTTTTTCAGTATGAGGTTCTAAACGTTTTAAGTCATGAAAGTCAATATTTCCGTTCAATACAGCCTCTTTATTGATATGTCCTATTTCTTCTGTGTTCTTGCGAATTTCCCGTATTACCGCCGATCCATAGTTGTTAATTTGTTCAGGCTGCAATAAAATCCAATCTCCAAAATCCAATTTTTTAATAATGCCTTGTCCTTCCAATAGGCCTACCACTGCTCGGATGTCTTGTGTTTTAGCTTTTGCATCAGTCAATTCTATTTGTAGCCTTTGTTTTAAAGAATCAAAACGCAGTAAAATATTTTCCTCTTCTTTGATTTTTAGAATAGCATTCTTTAATTTATGAAATACTTGTGAAGTAGTCGTCCAGGGTAAATCATCCCAGGGAATCGAATTTGCAATTGCTTCTTTTAATTCATCACATCCTTTGCCTGTTTTAGCTTCTGTAAAATGATATGAAGTATAGTTTTTGTCTTCACAATAGTCTGTCAATTTATCCTTACTGATAGTAATCCCTCCGCGATCACAACGTGCTGCCACCAGTAATTTATTGGGAATAACATTTACAGCTTTGGCAAGGGCATTCTCCCAATGTGATAAAGCCTCAAAAGGGTCTTCTTTTTGTGGATCAATCACTAAAAGGGCCAATGACGTTTCCTCCATATATAATTGGTGAATCAGCCTATAATCTGGTTGGCCTGCAAAATCCCAAAGCCAAACCTCTCTGTCTATTTCTTGCTCTTTTGTATTGGGCAATTCCAAAGATAGTATACTCATACCATGCGTTGATTCAGTAGTCCACCAGTCATCTTCGGTCAATCTTATAGCCAGTCCTGTTTTACCAACACCTGATTCTCCTACCAATGCTATTTTAGCGTTGGTGTATTGGATGTCAGTTGAGATACTTTCGGATAAAACACCAATTCCATCCCAAATTTTTATTGTTTGATCAAACGAGCAAGAGACTATCTTTTTTCCATCAGGACTTATGGCACATCCCCTCACAGTCGCAGTATGTCCTTCTAAAGTGGCTAAATTTTTACCTGTCTCTAATTCCCAAATTTTTATTGTTTGATCGTGTGAGTATGAAACTATTTTTTTTCCGTTAGGACTTATTGCGCATCCCTCCACGGAACTAGTATGTCCTTCTAAAGTGGCTAAGTTTTTACCTGTCTCTAATTCCCAAATTTTTATTGTTCGATCGAAAGAGCAAGAAACTATTTTTTTTCCATCAGGACTTATAGCGCATCCATACACATGATCAGTATGTCCTTCTAAAGTAGCTAAGTTTATTCCTGTTTCTAATTCCCAAATTTTTATTGTTTTATCGTGAGAGCAAGAAACTATTTTTTTTCCATCAGGACTTATGGCGCATCCCCACACCCAACCATTATGTCCTTCTAAAGTAGCTAAATTATTACCTGTTTCTAATTCCCAAATCTTTATTGTTTTATCGTGAGAGTATGAAATTATTATTTTTCCATCAGCACTTATGGCACATCCATACACAAAATTAGTATGTCCTATTAAAGTAGCTAAATTATTACCTGTTTCTAATTCCCAAATCTTTATTGTTTTATCGAAAGAGCAAGAAACTATTTTTTTTCCATCAGGACTTATGGCGCATCCATACACTCTTTCAGTATGTCCTATTAAAGTAGCTAAATTATTACCTGTTTCTAATTCCCAAATCTTTATTGTTTGATCTAAAGAGCAAGAAACTATTTTTTTTCCATCAGGACTTATAGCGCATCCATACACCGCCTGAGAATGTCCTTCTAAAGTGGCTAATAGATTATTCTTTTTTATTTTTTTTGCATCCTTTTTTTCAGTGGTTTCCAAAGAATCCAATAGCTTCTGATAGACTGTTTTGCTTTTATCACTCCAATCTAAATAGGCATATTGTTTTAATAACAATGGAATATCACAATCTGCCAATAGAAAAGGAATAAATCTTCTGTCTTTATTGCCAGGATCTCTAAACAGCATAGTATGCCGTTCTAAGGAAACCCACTCAGAGTCAAAAGCATTTTGAGACATACAAAGAATCAAAACACGAGAATGTTCCAGCCCATCTTCTATTTTTATTGATATGGGATCGCCAGGTTGTATTATCCATTCATCCAGCCAAACTCTTAATCCATCATCTTGTAGGCGTTTTGCGAGTTCTCTTACTATTGGTTTGTCTTTGGAGGAGTGGGAGAGGAAAACGTCGTATTTGAAAGTTGGGTCTTGCATTTTGGTTTTTTATTGAGTTGTTGAGAGCTAACGCTGAGGATATGGAGCGTTTGGCATTTTGAAACACTTCCGTATCAAACCGCTATATGTTTTATTAAATGTACTCATTTTCAAATTTATAACTATCTACCAAATGACCTATATTTATAGTTGTAAGCTGGCCAATTCTGAATCACCAATCTTCTTTAATCTAATTCCACTTGGAATATTCCATTTACCCGCATGTTTATATTTGTCAATAAAGTTAACTAAGGATAAAGAAGGAAAAGAATCAAAAAAGCAGGGAGCCATTGAAGAAAAATAGGTTATGAAAGAGCAGCAAACTTTCCTATTTATTTTTTTCTCATCTACTCCGTGTATTTCACATAAAATCGATTTAATAGTGTCAAAATTATCAAATACCCAATTTATCTTTTTAGCAAGTTTATTAACAAAGGAATCTTTCCCTTTTAGAAATTTATCTCTTGTTTGACGGAAACCTCTAACCTCAAATGCTGAATTAAGCATCTTACATTCAAAGATTACTATGGAATTATCAATTGGTGAAATACCGATAAAATCAATCTCACCAGCAGAGCAGCATATTGACATTCCCAACTTCATGGATTTTAGTTTTTTAACAGAAGTTTGTCCATAAATCCCTAATGGATTTAATAGTTCTTTGAGTTGTGATTCAAACCAACTGCCAGCTTGATTTGAGATTAGATCTATAGCTTTATTAACGCTCTCGTTACAAAGTTCTATAGGGAAGTTTTTAAATGTAGTATCCAAGTTCAATAATGTGAAGAAGTCTTTTAGTTTATGGTTTGACCACAAAAGACGTACATTACCTTTATAGGTAATTTCAAGAAAAGGTTTTTTACTTATTCTATTTTGCTGCTTATAATTCCATATTAATCTAGGTTCATTTTTCAACTTAGCTTTACTAAGCGTAACAGAATCAAAAACCTTTTCAACCGCAGGTAGAGAAAATCCTCCTTTACTTGAAAATTGATTAAAATATTGCTCTTTTTCAATCATTGGAATTTTACCTGGCTCAGTGATAGGAGAAACCGAGAGATGGACTCTCGTTAAAAGATATATCATCTCAGAATATGACATTCCAATAAATTCTTTCAATGGTTTGTCCAAGGATTTGACATGCTTTTGAATATCATGTTCAAATGTGTTGCTTTTAAAATACTTTTTTCTTAATACAATATCATTGTTGGCTCTTATTAAATATTCTTTCTGGCAATCATGAAATCGAGTTTCATCAAATTTAGATACAAAGTAGGGATAAGATCCTTCAGGCAAAATCTCCACACAATAATCATCTTGGCTTATCATATGAGAAAAATTACTCGCAGATGAATAGTCGACACAATATTCTGAGCATATCCATGCGATATCGTAATATTCAAATTCTGATAAAGATTCTAAATCATTTTCACCTAACTCATTTGAGTGCTCAATCATTTTTTCAGATAAAAAATCTGCGGTTTGTCTATATAAAGCACCATTTTTATACCAATATTTATTATCTGATTCTTCTAGTAAGTTTTGTTTAAATTTTTCTGCAATATCACCTGATTTTTCATATTGAAACAAAGTGAATACTAACCAATCCTTGCTATAAAGAAAAGGTAGTGAATTGTCTAGTTTGTTTAGATAAAAAGAAAAAAACTTTTGATAAATATCATTAATAATTGTTGGATCAGAATAAACACCTGGTTTAAATTTCTTTCGAAAAATTAACTCAGCTTGTTTTTCTAATCTTTCATAAATAGCTGTACGTGGAACATATAATCTCTCGTTGTCAATTTGAATTGAAGTAAATCCAAATTGACTTTCATTGTATTTATTAAAATTATATGTATTCATACTTATTTATAATTTACCTCAGTACTAATCTGAAATAAATGCACATAGAATATACATTAAATATACCCTCTAATTATCTTTTAAGCGATGCTGCTGAGGCTTGCCAATAACGGCCAAGTACATGCAGCGGACGACTAAAGGGAGTCTGATGTCATGTACATTGTTATCATTTTTTTCATTATTGGCATATGTCTCTAGACTCTCTCAGCAACTTTCACCCAAATTTCTATTGTCTTTTTGTCCAGCTCTTCTTTTTCATAAAAATCTTTGAATTCAGGAATTAATTTACCAATATCGCATATATATTTGGCTAATGCACCGCAGCAAGTATTAATGTTAGAATTAACTAGATTAATCTCTTTTCCATTTTTATTTGCATCAAGTATTTGTAAAATGCTTAGTCTTCCTGAATGAACATAGCTACATAGATACTTATATGTCTGATTAAAAGCCTCAGAATCATAACCTGCCTTAACTGCCAAATCACCCCAAGAATTAAAAAGTTTCCAATTTTCTTTTTGCAGTAGTTGTTTTTGCTGTTTTTCACTAAATGAAGTAAAGAAAGGATTGTCTTTTATCTGTTCTCTTAATATTTGAATCGATTTAACCTCCTCTTCTTTTATTTTTATATGTTCTTCAATAGTAGCTTTGAAAGACTGCCTCTCAAAATATCCAGCTAAATCGTATACAAGCCATTTGAATTTGGCTTCTTCTTCAGAGTTAGAATTAATAAATATATGATTGAATGCTAAATATGATTCTACAATTGATCTTGTTATGACAGCTATGGTTGGAAAATCAATAAATTCAATTCTTGTATTATTTGAGAAATAATAGGTCTGCTTATTACTTAGATTCAGCACAGAAATACAATGATCTAATATTTTCTTGCCAATCATCAAAGCATAGTGATTTGATTTTGCGATTGCGGATCCCATGAAGTCCTCAACACTAAATGTAAGAATTTCAACAAGCCTATTTAAAGCCTTATATTTATCAGTTATCTCATTATAATTCATTGTGCAATTAATTGTAAGCTTTACTTAATAGATATTCGCTATCAATGGTTGGTTATTCGAGAAGGATTCTATAGTTTTTTTATCTAAAACTCTTTGGAATTTCTGGTTTATAGTATACTTCGTATAATTGACATACATTTAATTGTAAAATCATTAAGCACCTCGTAATTAGGTAGATCTTCGGTTCCAATATAATCAATTTGGGCCTCACATGACGAACATATTCTGAAGGCCTCTTGGCTTATAAAGGCACTTAAACTCAAATTGGTAAATTCCTTGTCGTCGTCATGATAAAAATTGCCCTCATAGGAATTTTCATTTCTTGTACTGGGTGATATTTTGTGAAATATTGGAATAAACTCATTATTTGACTTAATTAATTCTATTATGGCATTATCAATTTCTATTGATCTAGCTTCATCAATGGTAGTTGGTATACGGTCTACAACAACTACTTTCTCACAATAGAATTCATATTCTTTTCCATTATGTTCAAAATTTCTACTCGTTGAATCCGAATTCCTTAAATATATTTCTGATTCTGTTGTTGGTTGAAAACTTTCATCCACTTCTTTTAACTTAATTGCTGTATAGTATTCTTTCATATTTTTTAAATTAATGATAACATTTGGCTATCTACCACTATCCTCATTACGTTTAGCGACAAGTTGCGTTTAACCTTTTAATACCTATAGCCAAAGTCCTAATTATATTATAGAATATCCGTTCACTATGCATTCGATCCATATTCCTCTTATCCATTTTTATCCGAATAATAACCGGGTATCGACGGCAAACTCTAAAAATATTACCTATGCGGTATCCTATCTCAACTTTGTAAAGATAATAAAGATTGACCTGGTTTACCGCTTGTAATTACACATATTAATGTCAGGATAACCGCAGAGGTTGAGGCATCGAAGCTATTATCGGCTATGCCTTGTTATGGACTGGGATTCTAATTGCCCAATATTATTTTTTTAACCACTGTTTGACTTGTTTTTAAATCTTTGATTTCGAGTAAATAAGTTCCTTGAGTTATTGAGTTTATCTTAATAGATTTCATATTATTTGAGGTTGTAATTAGTTTTCCATTCATGTCAAATAACGAGGTTTGGAAGTTTATCTTACCATTTATCTCTATATTAATCAAGTCAATTGCTGGATTAGGAAAAATTCTGATTTTATAGTTGGAAAGTTCATAGATGGAAGTGGTTAGATCCATTCCATCACAATCTTCATCTATTCCGTTATTCGCTATTTCTTCCGCTTCAGGATTGATATCTGAGTTATTATCGTCACAATCATCAGCAAGTAAGAATCCGTCTTGATCTAAATCGTCATCGAATGTTGTGGAGTCACAATCGTCATCAATTCCGTTGTAAGGTTCTTCTGTTTGGTTTGGATTGATATTAGGATTGTTATCATCGCAGTCTTCAGCAAGCGGGAAACCATCTTGGTCTATATCTTCAGCGCCCCATTCATTAGCCCCAATATCAATATCGTTCCCTACAATTCTGAAATTTCCATCAAAATCTTGCGTGCCTACGGCTGAAGCTCCTAGGTTAATTCCTTCATCAATACAAGGCGAATTACTTGACAATCTCAAATTACCATCGTTAGGATCTACAAATAGCGGAGATTGAAATGAACCGCTTGCTTCTTGACCAGTTGCAGTTTGTAAGCTTGCAAAACTAGAGTAATAATTATCCGCCCAACTAAACTCTACAGATCCCGTGTTATAATACATGTTGTTATCAAAATCATTGTTACTCCCAGTATTATTCCAATATGCTATCAATACACCATTGTTCTTGGCGTGAAAAACATTATTCTTGACCAGATTATCATAACAGTAGTATTGCATTAATAATTCTGATCCCCAACCAATATCATCTGTGTCATTACCGTAGAAGGTATTGTTGACGATACGACATCCTCTTGTTTCCCCTCTCATATCATCATAACCGCCAATAGCAATTCCAACAATATGACAATTGTACACAAAATTATTTCTAACGCTGATTTCACTTGTCGTCTTTCCTGACCTTTCACTTGCCAGTTCTATTCCAATATTAGCATTATGTATTTCATTTTGTTCAATCAAAATATTTTTACCTCCATCAACATAAATTCCATCGGCACTAGCCTCACCTTCATATGATGGATTATTTCGTGAGTCTATCTCATATACTAGATTTCCTATACAAACACCATCCCTGGCTTGATCTAGCAAAGGATCAGGGCAGGTGCCTTCATGCCCGATAAAATCAATTCCAATATTGTTGTTGTGATGAACAATGTTATAGTTTACTTCAAAGTCTTTTACATTTCCATTCAACACTAAGCTTTCACTATTGGCTAGAATACAATCGTAGATTTCATTTTCTGTGATGCTGATGTTATATATAGCTCCTGTGGAGTTTGTACCATATACAGCCAGGCCGTGAGCTCCTTCATCGGCATTGTGCACTATATCATGAATCTTATTATTGTTAATGTTGATATCATGAGCATCTCCCAAAATCCATATTCCAGAAGGAAATTTAGATGTATTTGAAGTAATCAGATTCCTAAGTTCAAAACCTGATATTTCAATATAATTTTGATTTTCAATTTTTATAATCCCAATTTCGAAGCCTGGAGAAGAGTCTAATCCTGTTCCATCTATAATTGGTTGATCAGAAGCATAGTTTTTAAGTACAATATTTCCTTGACTACTATTGCCGGAATTTTGAAATTCTACTAATTCATTATAAACTCCAGCTAATACCTGAATTTCATCACCAGCATTTACATTATTAACGGCATGCTGTATAGTCAGCCAAGCATCACTTGTATTTAATCCACTGTTGCTATTACTCCCAGAAGTTGAAACATAGTATGTTGCAGAGAACAAACAATATGGTAGAAAAAAAGCAACAATAATTATAAATCTTTTCATGAGTTAATTTATTAAGCCTAAATCATACATTGAATGTATGATTCAAAAGTACAACTTTTCAATATTTATTTTTTTTATTTGAGGCGATAGAATTTGGTCTCTTTAAATTATTTCCTTATAGTTTGTAAATAGTTAAATTATGGTTTGACTAATTTTATTTAGTGCCTTAGATTGTTACATCTGAACTGTGTAATTTTTCCTTATTGGCTATAACATTTGGCTATCTACCACTATCCTCATTACGTTTAGCGACACGTCATGTTTAGCCTTCTACTACCTATAGCCAAAGTCCTAATTATATAATAGAATATCCTTCATTATGCATTCGATCCATATTCCTCTTATCCATTTTTATCCAAATAATAAATGGGTATACACAACAAACTATAAAAATATTACCGATGGCGTATCCTATCTCAACTTTGTAAAGATAATAAAGATTGACCTGGTTTACCGCAGGTAATTGCACATATTAATGTCAGGATAGCCGCAGAGGTTGAGGCATCGAAGCTATTATCGACTATGCATTGTTAGGTGCCGATTTTATACATCAAAAATTTTCTTCGAGTTCATTAATTCTATCTAATGTTTTGGATATTATTTCTTTCCATTCTTTTTGTATTGCTAAGTAGTCTGAAATATTTATATACTTCCCATTTTTCTTTACACACCAACTCCATTGTTTATACTGGTCAGTAAAGTCTCCATCTACAGTTCTAGCTATTGCTTTTAGATAGTCAATTCCAATTTGCTTATCACCAATTTCTTCTGTTTTATTTACTATTCCATAGAACCAAACTTCTCCATCTTCTTGAATTGATGCAAAATTATAAGTATCATTTGAAGATTTTAAATTTAATGAAAGTCTTTTTCCTCTACCAAGTTTCGGGATAATATTTAGTTCAGATGATAGACTTTCAACAAAATCTTTGAATATATTTGATTTTTCTTCTCCGATAGATTTTTGTAATCTTTCAAAAAATACTTTTTCCGAAATACTTTTACTTTCAACCTTTTCGTGTTCGATGGATTTATTTTCTTCTATTTCTTTGTCGGAAAACCTATAGATTATCCTTTCAATTTCTTTCGTTTTTGCAAGTATTCTTGGCGTAATAATAAGATCATTATTTATTGGGTTCTTATAAACAGGTAATTCAATTAATCCTAGTGTGAAATTTAGATTCCCATTTCTATGAATATAATTTACCAATTCTTCCATATTTCCTCTAATTCCGTCTCCTATTATTGTCAATAGAAATCGACCTTTCTTTAAATTATTTTGAACTCTATCAATGAAAGTTGATTCATCAATTTCAGGGTAGAACTCTTGAATAATTTCAAATAAATTATTGTTAGTCTCTTTTCTAGCTTTTAAACATTCTCTCTCAAATTTAGTATAATCCCATCTTGCTATATCTTTTGCATAGTCAAGAACTTGTCCAACAACTTTTCTTCTTGCCTCAGGATTTCGCCATAATTTACATTCTCCAATTGTAATAAAACCATATTCGTTAATGTAAATTAAATCAACATATCCAGAAGGTGTTGACAATTCCTTGCATATTGGAATCATTCCTCCAAAAGTTGGTTCTAATTCTTCAACTGGTAATAAATTAGGAGTCTCAAAGCATATATTTTGAATCCATTTTTCATTGTATAGTTTTGATTCTAGTAATACTTTCTCCAACGTCAATATTTCATTGTTATTTATAATAACAGGCGAAGTATATTGTTTCATTCAGTTTTTATTTTTTTTGAATTTTGGCAACTAACGAGATGCTAGCTGCTGTGCGACGAAGGAGCATTGTCAGCTAGCTAAAGTTACAACCAGCCTTCCTTATTCTTTATTTTCAATATTATCTTTTGCCGCTTTACTTTTATCATTTTCAAGTTTTTGACTAACTAAAATATCAAGTTCTTCTTTTATTCTTTGGACAATTATTTCTGTTTCTCTATCGCCAATTAGTATTGTATTTGCCTTCCCTTTTAACTTTTCAAATAGGTAATTTGCTATGATTCCAGTAGGAATGCCTAATACAAAACTTAATCCTAAATTAAGAAGGTCAATAGAAGATGTAGCATTTATTTTTCTGACATCTTTTGATTCTAAAAATGCATTTGAATTAGGGATTTGAATTTTTACACCAAAGTCAACAACGTCTTTTTGAAAAATTTCCCTTCTAAGGCTTTTCGATGTAGTACGAATGCGAATGTTTATTTCCATTTTAAATTATTAATTGAAATGACTTTTGTCAAGGTTATTAATTATACTAATCCACTCCTCTATAACATTCTCGACTTTTTCCAATAATTTCCTGTTATACACAAAATCAGCCATATTGAAAGATTTAATATTTTTTAATCTTTCTAATGCTTTTGGATGAGATTCAACTACGCCAAAATTTTCTTCATTTTCATTTATTTTATTTAAAATAGCTTCAATCAATCGGAAGTAAGAAAATAATAACTCAACTGAGAACATTGTATATGAAATACTCTGCTCATCGTAAACTCCTTTATGTTCAGTTTGCAAATAATTAACTATTACAGATTTGAGTAAAGAAATAGCATATGAGTCGGCTGAAAACTCATTAATCTGTTCTCGATTATAAATAGTGATGGCGTCCAAGGAATGATGACACCAATTATATGGAACTTTTTTTGTTTTGTTTTGAGAATTATGATTTAGTTGAAAGTGACCAATTTCATGTGCAAGCAAAAATTTAATCTGATAAAAGGTTATCATTCTGCTTGTTTCATAATTCTGGTGAGTTGGAACAAATAATGGAATTTCAGAAGCTGGTTTGTCTTTTATGAAAAATAATAAGGTTGGTAAAATATCCTCTAAAAATACATTTTTAGACTCATTGCCGAATTTAAGTGGATGTGCATAATCATAAAGTAGCAAATTGTTATTCAAAATGTTCAAAATCGGTGCTGTTAAGGCATCAATGCAAATAAATGTTCCATTTGAATGAGGAATCGTCCAGCCATTTAAGTCTTTTGTAAATATTGGGCTGAAGAAAACCTCTTGGAGCAAGTCCTTCTTACTATCGAGTGGCATCCATTCCACAATTTGTGTCCATGCTAAATTTGCCCAATTTGGTATTACAAGAAAATCATTGTTTTTATTCTTTTCTACAAATTCTGAAGCATCTTCTCGTATATTTTTAGCGTAAACATTTGCTGTTAAGAAATTTTCTTTACTTGTAGGATTCCATGATGCAACATATGACGAAATATGTGTGTAATAATAAAAGTCGTTGATTTTATATTTATTATTTATTAATTCAAGAGTAAACTTTGTAAAGTCCTCATTTCTTTTCCCCTTAAAGTAGTTTAGAAATTCTTCTCTTCTTAGCAGTTTTCCTCCCATATCTTCATCATAGTTTAATTGGACATCATGAGAAGTAATAAAACTTGATTGCATTTTGAATTCCCTGCGCCTTGTAAACATATCTTTTATCTTTTTAATCATAATGTTTCATTTTAGGAAATTTTTGATTTTTCTATCTTTTGGTTGGCTGGAACATCATAACACCCGCCAATTTGATTATTGCGCATACTACCGAGTTGCGTGTATTTCTATTATATCTACTACTTCCTTACTTCTTAAATAACTGATTATTAATAAGGTATCCTTCCTTTAATTATCCGTATTTATTCAATTACTAAACGGGTATACACCGTCAACTATAAAAATATTACCTATGGGGTATCCTATCTCAACTTTGTAAAGATAATAAAGATTGACCTGGTTTAATGCTAGTAATTGCACATATTCACGGATAATGATATGTCGTCATCTCTGTTCGTTCCTCACAGATATTCGATCATATCTAATTGTTGGCGATAGTTAATCTTTTTATGATTTGAATTTAGCAATTACCTTCTTAATAAAAGAAGTAATTATATTGAGGTCTTTTTTAATTGAATCTTTTTCAAACTGGCTTACTTTAATCTTTTCGTGAGTCCAGGATGACTTTATTTTATTTATGTCAGATTTAATTGAGTCTTTTTCAAATTGACTCATTTTACCTTTTAATTCATTGATGAGTTCTGAAACTTGAAAATTAATTTTCGCTCCCTTTGAAGAGTTTCCCCATATTTCTTTTACATCTTTCCACGATTGTTCTTGCTGCATCATTTTAATTTAAGTGTTATACAATCCAATAATATTTTTCGCATTCGTTTCATTTTAACAGCAATATGATTTTCTGTCAAATTGGTAATTTCAGCGATTTTCTTGTAGGCTAATTCTTCTAAATAAAGTACTATTACTTTTTGGTCACTTTCCTCTAAACAATAGATGCAATCATATAGCGCCTTATATTTTTCTTGTTGGTTTATGTTTGTAGGCGATTCGGAAAGTTCAAATTCAATAGATTCCAACCTAACGGTTTCCCTGTTGCTTTTTTTTAACTGATGCTTTCTTCGTGTGCAAACATTTAAGGCAATTTTATAAATCCAAGTATTCATACTCGAATTTTCCTTAAAACTTGGTAGTGATTTCCAAATTTGAAATACGACTTCTTGGAAAAGGTCTTGTGGTTCTAATGGCGAGACTGCATATATTCTACAAATTCTGTAAATACTATGCTTATTATCATCCAATATCTTTTTTAAAACAAATTCTTCCTGTCTTTGCATTATATTTTTCTGTTCTCTATTAATGTTAGTGACAAGAGTGGTGAAAATATGACAAGAAAACACATTTATTTTTTCAAACAGATATTTTCAATCTTGTTATACTTATTTGTTAGCATTCGTTTTCAGCAATATGTTGCTTATTCTTCTAATGTGTTCAGGACCTATTCTACAGCATCCACCAATAATATCGACTCCGAGTTTTGTCCATTCTAATGACATCTCAACAAAATATTTTGGATCTGACAAGCCTCGCCAAGTTTTACTTTTAGCGTTGTATGCCTCCCCCGAATTGGGATAGACGATTATTTTATTGTCACCTCCGCTTGCTTTTATACACTGTATTATACCTGAGATATATTTCGGGTTCGTGCAATTAACCCCAACGGCAAAAACTTTTGGATGATTTCTAAAGATTGAAACACATTCCTTGATTTTTGATCCATCATTTATATGTTGCTCATCTTTACAAGAGAAGGATATCCAAGCCGGTTTATCAACATGAAATAAGATATCTGAAAGTATTTTTGCTTCTTGAAAACTTGGAATAGTTTCACAGGCCAGAATATCTGCATTTGAACGATCTAATATTCTAATTCTATCAAGGTGAAAATCCCTTAATGTTTTATCAGAAACACCATAGTTGCCACGATATTCGGAGCCATCAGCCAAATATGCTCCATAAGGTCCTACACTGGCTGCAATCAGAGGTTTAAAATCAACAATACCTGAATCCAAAGCGGTTTTAATTGCAATCTCAGCCAATTGAATTGATTTCAAAATGAGTTTTTCAGCTGTATTTCTATTGTAACCAATGGCGATTAATCCTGGGATAGATGCTTGATAGCTGGATGTAGTTATGCACTGAGCTCCCGATTTAAGATAATCAAGATGTGCTTGAATAATAGCATCTGGATTCCTTTCCAACAAATTAGCAGTCCATAATTTATGATTTAAATCGCACCCTCGCTCTTCTAATACATTTGATAGGCCTCCATCTATTATGAATGGGTGATTATTTTTTAGTATGTTATCAATTTGCATACGTATAAATTAGTTTTCTATCAAATCTGTAATGGATTTCAAATTCCTTTTACTAAATGATAGCTAACGGTGCTGCAATATGTGGAGGCTTTGGCGATAACCAAGCTGACATCATCGCTATGCTAAGGTGCGTTTTTAATAATTTTCTTGGGTCTTTTTTTAGTTCCTGAAATTGGTTTTACAACAGTTTTGAAACTGTAATTTTTCATAGGATTTTCTTCGACCAAGGCTAATGCCCTATTCCTCGCGTCCAATAATAAATTCTTAACGGCTGGATCATTTATAACAATGAACTACCTCGCCGCAAGCAGACGAGGTATCCCTCCCTAAAATAGCGCTTTTACAAAAAATAATATTTTATCTTTCAAACATAATTTGATGATTTACTAAAATCAGTATTTCATTTTAGTATTCGCTTATCAGCTGGATTTTCCTTTTTTCATTGAAAAAAAACGAAACCAAAAATTCTAGGCAGCTCAAATGCAGCACTCAAAGCTGCTCCCTCAGCCCACAAGAGCTGCCTTGGCTAGGCTGCCTAATTAATTTCAAACACCCGAGGCAGAGCCTAGCAGCCTGTCGGGAAATTAGCATTTCGTGTTTTGAGATGCTCCACAGACTCTGTAGGTAAATTAGATCAAAGTACTTTTATGTGCATATTTTCAATTTTGGTTTCGTAATTTCATTACAATT
>Ga0256847_1000667_pt1 | contig 20572 bp, 13 predicted proteins | sample TeddybearmetaG_FD_189099 | JGI IMG/M metagenome (GOLD analysis project Ga0256847, IMG submission 189099) | Hydrothermal vent microbial communities from East Pacific Rise, Pacific Ocean - Teddybear | ecosystem: Environmental > Aquatic > Marine > Hydrothermal vents | place: Pacific Ocean: East... | reverse complement strand
GAGTAGCTCAAAAAGATATAAAAATCGACCAATGACTACGTAAGGAAAATTGAGATTATTAATCGGACCTTGTACAGCCTGATACCCGCCCAATGGTAGCCCTTTAATACTCGCTGTCGCTAACTTATTCGCACCTAACCATGCACTGCCAAATCCGACTAAACCGCCACCAATGGCGCCTAACATAAAGCTGTGTCCAGCTACTGCCAAATCAACAGCCGCGCCCGCAGCCGCACCTGTCATTGCGCTGACAATAGCTAACTGATTTTTGTTAAGTCCCCATGTATACCATTGTTCGCTGTCGAATAAGTCCGGCGGTAACTCTAAATCATCAATGCTTAGTGACGATCGTTTATGAGAGTACAAATTGCATAGTTCTCGATAGGCAGATTTTTCTTTCTCTTTCATCCAGTGATTGTATTTTTTACTAAGTGCCGGCTGCAATAGCTTGGCTTGCTCCTCGGTCATCATTTTTTGTGTCGTTTGGTAGCTACAAAGATCAATAAGTAGCTCTCCAAGTAGCTGCGCACTCTGATTGACTATGCTTTGATTGTGCTCCCTTAAATCGACAACGACCTGATCAATCGTGGGCTTCCAACGGGATTCTAAGTGAGAAAAAGCCTCCAGCAAGCTGACTTGTTTGTCGAAGTCTGCTTCCATGGGATTAAACACTCTTACAATTTTGAAGAATTGCGCCAATGCATTTTGCCACGACTCGATATGACTATTATTTTCAATGGGGTTTATCAACGCCATGCTAGGGCGACCGGTCCAACGTAAAATTTCCATTTCCGATTCGTATTCCACACCGTAAGGTCTTGAACCATCCACAACATATAAAATGGCTGAACCATCAACCAGTGGAGTCAACAATTCAACTTCGTCAGGAAATTGAATTTTACATTGTTTATCTGATACAAAATTAGCCACCGCTTGCGCTCTTTTATCTGCACTGTCAGCATTTTTATTAAGCCAATGTAAAACTTTTTGCGGCCTTTGGAATCCGGGAGTGTCAATTAATTCGAAACCTGCGTTACCCGTATCAATCTTGTAATGATCGGATTGGGTGGTTGTACCGCTTCGTTTGGAAATGGCTATTGAATCATCGCGAGCCAAGGTGGAAACAATAGAAGACTTACCTTTATTCGGGTGACCAACCACCGCAAAAGATGCGCGTGAATTATTTAAACGCATACCTTCTGCCCCCTCTCTGCCTTCATTCTATCTGTCACTCTGCAAATCATGCTTTAAATCCAATTGCAATAATTGCCATTGTTCAAGTGGGATAATAAATCGTCGCCATTCATCCAGATGATCTGAATCTAAACTTCGCAATCCTTGCTCATTCCAATCGAGCGGCAACAAATAACCGCAACCATTTTGCATAAAATCCGCCAGCTCTGCCAGCGGCGGTTCCCAACCTTTTACCAGTAATAATTGTGTATCCTGCCATCTCTCCGATACCATTTGCTGTGAATGAGAAGCTAGCGGGCCCGCTTGTAATTCTGATTGTCGGGAAATATTTGGGCTACTTTGCTGCATCGTTTTTTCAATAAGCGCAACCAATTCATTAGCTAAGCCGCACCAGTTATTCAAGCTATAATCACCTTTAACCTGATCGGTAACTTCTGCTAATTGGTCACTAATTTTAGTCGAAAAAACGTTTTTGTCCGACTTTTTATTGTTTGATCCAAGCGACTGAATAGAGCTAGATGAAGCAGCTCTCAGCATCAAAAATTTACAAGTGATTGAAACCAAACTGCGCAGTGATAGAGCGTAGAACAATTGAGATGCCAAAATAAACTGCCACCATTGTCCGAAGTCATTGGTCTCGGAATAATCTTGTATCAATCGAGAGTCCTGAGTTAATTCGAGCAGACTCAGGTTAGGTTGTGCGCTCGCCCAAAAACTCCATGGCGTTGCCAACCAATCGAGTAATAAATAGACTAACTCTACGTTTAACAGAGTGCTACGCCATATGAAATTGACGTCGGTGGTAATCAGCAATATGAAAAAGACCGATAAACTGGCTAAGCTAAAAGCGATTGCCGCTAATTGGCTTTGATAAAAAAATAATATTCTTGAATTTGGTTGTTGCTTTTGACGTAAAAACAAACGGGCGAGATCCGAACCCCAAAATGGAACATAACTACTGATAGTCGCCAAATTTATACCGCGACCAAAACTTAGGGATAAAAGAGAAATAGTAAGACTTAATACAGGGAGAAAAACATAAATCGCAACAAGATGTAGAATGTTGACTCTGCCTTGCTCGTCACCACTCATTAAGCTCCAACTTAGAAGAATACCTAGCAGGAACCCAACCAAAATAATCGTTTTAGAAGTCGTCACGGAGTGACGGTTGTCAGACATAGTTTATGCCGCAGCGTTTGCCTCAATAACCATAGATTCTAACTGATCCAAGTCTGGAATTGAAGCAGACTTAGAGTCGATTTCCACCCGCATTTTTTCTGCTATGGATAAATTTTCATCTTGCATGTATTGAATATTGTCCATTCGTACATGGGACAAACGAGGAATTCCTTGCACTACAATAGCCAAATAAGGAACGTCTTTGTTCGAGTTTAACGTTTGTGCGATGGCCACTCGCGAGCGCTTGTTTGCTTTCGCTTCGCTTTCACCCTTGATCAAATCAATAGAAACCAATGGAACATCCATTCCACGCCATAATAAGTGCCCTAAATACCATTTAGGTTTATCGTCTTCTTGCTTAAATAATTCAACATTACTGTAGGGAACAACTTCTGCAATATTAGCATTGGGCAATAGAATATGGCTGTTAACCGTCGGGATCATTAAACTATACACTTCTTGAATTTTTTCAGCCATACACTTTCTCACTTAGAGTTTTAACTAGTCTGTCAGCTAGCATTTCTGGTGTTGCCACAACGCTAGCTAAGTTTGCATTAATCACCGCATTTGGCATGGATGGGTTGGCACAAGTTTCTGCCGACTGAGCCCATACGGCGCCACCAACCGCGCTCATTTTTTCGCAGCCGATAAGACCATCTTCACCCATGCCGCTAAAAATAATTGTTCCACTTATCTCGCCATACACTGATGCCGCTGAACCAATAACATCATTAATGCACGGTGTGTAGGGTTCGCTCCATTTTTGCGAATGATCAACAAGCATAGAGCCATCCTGCAAAAATACTATTTTTCCTTTTAATGGCGCGAGATAAACTTTACCCGGCTGCATAGTATTGCTGCCGTTGGCCACTGCCACTTCAAATTGACTATTACTCGATAAAATATCTGCCATTACCGGTAAAAAACTTTCTTCGATATGTTGAACGACAACAAAACAAGCATCGACGTCAGCGGGGAGCGCCTGGAAAAATCGTTTAACCGCCGCCGGACCACCTAAAGAAGCACCTATAATCCAACATGGCGTTAGCGATGATTCTGTTTGTTGAAAAACCTCAGGCTCATCGAAATCAAGATTGGTTACTGATTCTTCTAGCATGGGTATTTCAAATTCATCCCCAAGATCGGCTTGTGCTGCTTGCTCGACTTGCTTACTCTGTTTCGATTCGTCTACAGGCTCATCATCAAGTTGATATTGAGCAATGCCCTCAGTGGGTTGGCGACCATCGGATTCTAACGTTAAACCTCCGTCATCCAAATCCTCAAATTGATCTTGAAGCTCAACCTTTGGTTCATCTTGAGCTGTCTCTTCAACCAACTCTCCATCATCAAATATAGCTCGCCCGGTGGGCGCCTCATTACCATTAGATTCTAGTGTTAGTCCATCATCTTCATAAGTGCCTTGCGCTTCAACTTCAACTGAAAACTGTTCCTCTGCTGGTTCGAGTTCAACTTCTTCTTCAATAAAAACGGCCTTGCCTGTAGGCGCTTCTTCTTGATTAGATTCTAGCGTTAATCCATCTAAGTCTTCATCAACTCGCTCGTTTAACTCGGGTATTATTTGCTCTTCTTGTTCGATAAAACTAGATTTACCGGTGATCTTTTCGGGTTCAATGGATTCTAGCGCTAGCCCCATTAAATCGGGTGATGCATCGGACTCGTCTGAAATACTTTCATCGGTTTCTGCTGTTTGATCCGTTTCAGACGCATCTTCGTGAAGAAAATTTGCTCTGTCAAATGATTGCTCTAGTTCAGTTTCTTGTCCTTCATCTGGTTCTGAGAACATTTCAAGCTCTAAGACATCACTTAGATCTTCAGTCGTGCTCTGATCTTTTGACTCAAAGCCGGCATCTGGCTCAGGGCTGGCATCCTTTTCAGGGCTGCTATCTGGCTCAGGGTTGCTATCTGGCTCAGGGCTGTTAAGAATTTTGTCTAGCTCAAGACCGTCGTTTTCATCATGTTCTGCTGAGTCGTCGGAAATTTCGTAATTTGCTTTAAGCCCATCATCAATACCACCCTTAGCAGATTCCAACATGGGTGTTTGAGTATTCGAAAAATCAATCTCATCGAATTCTCCAACAGCAGATGACTCTGAGGCTCGCTCTGCTACCAATTCGGATAAATAATCTGTTGCTGTTTCTGTTTCTGTTTCTGTTTCTGTTTTTAGGCCAGCATCATCTGATGATAAATGATCGTCAATTGATTGTTGGGGAGGTTCGGAATTAAGATCCGGAGAAATACGTTCTAACTCAGAAACTAAATCTGCGGCTACATCGCTGGGTAAATCAATCGAGCTAGACTCAAGCTCATCAAGTGCTGAACTAAGTTCTTCTACCGGTTCAGAAATGGGCGTTTGCATTTCAGTATCAACTTCAGACGTTTGCTCTAAAGAAGTTGTGTTTGTCTCAACTTCCTCTAATCCTGTTATTTCATAGAGTCGACTAATAAGACTCTTACACCAATACTCAGGGTGAGATTGATCCTCCAATGTACCTGGTTCGTTAAAATAAATAGACGCGTCAGATTCATCTAATAGTTGATCAATATTATCATGCCAGTCGTCGTCATTGACGCTCAATAGCCAAACACTTAATTGAGAGTCCTCGATATGCTCGTTTTTAATTTGCTCTGGCGATATGTGGTAACGAATTTCTAAACCCGCATCTTTTAACAACTGCGCCATTTGCTTACATTCTTCACTCGGTGAAGTAACCAAGCCAATTGATAAATTACTCACAATATGCCTCAGTTTTTATCAGCTAACAAGCTGTTGATGGTTTCAAGCAGATCAACTTCGTTATATGGCTTACCCATATATCGATTGACCCCAATCGTTTCGGCTCTTTGCCGATGCTTTTCACCGGTTCTAGATGTGATCATTATAATCGGAATATTTTTAAGTCTTTCATCATGACGAATGATGGTCGCTAATTCAAAGCCATCCATTCGTGGCATTTCAATATCCAACAACATTACATCGGGTACAAAATCGGCCAACACAGTAACGGCATCCACGCCATCCTTTGCTGTAATGACCTCAAAATCATTCCGTTCTAGTAATCGTGTGGTTACTTTTCTCACGGTGATGGAGTCATCAACCACCATAACTTTTATAATTTTCTCTTCTTGCACTGGACTCATTAGTACCGGCACTTCATCAACTTGTGCATCCACTCGTCTTACTAATGCAGGCATGTCCAAAATGAGTACTACTCGTCCGTCCCCCTGTATGGTTGCACCGGATAAACCGCTCACCGTACTTAGTTGAGCACCAATTGATTTAACAACTATTTCACGACTGCCTAGCAAATCATCGATTTGCAATGCGGTTGGATGATCCGCTCCGTGCAATAACAAAACCGGCAAGGGTTGCGAAACACCTTGTAATCGCGCCTTAGATTGATGGTCAAGCATTTCACCCAAGTAGTACATTGAGTAATCAATACCGGCATAGTCAAACTTGGATTCTGGGTTTGAATAATATTCCTCTAACTCAAACGGACTCACACGCACTATACCTTCAATATTGGACAAAGGAATAGCATAAATGTCATCTCCAATCTGAACCATGAGTGCTTGATTGACCGAAACAGTAAATGGTAAACGAACAGTAAAGGTTGAACCGACACCCGCCTTCGAATTTATTTCGATAACCCCGCCTAATTGTTTAATTTCACTATTAACCACATCCATTCCGACACCACGACCGGAAATTTGCGTGACTTTTTCTGCCGTACTAAAACCAGCTTCTAAAATTAACTGACGAAGCTCCTTGTTGTTTAATTCTGTCTCTTTAGAAATTAACCCGCGTTCAATCGCTTTGCGTCTAATTGCATCAAGGTCGAGTCCGCGACCGTCATCTTTAATTTTTATAAAAACTTCACTCCCTTCTCGATAAAGAGAGATAGAAATTTTTCCAGTTTTCGATTTTTTGCTTTTCTTTCTTTGCGTAGGAGATTCTATGCCATGATCCATCGCGTTACGTAGCATGTGTTCAAGCGGCGCAATCATTCGTTCTAGTACGCTGCGATCCATTTCACCATCGGCACTAATTGAAAGTTCGACCGTTTTACCCAGTTCGGTTCCAATTTGTCGAACCATTCTTCTTAGTCTTGGTACCAAACTTTCAAATGGAGTCATTCGAGTTTGCATCAAACTCTCTTGCATTTCGGTGTTTACTCGACCTTGCTGCAGCAGCAAGGTTTCCGAATCAGAAGTTAACGAATCCAGTGTTTCTTTTAGGTTCATTAAATCCACCGCACTTTCACCCAAGCCTCTAGTAAGTTCTTGTTGACGGGTGTAGCGATCCATTTCTAGCGGATCAAAATCTTCGTATTCAATACCGCCACTAATTTCTCGACGATAAGAAATTTGTGCGTCTGTTTCAATATCTAAATTTCGTAACTGGTCTCTCAACCGTTCCACGGTGGAGCTCATTTCATCTAAGTTGTATCTTAGAACGCTCATTTGTTGCTCCAGCCGTGAACGGAAAATACTTGTTTCACCGGCAAGGTTTACTAAATTTTCTAACTGGCTAGAGTTAACTCTAACGGTATCAATGGCGGTTGCGGGAGTTCGTTGTTCTGTAGCGTTTTTATTTCGTCTATCAAAGAATACGATCTCTGCGGATTCTTGTTCGACCTCTTTCGCATCTTCTTTTTTCGTCTTACCTTTTTTCTTAGATTTTTTCTTACTTTTACTACTAGAATCTTCCACTTCTAATTCAATGGCCTCACCAGCAATTAATTTTTTGAGGATTGAAAAATATTCCTCAGGAAGCGTCATTTGGTTTTCATTTCTTATTTCGTTTATCAGTGACTCAATCACATCGTAACTTTGCACTATGTGTTTAACATCTGTTTCTTTTACTTCTAGACTCCCATCTAGCGTTTTTTCAAAATAACTTTCTATCTCATGAGTAAGATCACCCAAAACAACCAAATCGGCAAGCCGAGCACCACCTTTGAGAGTGTGCAATGTCCTCAATAAAGTATCTACAGCCTTAGAATTGGAATTATCATTACTCCATAGATTTAGCGACTCATCGAAAGAAACTAATAATTCATCAGCTTCTTCAAGAAAAATTTCGAGAACTTCAAGACCATCTTCATCAAGATTGATTTGGTAGACATTCCCTACCGCAACAAGAGGTGCCGCAGGTTCGATAGTATCTTCGGTTTTGGTGGCTTCTTGTGAGTCAGCTCCGGATTGTTTTTCGTTCGTTTCGCCCAAAGCCTCTGTTTCATTCGCGTCTTCTAAAGCCTCTAACTCGTCTTCTACTTCTGCTTCTTCTTGTTGAGTTTCTAACTCGTCTGTTGATTCAGCAGCCTGTGTTAGTTCAGTAGTATCAGCAGTGTTACTTTCATCCGTTGTCCCCGACTGTTCGAGCTCAACGCTTGCTATCTCATCTTGTTCCACCTGTTCTGAAATCGCACTAGCTACTAGTTTATCTGTGTTCGCCACTTCCGCTATTGGTTCTTCTACAGCAGGTTCGTCCAAGATTCTCGCTGGCTCGTCAAGCGTTTCTGGCAGACTGCCATTTTCTAAGTATCCTTTAAGATTAACAATATGGCTCTCGGCTGCCGCAGGCCACTCAAAATGTCTAAGTACATCAATCATTTCTATCAATTTAACATTAGAGTGTTCGATCAACTGATAGTCGCTATCGATCATTTTTCTTCCACGTTCAATGGCTGTATTAAACAGCTCTTCCATTGCAAATGACAATTCACCAATATTCATCGCGCCCGCCATTCGGGAGCTGCCTTTAAAAGTGTGATACATCCGGCGCAGCTCTTTGGTCAGTTCTGCTTTATTGAGATGTTCTCGCCATCTTGGCATCAACTCTTCTATCGACTCGGCTAGCTCGTCCGCTTCTTCGACAAATAATTCAACTAATTCTTGATCCATGTCTTCAGGTGCGGAGCCTCTCAGTGCATCAGCAGCCCAACTTTGCATTTCTTCTGTCAGCGCCAAAGGTTCAAAGACATCTTCTTCTGATACTAGACAGTTGAGCATTTTTGATAGTTCGTCAGACCCAGCATTAAGCAACCTTCGGTATTCAGTTTTACTATCATCATCCTTCGCCTTGATCTGACTCACGGATTCACAAACGGTGGCAAATTGCTGAATAGATTGCAAACCAATCATCTCGCTCGCCGCTGCAAATGTGTGAAATTCGACAGCAATTTTTTCGCTTATTGCCTCATCATCAGGAGTTTTATCCAGCGCCTTTAGCAGCGCTGAAATCTCTTGTAGAACATCTGAACCTTCAGTCAAAAAGATAGTAATCAATTGCTGATCTTTAAACTGCGCGTTTTCGATTTTCTTGTCATCATTACCGCTACCAATAAAACCAAGCGCGCTAATGCGTTGTAACAATGAGTCAAGTTCGTTCTTGTTTATGCTTTCTGAGGCGGTAAGCTTCTCGATTACATTTTCTAAGAAATCACAACAAACGGAAAGTAGTTCAACTGAATTAGAATCAAGTCTTTTATTACTTCCCTTGGTTACTCGTGCTATTTTTTCCCATGGCCCAGATACCCTCGCGATAGGATCGACCTTAGCCATGTGTGCGCTTCCCTTTAAGGTGTGTAACGCACGAATTAAATCATCGGTCACTGCGGCGCTTGGCTGTGCAGCAGCTTCTGATAAGAATTTTCTTATCGCTTTTAAATGTACTTGAGCTTCGGTGACGAATATTTCTAACAACACCGGATCAATAGGCTCATCCTGATCACCACTATCCACTTCTTCTGATAAGGTTGGAATTAACTCGCTTGGCTGATTATCCTCAATTGATTCATCGGCATCTCGGGCAAAGTTAAATTCGAAGTCGCTTAAATTTAATCCCTTAGCAATATGCTCTGCCCGTGCAATAATTTCGGCGATATCATCTCCTTGGTGGGCGGATTTATTGGCAAATTCTTTGACCAAATTCGGTAGCTTAGTTAAAGCATTATTGAGCACACCTAACACGGGATTTTCAGCAGGTATCGAATCTTCTATAACTTTGTTGAGCATATTTTCTACTGCCCAACTTAATTCACCAATAGTAACGGCGCCGACTAACCGTCCACTTCCTTTCAGGGTGTGGAAGGATCGTCGAATGGTGGTTAACGCTTCTTTGTTGTTTGAGCCGTTAGCCCATTCAGGTAAAATCTGCCCAATAACTTCGATCTCTTCTTCCGCCTCCTCCAAGAATATTTCCAGTACTTCATCATCAATTAGAGATTCATCAATTTCTTTATCTGCCGAAGATAGGCCAATCGAAATAACCTCCGCTGGTTTGGTGGTGTTTTTGCCTTCTGATTGGTTCGCTGCAGAACTAACAACAGAGGTTTTATCAAGTTGTCCTTGATCATCTACAGTGATAGAAGTAACTTCAGCTAGATCCGATTGCTTAGATTCTAGAGCTGCCATGAGAACATCTTCACTCTCACCTGCGCTATTTAAAATAGACACAATTGCCTTGTTGTTTCCTTCTTGAGTACCTTCTAAGTAATAGTCAACGCTAGTTACAATATCGGCAAGTGCATCGAGATGAGCCTCTGACGGTGCCTTTTTGCTACCTAATAATCGCTCTACAACAAATGAACGCGCAACGCCTAACAGTTCTGCAGCTTTATCGTATTGCGCTATTTTCATTGCGCCTAATACATCGGCAATAACGCCTGGCACTGTTTCAAGCTCAGAATTATCATAGTTGGAAGCGATATAACCAATCAGACCATCTTTCGCCAATTGTAGACTTTTTCGTGCTGCACCTACTAATGCAAGTGTCGCCTCATCCACTAGATTCGCTTTAGAGCGTAATTCTCCGAGGGTTTGTGGATCTTGCTCTGCTGGCTCACTTGAATCTTCGAGATTTATATTGCTTAGATTAGCATCGACAAATAATAATGCTCCAGCGATATCCATCACCGATGAATCGTCTGGCATCTTGTTCAGATCTAAATTCTTTTGTAGGGTAACAACTTGCTCACGAATAACATCTCTAGGAATAGGGAGTTCTAATATTTCCAGAGTATCAGCAATGCGTCCTAAAGTACTGGTCAGGCTTTGCATCAACGCAGGATCCTTGGTTGGAGCCCGTACAAATAGATCCAACTGATCTTTTACAGAAGCTAATTCTTCACCAATTGCTTCTACAACGCTCGCTATTGCAGAAGAATCCGGCCGCGTCAACTGTTCCTGCTGGAGTTGTATGGTTTCACTTTCTTGTAGCGAATCAATAAGATTAAAGTCATTTTGAATTTTGGTGACACGTTTATTCTTTGACTGAGATCGTGCTACAAAATACAGAAGTTTCTGTAATAACATCTCTGGGGGTTCTTGATCTAATGCAGATTTACCTTGTTCAGTAAGCGCTTTAATATACTTGTCTACTTGGGTTAAAAGATCTTGGATCTCTTTTTCTTTGTACAGTCCCTTTTCTGCTATTGAGAAAATAAAACTATCCGCAATCCACCAAAGTTTGGCTAGCGCTCTGCCTTCAGAGAACGCCTCAAGCTTTAATAAAACCTTGTGCATTCTTGCCAGGCTTTCCTTAATATTTTTACCTTTACCTAAACCATTCAGTCCCTTTTGAAAATGTGCTCTAAGCTTTCTGCAATTGTCTTTGAAAGAACCCTTCTTATCTTTATCGGTTAGTCCTTCACCAGGCTTTGGTGTTTCTATCTGAGAAACATCTGCTGTGAAAAATTCGTTCTCTTTTACTGGTGGTAAACTGGAGGCCGATCTAAGCTCATTTATAAGCGGGAATAATACAATAGGAATATCTTTTTGACCTCCCTCTACGCGCTCCAAATAACCGGGCATTTGAAGCATTGAACGCATTAGAATTTCAAATGAAGAATCTTTTAAAACTACTTTGCCATTAGCTAGCTTTTCCGCCAATGTTTCCATTTCAAGAGTAAGACGCGCCGCACCATCTAAACCCAGCATTTGCATTGTACCTTGCACCTGATGCAAACAATTTATGCAAAACTGAATCTGCGTTTTATCTTGATCATCCTCTGCAAAAGACTCAAGCCCTTGTCGAGCCTGATCAAGCGTGTTGTTAATTTCTTTTCTGACCCAGCCTAAGGCTAATTGGTCATAATTGTCGGTCATGCAAACTCCGATGTAATGCCTGTTATTTGGTTTGAACGGTTAACTATTGAAGCTTTTTTCACAAAAGCCAAACATTGTTTGTTATCTACTCGGGTTAACTCTTTGCTCTGGGTCGATGTTATTTCACCATGACCAAGTACCAAAAGTCCGCCCGGTGCCAATCTATTTATTAACTTTTTAATTACTGTTTCTTTTTTATCGGCACGAAAATAAATCATTACGTTTTGGCAGTAAATAACGTCAAACAATTGGTCAAAATCACTGTCTATTTCTAGAATATTGGACTGTATGAAACAGGTTCTTTGCCTTATATTTTTATTCACTTGGATATGACCATCCGCTAAACGATCAAAGTAGTGATTTACAGTCGCGTCCGGAATAAAATCTCTGTGCTTTTCCGTATAAATTCCGTCTCTAGCAACCGCCAATGACGGATAACTAACATCTATGCCGGTCACACCATAATAAACATCGCTACCGCCTGATTCTTTGATATTCGCCTTAAGCTTTTCTAGTTCTAAGGCGAGCGTATAGGTCTCTTCACCAGTGGAACATCCAACACTCCATATTTGTAGATTGGAGCGAGTTGACGGATTGGTTCTTAAATCGCTTTGTATTTTATTTCGGCAGTAGTTAACCACTAATTTCAGTGAGTCTTTATCGCGATAAAAACAAGTCTCGTGAACCGTCAACGAGTCCACCAGTTTGGCCCACTCTAAACTAGAAATTAATCCGCGATCTAACATTTGGTAGTATTCTTGGTAATCACTCAAGCCGATTTCACGCATATGTCGACTGAGACTTGTAACCAAAAATGCGGTTCGCGTTTCCGGTAGCCACATACCCGTTTTTTTCTCTAGCATAGACTGCCAAAGAGAAAACGTTTCTTTCTCCATTATCGGAATATTGTATGCGGGCATATGACTCACCGAGAGTTATGCTTCGTCCGGTAGCTTGAAACCAGCGATAGAATCATTAAGCTCGTCTGCTAATTCAGCCAAGGTTCCGATCGAATTCGCCGTATTAGCTGTACCCTCGGAGGTTTGGTTGGTAATTTCTTGAATGACATTCATCGTATTAGAAACATGACCAGCAGATGCAGCTTGCTGGCGTGCTGCGTTTGAGATGTTCTGTATCAAGTCCGCCAAACTGGTAGATACTCTCTCGATTTCTTCCAGTGCTACACCCGCATCTTGCGCTAGTCTCGCCCCGTGTACCACTTCCGCGGTACTTGATTCCATTGAAATAACCGCCTCGTTAGTATCCGTTTGAATCGCTTTTACCAATGCTTCAATTTGATCCGTTGCATTACCAGAGCGTTCCGCTAGTCGCTGTACTTCATCCGCCACCACCGCAAAACCACGACCTGCTTCACCCGCCATGGATGCCTGAATCGCCGCGTTAAGTGCGAGAATGTTTGTTTGATCTGAAATGTCATTGATCAATGATACGATATCGCCGATCTCTTGCGAGGATTCACCCAGTCGTTTAATTCGTTTTGATGTTTCTTGAATCTGCTCACGGATGGTATCCATGCCTTGGATGGTATTTCGTACAACTTCACCTCCTTTTTTCGCAATTTCAACCGATTTTTCTGCAACCGTTGTGGACTCAGATGCGTTTGCTGATACCTGTTCAATAGAAACCGCCATCTCGTTGATCGCCGCCGATGCCCCGGTGATTTCTTGTGCCTGGTTTCGTGATGCTTGCGATAATTCTATCGAAATACTTTGTGTTTCTGTTGTTGCGTTAGACAATTGACCAACCGAATCTTTGATTGTTGACACCAAGCTTCTTAATTGATCAATGGTAAAGTTCATCGCATCTGCAATCGCTCCGGTAAAATCTTCGGTTACGGTCGCGTTCGCGGTTAAATCGCCATCAGCCAAGCCTTCCATTTCGTCAAGAAGGCGAATAATCGCTTGTTGATTTCGCTCATTTTGCAGTTTTTCTTGGTCAGCGAGTACTCGAGCTTTTTGTGTACGATCTTTATCGTCTGTACGTTGCTTAATCCAGAACATTAGGAGGAAAAATACAATCAAACCACCGGCAATTGCAGAATAGAGCCAATGGCCGATCCCTTGCTCGTTAGATTGGCTTGTGTATGCATTCTGTAAGTTTTCGGTCAAAGTTAACATACTGTTTGCTTGCGTAAAAATTTCCTTTGATGCTTGATGCACTTTAAACAGCTCTTCTTTAGAACCCACTACAATATCTGCTTGGCCCTTGAGCGAACCGTATAACGTCGATATCTCAGTTAGCGAGGCTTTAGCGTCTAAATTTCGAATTTTTCTTACCCCCAGCATTTCATCGCCTTCAATCATACCGCCGAGTATTTCACCAAAAAATTCAACATCCTTGCTGAAATTTTCCGAAGCAAGTTCCGCATCACCGCCGCCAATAAGAACTTTTTGAAAGCTTCGTATGATTCTCTCTAAGTAAGTCGATTGGCGGGTCGCGAACATAACTTGTTCTGCGGGTGCTCTTGAATCCAATAAAACATCTTGTACATTGGTATATAAAAATTCCATTTGAGGTATGGAGTCAGATAGCTCGTTCGATATTTGATACAGATTAATGACGGTTTCGCGACCGGCAGAAATTTCCTCAGCGTTTTGCTGCATTTGCTGCCAAAGATCGCCCACTTGTTTAACTTCTTTGTTTAATATAGCAACTGGTGAAATACCCAATCCCTTTGATTCATCGCCTTGAGACAGATGATTAAACTGAGCTTCAAATTCTAAGATGGAATTTCTCAACAATTCGAATGCTTCCGCATTACCTTTGGATGCTTCTGCCGCATTATTTGAAACCTGCTGGGAAAGCACCCTGAGGTTACCAGCCTTGGTCAGCCTTACTTGGTTTTGTTGACCTTTATACAATCCCACAGCCAGATTAGCACCACCAATAATAATGGCTAAAAATAATAACCATATGTAGCCGCCCGTTTTGGACTCTGTACCGACCTGCTTATTTTTGTTTGCTGCTGCGCTCATAATTTATTTCCTGAAAGCAATTGTTATTAGCCATCCAAACTACCTGTTAACTGGATAGAAGTTATTTAAATTAATTTTTGATAGTTCTTATTTATATTACCGCTACTATCTCTATTCATCATTGATGTAAAACCACTTACAGGGCAACCTGACGAAATGATGGCGTATCTGCCAAAGTAAAAAGGCTGAATACATTCCACAATTTATCATCGGCGTAAAATCCGCCCTTTAAATAAGGAGACATCAATTCATCAGAAACGTCGACCTCTTCCACCCAATTTTCATCTTCAAAGTGATTCAGACCCAAAATTTCATCCACGATCACTCCGCAATGCACACCGTCATTATTGACGACCAAAATTCGTTGACGACGCAGGGCAGAAGGCGTCTTTCGCCCCAAGAATCCGTGCAGATCCATAATCGGTAACAATGTCCCACGAATGTTCGCTAGCCCTTTAACCCAAGATTTTGCACCCGGCACCTTAGTGTGGGGAGGAATCGACAATATCTCTGACACCTCTTTTAGGTTAACCAAATAGTCGTTTCCAGCGATTTTAAATCCAACCCCTGTCCAAAATCGGCTTAGATCTTCCTCTCGTGTTGAAGAGCCTGAGCTCTCAATACTTCTTATCTCAACCTGTTGTAAGAACTCAAACGCATCTTTGTTAGTAAAATCTGTCATTGGTTTGTCTAGCTTCCTAAAATCGCTTGAATAGTGCTGATCAGATTTCCTTCTTCAACTGGCTTTGTTAAATAATCTTTTGCGCCCTGGCGCATGCCCCAAATTTTGTCTGTTTCCTGATCTTTAGTGGTAACAATGACAACCGGAATATGAGCTGTTGCTGGATCTTTTTTGATTTGACGAGTCGCTTGAAAACCATTCAGACCTGGCATAACAACATCCATCAAAACCAAATCAGGCAATTCTGTTTTTGCCACTTCAACCCCCTCCAATCCACTTTCTGCGGTAACAACCTGGTAGTTGTTGGATTCTAATATCGACGTCAATACATGGGTTTCGGTTGGAGAATCATCTACAATCAAAATCTTCGGCATTTATGTTTTCCTCTTAATCGTCTTTGTGGTTTTTTACACAAAGACTGCTTACTGCAAAGTTATAATAGTTTGAATTTAGTTATTGACATTAATTTAAGATTTAGACACATGCTCAGTAATGGCTCCAAGCAACTCATCTCGACTAAAGGGTTTGGTTAAGTATTGATCTGAGCCTACTATTCGCCCTTTAGCCCTATCAAACAAACCATCCTTACTCGACAGCATAATCACCGGTGTATTTTTGAATTGTTTGTTGTTTTTGATCAGCGCACAGGTTTGATAGCCATCTAAGCGAGGCATCATGATATCGACAAAAATGATATCGGGTCGATTATCTGCAATTTTTGCAAGGGCATCGAAGCCGTCTACCGCAGTTACAACCTCGCAGCCTACCTTTTTAAGTAATGTTTCTGCGGTTCGACGAATAGTTTTACTATCGTCAATGACCATGGCCTTTAAGCCCTCAAAACTATTTTCCATTCAAACTGTCCTCATCGAACATTTTATAAAGCTTTTTATCTGTTTTATAGAACGTCGCATATCATTTAATTATGTAAGCTGGTTTTTGCGAAAGCATGCAATCAATTTGAAGACTTTCTAGCATTTTTAAACCATTTTTTGTTGTTCTTCCAATGCGATATTAAGAAATAAAACCATAAGAATCAAACTTTTAACGATGCAGGTAGCTGTAAAACATCAAGAAAAGATTGTAACTCATTGATTATAATCAATTTATGCTTGTTTATTTGCCCGGTTGACCTATAATTGGTCAACCAGCCGAAACACTGTTCCTACCTAACTATAGTAGATATTTAAAATGACACACAAAATTGCCATATTAATGGACTCAATTCACAAAATTAATATCAAAAAAGACTCAAGTTTTGCTATGTTAGTCGAGGCGCAAAAAAGAAACCACGAGTTGTACTATCTCGAGCAGCAGGATTTACTACTAAAAAACGGCCAAGTTTATGCCAACATGGCAAAACTAAGGGTCTTCGAAGATGAAAATAAGTGGTTTGAACTGGAGCCTGCTTCGGTACAACCTCTTTCTTCAATGGATATTTTGCTAATGCGAAAAGATCCACCCTTCGATATGGAATTTGTCTACAGCACCTATTTACTAGAAATGGCTCAGGAAAAAGGTCTGTTGGTGGTTAACAATGCTAAAAGCCTTCGCGATCACAATGAAAAGCTATTTACTGCCCTATTTCCTCAATGTTGTACCGATATGCTGGTCACTCGTAAGGAATCTGAACTCCGTTCCTTTTTACAACAACACAAAGATGTTATTTTTAAACCGTTAGATGGTATGGGCGGTAGCTCAATTTTTAGAGTAAAAGAAAACGATCCTAACGTGGGCGTGATTATCGAAACTTTGACCAAATTACAAACTGAAACAATCATGGCGCAAAAATTCATCCCTGAAATTACCGAGGGAGACAAGCGGATCTTAATGGTTGATGGTGAGCCGATCCCTTATTGTTTGGCGAGAATTCCAGCTAAAGGAGAAACTCGTGGAAATTTGGCCGCAGGCGGTCGAGGAGAAGCACGTCCACTTTCTGAAAGAGATTTTTGGATAACTAAGCAAATTGGACCTACACTTAAAGAGAAAGGATTGATATTTGTGGGTTTGGATATTATCGGCAACTATATTACGGAAATAAACGTCACCAGCCCCACTTGCATTAAAGAAATTGATGCGGCTTACGATACGAATATTGCTGGAACATTATTTGATGCATTAGAAAAAAGGCTTGCGGTAACCTAAATCATGCAAAATAGCGATGGAACCATCTCTCTTGATGAGCAACCTACAATAGGTCAAACAGATAAATTACTGTTTTGTCTCTTTTTGGCGGTCGCCTTTCACGGCTTATTATTGTTCGGCGTTGGCTTCAAAGTTCCCGACCTGTCTCAATCATCAATGAACAAAACTTTTAATGTAATTTTGGCTCAATTTGAGAGCGACAATAAACCAGAAAAAGCCGATTTTATTGGCCAAGCCGATCAAGAGGCCGGCGGCGAAAATGACGAAGTGCTAGCACCCTCTGCAATAGAAAAAGCACAGTTCAATGATCCAAACAAACGAGCTAGTGAGCCTCAATTACCACCACAACAACAACTGGTTGATAAAACCGCGCCAGAATATTTGGCCAGTAGTAACGGACAACTCAGTTATTTAAATCAAACCAAAGTCAATGAAGAACGACAAAATGAAATCCCGGACACCGATACGCTGCTACAAAAAAGTTACCAGTTATCAGGGCTTATCGCCAACTTAGATAATCAACAAATTAATCAAGCTAAAAAAGCAGTTAAGAGACAGGTTTCTGCTGCAATCCATCGCTCCAGTGATGCCCTTTACTTAGACACTTGGCGCAGAAAAATAGAAACCATAGGCAATCAAAATTACCCTGAAAAAGCCAAACAGGATAAAATATACGGTAACTTGACCCTAAAAGTCGCGATCAATAAAAACGGCACGATTAACCAAATATCCGTGATGAATAGCTCGGGCCGAAAATTACTCGACGACGCGGCAATACGAATTGTTAGACTGGCCGCTCCGTTCAAACCACTGACTCAAGAAATGAGAAAAGATACCGATATTTTGGAGATCATTCGAATTTGGAGATTTCAAGCGGATAATCGGGTTTACACCGGTTAACTAAGCATCACTCAACTGCATCTTTTTGTTCCACTCGCGCCTGTAAATGGCTAACCTCTAAGCGTAGAAAAAACAGCATAACCTTGTAATTCCATCTATAAACCACAACAATAGAGCTATGCAAGAATTTTCGAGCCTCAAGAATCAACTTTTAATTGCCATGCCCAATCTTAGGGACGGCGATTTTAGCGAAAGTGTCACGCTTATTTGTGAACACAACGCTGAAGGAGCTATGGGTATCGTAATTAATCATCCACTCGAAATCTCTACCATCGAGCTGCTTGAACATATGTCGATCCCTTGCAATCACAGTCGAAACCTCAACCCTGTTATGGCAGGTGGTCCGGTTCAAACGGATAGAGGGTTTGTTATTCATCGCTCGGAGAAACTTTGGAAATCAAGTATTCATCTAGACGATGATATTGCTATTACTACTTCGTCAGACATCCTGCACGCCATGGCTAAGGAAGAAATCGCGACTGACGCTTTTGTAGCTTTGGGCTACGCCGGTTGGGGCCCTGGTCAGTTGGAGAGTGAAATGCTATCCAATAGTTGGCTGAACATTCCAATTAAATCAGAAATTATCTTTGAGACTGACATTGAAACCCGTTGGAAAAAAGCGGCCAATACCTTAGGTTTTGATATTGAGCAATTAAGCTATTTTAGCGGTACTGCATAAGCTAGAAGTTATGAATCCATCTGAATGAGTCAACCCCTATGAGTCCGACTGAATGAGTCAAATTTTAGCTTTTGATTTTGGCCTAGCTCGAATTGGCGTTGCAGTGGGCCAACAAATTACTCAAACCGCCTCCCCCTTAAATACTCTCAATGCAAAAGATGGCTCCCCAAACTGGAGCGAAGTCGAAAAGCTGATCAAAGAATGGCAGCCCAAACTATTAGTCGTCGGAGAACCTTTCAATATGGATAGCAGCGATCAAGAAATTACCTTGAGAGCTAGAAAATTTGCTAACAGGCTTCATGGGCGCTTTGGTTTGCCTATTGAGATGCTGGATGAACGGCTAACAAGCGCTGCCGCTAGAGACGAAATTTTTGAGTATGGCGGCTACAAAAAACTAAAGAAAACTCAAATTGATAGTGTAGCTGCGGCTTTGATTTTAGAAAGTTGGTTTGCAGTAAATTAATCTAGCGCCACCCTTTCTTTCGTTTTATTTGTTTGCCGGACTAATCCTTTTCCTTTTTGGCTCGCACTCTAAAAAACCAAAACAAGACGACAAACATTAAAATTAACATTGGAATAATAACTTGAATTAACCATTCCCAGCCATGATTAAACAGCACCCAACCAGCTGACAAAGATGCAATCGCTTGGATAAAAAAGATGGTAAAATCATTACACGCTTGCGCTTTAAAACGCTCACTCGTTGTATAAGATTCTGGCAGTAAAATCGTTCCACTGGTGAACAGAAAATTCCAACCAATACCCAGTAAAACCATTGCCCACCAGTAATGCATCATTTCATGACCAGAAAGTGCCACAAATACCATCGCCAAATAGATGCTGGTTCCAATTGCCATCAATTTTCGAATACCAAATAATCGAATCAACAAGGCAGAAAATAATGAAGGTAAATACATAGCGATAATATGACTTTGAATCACCCATTTGGTCGATTCTAAATCATGCCCGTGTAACTGGTGCATACTCAGTGGAGAAGCCGTCATAACGTAGCTCATGACACCATAAGCGAGCCCCCCAGAAGCCACAGCAATAATAAAAACGGGTTGCTTTAAGATAGTAAAAAGGCTCCGCGCTGGCTCTTTTGAACTCTGATCTGCGACGCCTATTGGCGATAACCTGGAAACAAGCGATATTGAAACGAGAAGCATAGCTGATAAGCCCAAAAATGAACCGGCGTAACCGTGCGGCGCGTCTATCCAACCTTTTCCCATAACTGCCATTTCTGGCCCCAACACTGCGGCAAACATAGAACCAATCATTAAGATAGAAATAGCCTTTGGAATATCTTTTATATCTTTAAGGCTCTCGATCACGGCAAAGCGCATTTGCGCAACGAATGCCATGCTAAAACCTAGCAACGCGGTTCCAACAAGTAGCACTGCAAAACTCGCCTTTACGGCAGCATATGATGAGACTAGCGCTCCAAAGATAGCGCAACACAAACCGATAATAGTTCCAATCCGACGCCCAAGTTTTTTCATTAATAATGCTGCGGGAATAACACCAGCCGCAGTCATTAAAATCATTACCGCCACCGGGATAGTCGCATACTCAGAGGAGGGTGCTATTTGGCTTCCCAATAACCCGCCTGCTAACACAACCATTGAAGCCGAAGAAAGGGCAAGCGGTTGTGCGACAAACAGG
>Ga0256847_1000666_pt1 | contig 20602 bp, 17 predicted proteins | sample TeddybearmetaG_FD_189099 | JGI IMG/M metagenome (GOLD analysis project Ga0256847, IMG submission 189099) | Hydrothermal vent microbial communities from East Pacific Rise, Pacific Ocean - Teddybear | ecosystem: Environmental > Aquatic > Marine > Hydrothermal vents | place: Pacific Ocean: East... | reverse complement strand
TCAGGTGATGACTTAAAAAGTGCAACGAGGTTAGATTTGACCTCCTCGACCTCAATACTCTTGATTGTTTGGCCTCTAAAGACTAGATCAAACGTTCCTTCTATCATGATTTTGTCCTACCCTATGTCAAGTTGTTATTATAAAGTATATACCAAATTACAAGATCCTTTGAAAAGTTGTGCTCTAAGCCATTCAGGAGACTCTTAAGCCCTTAAATATGCGATAAGCAGCAGGTTAAACTCAGAATAATGTCCGACACTAAAAATTCTAATACCTTCTTTGAAGAAATGAACGATGTTAAGCCTATTTCTCAGGATAAAATAGTCTCACACTCGGAAACCAGTATTTCCACACGAAGCATTCAATATCGGAAAAAAGCAGCAATTTCGACGGATGGCAAATACGACAACTTTCTCAACGATGGCGAAATTGAATTAGTCGAGCCAAATGCTGTTCTAAGCTTTAAGATCAGTGGAATTCAACCAAGTGTTTTTAAAAATTTACGACGCGCTAAATATGAATTTGACTATCATCTTGATTTACATCGACTAACCGTCGAACAGGCAAGAACGAACGTATATGACTTAATCAGCCATGCTGAGGTCGAAGATTTAAGATGTTTTAGAATAACTCACGGTAAAGGTGAGATAAACCCACAGCCCGCTCGATTAAAAAGTTTTGTGAATCATTGGCTGAAACAGATTGAACAGGTGGTTGCGTTTCATTCTGCCCTACCCCAGCATGGAGGAACAGGATCTGTTTATGTTTTACTCAAAAAGCCCCAAGGCCAACCTCGCATCTATCAAGCTAAATACGATCGCTAGTCGGAGACTATTTAGCGCTTATTGTTTAATCAATAACTAATTTTTTAACGCGTTTTTGATTTCTTCTTCATCCAGCGCTTCTTGTGTTTCAATTTTTAGGTCACCCATACGGATCATTTCGTATTTTTCAACCTTAGGCATGCGTTCGCTATGATGGACCACACCAACTTCATCGGTCCAACGATAAATAATATGCTCTGACATTTTTGCAACTGCCAAACCGCCTTGGTTTATGGTTTTACCTGCGAATATGTCTCCAATATCAGAAGAAAAACTAAAAATGGTCCCACCATGCTGATATTTATCCCAAGCAATCGGAACTTGACTAAAATCGCGATCACTAAATAATTGCAGTCCAGCAACGGTTAGCACAAACAGTATGAATATAAAGATAAGTCGTTTCATGGTGAATAACCTGTGATCAATATCTAAATTATGGGTATAAATGGATGACCATGCATCAAAGCTCGAGTTCAGCGATCATATTTCGCCACACCACAAAGTCTGAATGATCGGCTTCAATCAACTCGAAGCCTACGATATACTCGGTCTCAGAGATTTTCTCCGACCACTTCACCTGTGCCGTCAATTGAAACTTGCGTCCCGCTTTACCGATGGACATAAGTAGCTCGAGTATTGAATCGATGATCAACGGATACTCTACTCTAATTTTTAGTCCTTCTCTAGAAATATCCCTCGTTGAACATTCTAAAGTCACATGGTCATTCATTTCCTTATTACTCGCGGATAACACTTCTATGAATATGAGTTCTTCTTTTAGATGGCGCTTATCTCGTCGTTGATCGTTTGTCATGAGTTATGTTTTGGTTGTTAGGTGATAAAAGTGGAATAATCTGCACAATATAATCAAGGTATGAGTAATTAACTTCAGTTAGAGATAAAAGCAACCATTCAACATCAGTATTTTTGAAAGCATAATCTAGTACCCGTTTCAAGCGCTTTTGACGAACTTCTGCCAAGTGTCTAAATCCTTTTTAGTTAGGTCAATTAGTTTCATGCCAAGAGAAAAAGTCGGTGTTTGGTCTATCTCTAAACACCACCTGACTTCTGCCTTTGCCGTAATAGAGCCGCTTGATTGACCTAGATCGATTGTCATAGATTGTATGGTACCCAATGGTAATGAAAAATGGGTCAGAATTTTGAGGCCGCCGGTAGAAAAATCCTGAGAACGACACGGGTGTTTTTGAATTTCAGCACCCTCTTGTTGATTAGAAAAGCTGACAGATATTGACTTGCCGGTGGCTACTCTGCCTTCTCGCCTAAGATCATCCAAATTATCTGGCATAGCGCTAATTATCCTTTACTGATTTAGCGAAAGTATAGGTCAACATCAATATAATTGCTCAGAACATCGCCAAACTTTACTAATTCTACATTCACTGCTTAAGTTGTTCGACTAACAAACTGTTGCTGCAAGCTGCGCGATGCCTGTATAGGCGGAAGCTTTTGAATCATAATAAATATGATGATTCGGAGAGCTTTTGAGAATCTGACTCTCTTTTAGACTAGGATAAAATGCACGCAAACTTCAGAGATATTGCTGTTAATTTCTTTTTAGTTCGCAAATTGAGATATGTGTCGCGAAAAATTGGCGCTGCTTTGCTAACATTCTTGACATTAGTCGTCCAGATGATCTGAACTATCAAAATAAGTCGAATCATCATAGGCATGTTGTAACTGATGAGGAAAATCAAATGAAGTGGTATACCCAGCCCAATGGTACGTTGTGTTTAGGAACTAAGAACAGCCTGTTCGCCTATTTCCACATAGCAACAGAAGTCACTCTGCAGAACAAAATAAACTCGAAGTTAACCACTGATCATATTGAACTTATTGGTTCTTTTCCCGAAGAATGGTCAAGTGACAACAATATTTCCAGCAAAATCAATCGAGCAGCAAGACATTTTTTCGGTTTGGCTTGTACTCCAAGTTTGACCTTGGTTAAGTAAATATCAGTTCGATAAAGCAGCGATTAGCAAGAAAATCGCTACCGGTTAGCTTAGATTGTGTCTGCGTAATATCTCCGCAAACAGCGTATAAAAAGGTAATTTAAATGGAAAGTAGCAAAAAAACCACTGAGAAAAAACCATCCCATGCCGAAGATTTATCACAGGAAATCAGCTTAAACAAGGCTATCAGTACGCTGAAGAAACACACCGAGTCTTACCAATCAGCTGGTTTTACTCACATCTCATCGCTGCTTGTTTAATACCTAGCTGATTGGTTCAGGACAGTGTGGTATCACTATGCTGCTTGAATAAGCGGCGCTAATTCATTTTGTTGATGCATTTCCATCACGATATCACATCCCCCAATCAATTCGCCGTTCACCCACAACTGTGGGAAGGTGGGCCAATTCGCAAATTTAGGGAGTTCGCTCCGAATGTCTGGGTTTTGAAGAATATCTACATATGAAAATTCTTTCCCACATGCCATAAGCGCTTGTACCGTTTGCGCTGAAAACCCGCACTGTGGTGCTTCAGGTGAACCTTTCATATATACAATGATCTTATTTTCTTCGATTTGTGATTTGATTTTATCTATTGTTTCCATAATTTTTCTCTCAATAAAGCTTGCTATTTGATCTCGCGCGACTGGACTCTCATAAGAATCAGTTCAGATAACGAATTGTAACTAGATAAACTGCCAAAAACCAGTGTTTCGAAGCGACCGCAACAGTTAAACTGCAACAGTTGCCTCCTCTACAAGATCAAACCATACCGGTTGCACATGCTGCTTTGCTAAATAATGGGGATCATTGTGCCACTTACAACCATTTGTTTAACCGTTCAATGCCTTCATCATGTTTTTTACCTCATCTCGCGACTCGTTCACGAATAACAAGCTTCCGTTATCTAATTCCAACATGATGTTATTTTGAAAATGTCCGAGCTCATTTAATCGGGGTAGAGTTTTAAATTGCGCGGTACCTAAATAGCTGTGCCAAAGGGCCAGGTTAATTAGATCGACTAGCGAGTTTTCGTGAGCTACTTGCCACTCTGTCACCTTTGAAACAACTTCTTTTAGCTCATCTTCCATTCCCCAACTAGCTAAAATCCGTAAGCCAATCTTTCTCGAAAACTTAAACACAGTCTGCCAGTTTTCGATAATACTTTTCTCCGTTTCGCCCATGGCGACAAGTTTTAAAATTACTGGGATCATACCTACGTTGTGTAACAAACCGGCAATAGAAGCTGTTTCAGGATCAGCTGTTTTTAAAGTTTTTGCCATGACATACGCCAAAGCCGAAACATTACAAGACTCGCGCCATACTTTGTTTAATAGCAACTTACTCGCCCTATCTTTTGTTGTAAATAGAGATCTAATCGCGAATCTCAAGGCTGAGGCCTTAGTGGACTCCAAGCCTATTCTGCCTAACGCTACCGGAACAGACTCGATTTTACCTACTCCGCGATAAATAGGTGAATTTGCCAAGCTAATAAGATAGGCAGTGAATGCAGAATCAAGACTAACCACCTTGGATAATTGAACTAAGTCCATATTGGGATCTTTTACAGCTTCCCGTACTTTCAGAGCGATAACAGGCAATGCCGGCATACTCAATGACCCTGCGCTAATTTCTTTCTCAATCTGAAGGAATACACTGACTAATTTCAAATTTACTATTATCTCGCTTAATTTTACTACTCTACAACAATAGTTTGAATTACATGAAAAGACAAATTCTGAGCATGCGTATGGTTAAAATCGTACAAGGATTAGCGCTATATCTTGCCGCCGAGCCACTGCTGTTAAGTTAGAATAACGTTGTTGAACAGATCGACTCTATCAGACTGGCTGGCTCACGAATGTAGCCAAACCAAAATAATCGAAGGAAAAACATTTAATGAAAGGAATCCCATATCTTACGCCACTACTTCTTTTGGCGTTGATTCTACCTATAAAAGCGAATGGCACTATTTATAGTTGGGTTGACCAACAAGGCAAACGGCATTTTGGTGATCAACCGTCACACGAAAATCACAGTACCATTTTTAGGGGAGAAGATTTGGTTAGCATAAAAATCGTACACTCTAAAATCAAACTTATTCAAAAAGGTTTTAAACGAAGAGTAAACAGCCGCGATAAGCAGTCTAACTCTAATAAGAGTAGCTGTGACGAGCTCAGGAAAAAGATAACTCGACTGGAACAAAAACTAAACAGCAAACATACGCCAAATAAATTTGATAAGTATAAACAGGAACTAAATCAGTTTAGATGGCAAAAAATAAAAAACTGCTAGTCTAGGCCTACCCTACCTCTAGATTAGAGCTCCAGTGTTCCGCCAGGAAGCTTGAAACGGCATCTTGAGGTGGAATGGATAAATAATTCCAGATATAATTCCGTTTCAAACTTACTATGTAACAACTATTCTTAATGAGCGAGAACATCAACCACAAGCGTAGAGTGTTTCTGTTTTACGATAAAAATGAATTCTTTGAGTTTGTGCAATCACGGACTAGCTACGAAAAAATTGCGGCCAATTCTATTACCGTATCAGACGACCCCAATTTATTAGCGTGTCTAAATAATCGACCAAGCCGAACAGTACCTCAAAATAAGGTCAATCTTTTTCTTGGTCAAGAACTAAAAATACTCGTTTACGACGCATTGAATAATTTTAGCGTCAACGCTTTTGCTGCAATCATCGGCTGTTTAGTCGGTGGAGGTAGTTTAGTAATGCTCTTGCCTCGTCACATGAAATATCTTGAGCGAGACAATCATGCAGAAACTAACAATGAAGAAGAAGGAATTGCTTGTTTAAACCGATTAGTTAGAGAATTTTTGCAGATCCAGAGTTCGGTTAAATTTGACGCTAAGGGCCCCTCGTCCAAGTCAGATTTTTATGACATCACTCGATCAAGAACAAAGACAGCACAGACATTTTTCGAACAACAATCCAACGCTATCGAAATGATAAAACGCGTTTCTCTTGGACATGCTAATCGACCATTGATGCTGATCGCCAGTAGAGGTAGAGGTAAGTCCGCAGCATTAGGGATCGCCGTCGCGGATCTAATATTTGAGAAAAATAAAGATGTTTTAGTTACCGCTCCGATCAAAGCTAATCTGGGTATATTCTATGCTCATTTCGATTGCAGACTTCAGCAGCTAGCAGCGGCTCATGCCCCAAAAAAATTAATAACGAATGCTTTAAAGAACAAAGTTTTTTTTGTCCCACTAGATAAATTGGTATTACAAAACGCTATTCAAAAGTTGCTTATTGTTGAAGAAGCGGGAGCAATCCCAGTACAGATATTAAGAAAGATAGCGGTCATAAGTAACCGAGTTATCTACTCGACAACAACCGACGGATATGAAGGTAATGGTCAAGGATTTAAAATTCGATTCAAAGAATTTCTTGAGCTTAATTTCCGTCAGTGGAAGATTTGCCAACTAACACATCCTGCGCGTTATTTGACTGATGACCCGATTGAAAAAGCGGTAGATAAGGCGCTATTACTTTCAAACGAGTCCGTCACATGTGATTTTGATAGCGTTACTGCTGAAGAAGTTGAAGTTCGTTGTATCTCTCAAGAAGAACTCAACACCAACGAGCTACTACTGAGACGAATTTATAACCTGCTATTAACGTCGCATTATCAAACACGACCGAGCGATTTGGAACGCCTTCTATCTGATAGAAACATCTACGTTTACGTTGCGTTGTATCATAAGCAGGTGTTATCCGCTGCTTTAGTGTTACGAGAAGGTCCGTTATCGGAAAAGGAATGCTCCGCAATTGATCATGGAAAGCTGAGATTAGCTGGTCAATTACTACCGCAATCGTTAGTCGCGCATCAAGGTTTACAGAACGCTGGACGACTCACATATTGGCGAATAATGCGCATCGCAACCCATTTCGAATTTAGAAATGCTTTTTTGGCGACCAAGGTTATCAATACGATAAAACAGGACGCTATCGTCCGTTCGATAGATGTTATAGGAGCTAGCTTTGCACTACATAACACGGTTACTAAATTTTGGTATAAACAAGTTTTTTCGTGTAGCAGAATCGGTTTAAAAAGAGATTCTTCGACGGGCGAGCTATCGACTGAGTTTTTGTTTTTAGTTAACGAAAATAACAGCACAACTAAAGATATTTTTGATACCGTAATAAAGAGATTTAATGATTCTTTTTTCTTGTATTTAAAAAGTAACTATCGACTCATTAACAGCAATATTCTCAGCCAAATGATTACTAAACAAGTCATTCCTCGCCGGTTTGTAGACAGTAAAAAAGAAACTCAGAAGCAAATCAGGAAAACCAGCAAAATCAATAATAATTCTTATTCTGAAACCGAGTTGACACGGTATATAGAAGGTGCGAGAGGGTATGAGATGGTCGAATGGCATTTATTTCAATTTATGAAACATTATATGACTATTTCAGAAACTCCATTCGACAACTTGACTGAGGGTCAATTAGATTTGATATTTAAGAAAGTGTTTCAACAAATCACATGGAAACAGATAATTACTCAACAGGGCTATTCTGGAAAAAAAGAAGCCTCGGCAGAGCTGAGAAGAATTTTTAAACTACTCCACAATGCCAAATAACAAGCCTAAGCCAAGCTTATGGCTGCCATGCATAAGAAAATTTTACAAATATTCGCCGCTCTACTTTTTTGAAACGCTCGATTGCCACAGTTTTAAATCCCTGATCGGAGTATCCTACATAAAATAGAGTAAACGGATTTACTTTATATTTGTAAAGTAATTGAGTCGCCAATGTTCGCTCACCACTATCTGTTTGACCTTGTAAGGTAATTCGGAAGAAGTTTCTTCTGTTAAGTTGATATAAAGTGTTGAAGTTATATAACTCTAAGTCAAATCCGTCTTCTTGGTCAACATCTAAAGATTGATTGATATATTCTAAAGATAATTTCCAGTGCTGATTAACCTGATAATTAATTTTCGATTGTAGGGTATCTTGCGAGCCAAGTTTAACTGTTGAAAAATCAATCTGATCACCCGTCGTGTAACTAATATCTAAATCGATCCCCGCGAATGGTGTCCATGCTACGAAAAGTTCTTGCACGTCCAAGTCGAACCACTCGGTTAAAAATCGTTCTTTGCTTTTTAAGAGGCTAAAGCCAAATTCTGATTGATAGCTACTCTCTATAGCTAGTTCAATTACTTTTTCGTTTGACACGCCAAAGCCATTGATTTCAGAATCTTTTTGCCATTCACCACCAAAAGATATTTTTTTCCACCATTTATTCTGATTTTCTGGATACCATTTTCTAATTAATTGAACGCCTGATGTTTTAAGATTACTACGATTATGAAATCCACTATCCGCCCTAAATTCATTCCCAAATTGAAAATGACTGGCTTCCCCGCTCCAGTTTCTTGACGAATGAGAATAATTTAGACTAAATGCTTTTCCAGACTCCTTTTCATCTCGACCGAAATCTTGCTGGATCTCAAGCGGGTTTTTGCTGTCTGATGTCATTAATTCAAAACGGACAAAGTCTGAGTTGGTTAGCCAATATTTTCCATTCAGGGAGAGCATTCTGTTGAAATAGTCATCCGCATCACGGTCGGTGTAAGTCAAACCAATATTGCCTTTCTCTCCGATATCATATCGGTATCTCAATATTTGATTAGAACTTTTCTTTCCTGCGAGGGTGACTAATCTAGAGGTTTGACTACCTGGTACAAGAAAACGCGTATCCTTATCTTCAATGCTCATTACGCCGTAACTATGATTACCACTTGCACCGATAAACTTTACCCCATATTCAGGTTCGAGAAATATCTTAGTATGTACTAAGCGACTCCAGTTGGAGAAAAAATCCGCACCTTCTGTAAAAAACGCCCGTTTTTCGGGAACGAAAACAGCAAACCGTCGATTGGTCTCTACCTGTATAGAATCTGTTTCTACTTCCGAAAAATCAGGGTTTATGGTGGCGCTAACGACATTATTTGAGTTAATTGCCCATCTGATATCCAAACTCTCTCGGTCTTTAATTCCGTTATTATTCCATTTTGACTCTTGCAAGCTTCGTTGTTCATTATTGTTCATCGTCAGGCTTGGGATCAAGATTAAACTATTTGAATTACTACTCTTGGACAAACCCTCAAAGGTATCAAATTGGCAAAGTTGACAGTTACTATTTCGATCTTGTGGAGTATTAGACAGTTTATGCTTTACATCACGCGGCAGTATTCTAAAAAATTGTATGCCCCACTGCTTTTCGCCGACGGTTTCAGAAAATCTCAACACTTTTAGAGGTATCGCAAATTCTACTACATAACCCTTAGTGTTGACTTTGCCTGTGCTACGCCAAATCGAATCCCAGCCAAAATCTTGCTCTGTGTTAATTTCATCAATAATAGAATCTGATTGGATGCCCAACGCGTTGGCCAAAAATTGGTAGCCTCTTCTTGAGTCATTAAAAGTGTCGAGTGTGAATCCAACATAATCACTTTGCCAAATATCATCTCTTTCTGAAAGGTAAGCTCGAATTTTTTCTGGATTTGGATCAATCGCCTCAAACGCAATAAATAAAGTCTCGCCATCTTCGAAAATAAAAGCGGTTGTCTTTACCGAGGCAGGGGCATTTTCTGCGGGGTCAACCTCGTAACCGAGTGGCACTGATAGCGCTTTATCCCAGACTTCATCATCCAAAATTCCATCTAGATTAACCGAGTTATTAAGATGCGGGATTGCGTAGCTTTTAGGCGATGCGGCTTGAAGAGTTTGAACGCCTAAGGCAAACATCAGTATTGTTATTATTAGGCTTCCAGCCCCGAATTTTGAGTACATCGTATACAAATATCCCTTTAACTAAAACTGATGTTCTAACACTTTAGTTTGACGTTTCAGATAAAATCATCTTGCGTCATCTATAATTATGGCACTATAAGCGTTCAAAGCTAGCACCTGCCACAAATTGTTTTGTAGCTAAATCAAAGACTTAATTGGTTTGTTATTTATTCGTGACCCTTGAAACTGGTTGGAATTAGCGCAATCAAGTTAAATCTAGATCCTTCATGTGATGGTTTCTTTAAACAAAACGTGTCTAGATCTAGAGATTAACAAAATTAACGTTATAAATCAAAAAGCTGGGCTTGGTGTTTGCTCGGTTAGCCGATGTATATCGTCGCTAACCATCCATTATTAAAAATTCTAAAATCTTGTTCATATCTAAGTCAAATTCATTGGCTCTAACACCTTTCTCAATGGATTCATTGCTATTGTCCGATAAATCAATATTCTTAGCGCCGACAAAATGATTTTGACTGAGATTATAGAAGGTTTTTACTTTTGGACGTATTGGATCTTGGTCATTTCTTTGCTCTACCACCGCTAACTGGTTAGAACTGAGCATTACCAGCGAGCCAACAGGAAACACACCCATGCATTTTATAAAACTATTAACTAACGATTTATCCAAAATGTTGCTTTCAGCCATTTTTACCAAAATGGAAAAAGACTTAACTTGAGCTATGCCAGCTTTATAAACTCTATCGGCGGTCAAAGCATCATAGATATCACAAATAGTGATCATTCTGCCATATTGGTTAATTTTATCCGCCCTAAGCCCCTTAGGATATCCGCTACCATCTAATTTTTCATGGTGGAAAGCCGCCACTGATAAACTTATCTCAGAAATGCCTCTCGTGTTAGTAATGATGTCAATCGAATGTTCGACATGAGTCTTCATTATTTCAAACTCAGGTTCAGTTAATTTACCGGGTTTATTTAGAATCTCATCTGCTATTCTTATTTTGCCAACATCATGTAAGAATGCTCCGATGGTTAATAGTTCTGACGTTTGCTTATCGATTTTTAGATATCTGGCAAAAAGAGTGATTAAGATAGCCACAGATGTTGAATGTTCTAACAAATAGTCGTCTTTCTCTCGAATATTAATAATACACGCTAGCGCATCAGGATTCTCGAAAATGGTTTCAGTTGTTTGCGCGGTAATATCTTTGACGGCTTGAAATTCAACTTGACGACCGCCTAGTATATCGTCATATATCTGTCTCTGAATTTGTTTTGATTCGTCGAATAAGGCTTTAGCTTTTTGTAACGATTTGGCCGTGTTTTTGCTACCACGATTATGAAGCTGGGATTTAGGCTTGCCTTTGTTTGACTCCTTAGTTTCTAGTTTATTCAGTCCGGTCTTTATTTCAGTCGCTTGCTCGGACAAATCTTCTTGAGTTTCAGGTGCGAGGGTTGAGTTTGCATGGGTTTCATTATTCGATCCTTCTTTACTACTATCTTCACTAGCCAGTATTTTTTGAGTGTCTATACTCACTCTCTCAACGCCAAGCTCAATGAGTCTTTCAATAACCCGCAGACTTTTAACCCATCCTTGGTGTTTAATTCGTTGAGTACCACTCTGCTTAACAATCGCCACCACATAGCTACCGATACTAAGCCTTGCGATGTCTTTTTCTACAATCATGAAGCGGATCCCTGCGGTATTAGAGACTAACTGAGGCTAGTCTAGACTAATCACAAAAGAGATAGTATGCAAATATTAGTTATTTTTTATTGAGCTAAGATTTGAGGCTCGAGGCAAGTGATTTTGTTTGGAAAGCTTTTCGATATCATAAACTTCGATCCAATCGCCGGCCATTTTAGAACCGATATTCTTGGTGAGTTGTGATTTAATGGGAGTAAAGCGAAATTGCGAAGTTTGTTGTTCTGCGTAATGCTTAACTTTTTCAGATACATATATGTGACCAGATTCCGCCATGGATTCTAACCGAGAAGCCATACTCACGGCAGTTCCTTCTAAGTCAGATTGCTCGGTCACTTCATTATGTACGATAGTCACCTCGCCTAAATCTATGCCAATTCTGAGTTCAAATTCTGCCGCCATCAAAACGTGCCTTATCATCCAAGCACATTCAACTGCTGATTTTGCACTTTTAAAGGTCGCTCTCAATGAGTCTCCTTCCATGTTGGGATAACTAGCATTCCATTTAGCCAATATTGGTTTTAGTAAACCCCTAAACAGCGATAACCTTTCGGAGATAGTTGTATTGCTCCATTGAGTAAAACCCTTTAAATCAATAAATAGCACACAAAAGTTTCGAATTTGATCAATTTCATATTCAGCCGCTAATTCCAGTAATCGTGGCCAAAATTTTTCTTTAATACCGGAAACGGCTTCACGAAGTTCTCTTTGCATATTTTTATCGGCACGCATCGCTAACTGAGCATTTTGGATCGTACTGGCTTCTTCTTTTAATGATCTTTCTAGCTCACCAACTGAATAATTGCCAACTTCGTCCACTACAAGCGTCACCAATGCACCACCTGCGATATCGCCAACCGACTTCAATCGCAAGGAAACTCCCCAATGTCGAGCTTGTAGATGTTCTATCAATATGGGTAAAGTAGCTAATTCGTTAGCGGTTAGTCGAAAATCATATTTTAAATCAATGGTTAACGATTCAGCATACATTCGTTCGAACTCATGCTCTGCGTAGCTCGTTTTAGTGGTAGCGCCTTGATCCCAATAAGCATGTTCACAGACAATACCTGAGATATCCCAGCTTATAGTGTTTATATTGAATAATACGCTATTGGTAATATTCGCCTGGCTGAGGTTAGAATCTGACAAATTTGTACCACTCAGATCGCATGAACTCATATTAGCCGCATGAAAATTAGAACCGGAAAAATCTAACGCTGATAAGTTTGTTTGAGACAAATCTGCTTGCTTAAATTGGCAGCCTTTTACCAAAGTTACCGCCATGACAGCAGATTGTAAATTAGCATGATTAAAAATAGCGTTGGTTAGGTCTGCTCCTCGTAAATCGACTTGACGCAAACTGGCGTGACTCAAATCTTTGCCAGCGAGGTTCTGTTTTCTTAAATCACAACCGTCTAAGATTATTCCCCTCAAATTGATTGATTGTAAATCGATATGGGATAGATCGGTGTTAACAATCGTGGTTTTGTTGAATTGCGCGGTCAGAAAATTGATTTTCTGTAATTGACATTTTCTGAAAACCGTATTTTCTAACACAGAAGCAATCAAAGTCGCGCCGGTGAAATCGCAATGGTTAAATTTTGAGTGGGATAAATTGGCTGAAATGAAATTAGTCGTTTTAAAGGTACAATGATCAAAATGACAATTAATAAAATGAACATTCGAAAAATCGAAATCTGAGAGAACTAAATCATAAAAGTCTTCATCTTCAAATACAATGCTACTGGACTGATTCGTTTTTTTCCATTGAGGCCAAACGGCTGAATCCAGCAAACAACGGGCATCGGTTAATGCCGTCGGTTCAATTGATATTGAAGCAGAAGGTTCATTTTGTGGATTAAGAAGGTCTTGTAGCGCTCGGTGTTTCATTATTACTGCTGCTATTTGGTCCATATATGGCTCAAGACAGCCTTGCTACTGATTTATCGGATTCGAAAACTCAGCTACACGACGAATAAAGCGTATATAAAAGTAATAGGACAATTAGACAGCAGTGCAAAACACCCTTAATTGTTCTTTTATTAGATCTAACATTGAAACATTATTTTTCTTATTATTCAACAACTAATAGAGCTTATCTAAGACCAAATCTAGATTAAAACGATGATAGTAATGCTAGTTTGAATATAAGCAACTAACTAGTGCTTAGTAAAGTATAGCTTACCCTCTGAAAAAACTAGTCATATTGATCAAATTTATTAAATTTGATCATTGAACTTAGTTCCTTACCATATTCAGCTCCCTTTTCTGAATATTTATCTAAATGTCTTACCATGATTAAAGGATCATTTGTTAACATTTTTTGCTTACGGAATCCTGTGAATGCACGCCCTTTGGCCAAAACTTTATAATAATCTCGAATTGAATCAGTAATCGTCTCGTATTTCTTAAGCCAGATCGTTTTATTACCTCGTTTTTTACTCGCTGCTATGCGCGGTTCGTCCTTATTAAAGGACCAGACACCAAAAATGTTCTTTGCTTCGGTAAAGAAACGTGAAGTTCCCCAAGCGCTTTCCATAGCAGCTTGAGCTAAAGCAATGCTTTTTGGATGTGGCTTAATGGCGATTAGCAATGCTTGATCAGTAGAAACTTTGTAATCATCCATAAGCGTTTGTATTTGTTTTGTCTGTTGTTCGGACTTCTGTTCACTTTTCACTGCAACAGATATCTGCTTAAATTGAGTGTCTAATTCTAAGTAGACAGTTTCAACTGCAGGCAATATGAGTATCTTAAAACGTTTCTTTTTTTCCTGTACGGTCATATTTGCTGGAACGAATTCCGCGCTATAACCACTGTTCACAGGTTTCGTGGCTAGTTCTTGGTTTCGAGTAGACTCTAATTCATTTTCAGTTTTATCGCTGGATGAATGTGTATCAATTGAGACATTGTTTTCAGTGGCGCTGACATCTTTACTACTCGCTTCAACCGAATTTTGTTTGTCCGAATTCTCTTCAGCGTCTTTGTTTTCGCACGAACTCAACACTACGACTAGCAGCATCAAAAATGTAAAGATTGGCTTAGGTACCATCGGGTTTTGGACGAACACACAGTGACTAGAATATTTACCGAAGAATTGCACGATTGTTGGCCTTTTGTAGAATTTCGATTGTTGCTCTAAAGTTTAGACTATATATACCCCTGTTAAGTAAATAATATGTCTCGCAACAATTTAATTTCATCACGAAATTTGGCCGCTTTTTCAAACTCCAAATTTTTGGCAGCGTCCATCATCTGCTCTTCTAGCATTTTTATCGCCTGCCCCGCTTGCTTCGGTGTTTTAACTTTATATTTAGCAGATTGTTCTGCTACTTTACGTTGTTTGCTTAGGTTTGAAACACTGAACTTTTCTCCGGTTTGCATAATATCTGAGATAGATTTACTCACACCCTTAGGAATAATTCCGTTCTCTCGATTAAACTTTGCTTGAATTTCTCTTCGCCGATTGGTTTCGCTAATCGCTCGTTGCATCGATCCGGTTATTTTGTCGCCATAGAGTATTGCCTTACCATTTAGGTTTCGTGCAGCCCTACCAATAGTTTGAATAATAGAGCGCTCGGAGCGCAAAAACCCCTCCTTGTCCGCATCCAAAATCGCCACAAGAGATACCTCAGGCATATCTAGCCCTTCCCTCAAGAGATTGATCCCCACCAGAACGTCGAACAACCCCCTTCGAAGATCTTGTATTATCTCCATCCGTTCGACCGTATCAATGTCTGAATGTAGGTATCTAACCCGTGCGCCATGTTCGCTGAGATATTCAGTTAGATCTTCTGACATACGTTTAGTTAAAGTGGTCACCAACACACGCTCTTTGACCGCAACTCTTAAGCGGATTTCCGAGAGTAGATCATCCACTTGGGTACCCACCGGTCTCACCTCAACTTCTGGATCGAGAAGTCCTGTGGGTCTAACGACTTGTTCTACGATTTGACCTGAATGTTCCTTTTCATAATTAGCAGGAGTTGCAGATACGAAAATGGTTTGCGGTGCTAACCTCTCAAACTCATCAAATCGCAGCGGACGATTGTCCAGTGCAGAGGGCAAACGAAATCCATACTCCACTAGGTTCTCTTTCCTCGAACGATCGCCTTTGTACATCGCGCCAATTTGAGAAACCATCACGTGTGACTCATCGATTACTAACAACGCATCGTCAGGTAGATAGTCAAACAATGTTGGAGGATGTTCCCCAGGCGCCCTACCCGACATGAACCGTGAGTAGTTCTCTATCCCTGAGCAATATCCCAACTCTTGCATCATTTCAATGTCGAACCTGACCCGTTGTTCCAATCGCTGATATTCCACCAGCTTATTCATTTCTTTGAGTTGCGCTAGGCGATCCCGTAGCTCTAGCTTTATCGCGTCAATAGAATCTAATATTGTTTGTCTTGCAGTGACATAGTGAGACTTGGGAAAAATAGTTACTCTTGTGAGCTTTTTTAGAAGCTCTCCCGTTAGCGGATCAAAATAGCGGAGACTTTCAACTTCATCGTCAAATAGTTCGACTCTGATACCATTTCGCTCTGACTCGGCCGGAAAAATATCAATCACGTCCCCTCGAACCCGATAGGTTCCCCGCTGCAAATCGACATCATTACGAGTGAACTGCAATTCTGCCAGCTTGGTCAAAATAGCGCGCTGCTTAATTTCAGTGCCAATATTGAGGTGCATAACCATCGCATGAAATTGTTTAGGATCCCCTAACCCGTAGATCGCTGACACCGATGCTACAATGATTGAATCCCTTCTTTCTAACAGTGCGCGTGTCGCCGAAAGCCTCATCTGTTCTATATGATCATTGATTGAGGCATCTTTTTCAATAAAGGTATCACTACTAGCCACATAGGCTTCTGGCTGATAGTAGTCGTAATAAGAAACAAAAAATTCAACTGCATTAGTTGGAAAAAATTCCTTCATTTCACCATACAGCTGCGCCGCAAGAGTCTTGTTTGGGGCGAGAATAATAGTAGGACGCGCCAACTTCTGAATTACATTTGCAATTGTAAAGGTTTTGCCAGAACCCGTTACTCCAAGCAAAGTTTGATGACTCAAACCATCGCCAATCCCCTCCATAAGTTCATCGATGGCGTTCGGTTGGTCTCCAGCTGGCTGGAATGGAGATTTTAGGTCGAATTTTTGGGTCATGGCATTGAATTGGGCATAGCAATCTGTTCTATGATATTTTATCGACACTGATGTACAATTGCGACCGATATATTTAGTCACTGTTTAATGTTTGGAATAAGTTATGCCTATCGAACTATCGAACCGCATCAAAAAGGTAAAACCCTCTAGCACGCTTGCGGTCGCAGCAAAAGCAGCTGAGCTGAAGGCTCAAGGAAAAGACATTGTTGCCCTTGGCACCGGAGAGCCTGATTTCGATACACCACAATTTATCAAAGATGCCGCCATCCATGCGCTACAGAATGGTGCGACTAAGTATACCGCTGTGGACGGTACAGCCAGTCTGAAAAATGCGATTATTGCGAAATTTAATAAAGACAATAATCTGAGCTATCAAGCCGATCAAATATTGGTATCTTGTGGCGGTAAACAGAGCTTCTTTAACCTTTGCCAAGCTTATCTTAATCCAGGAGACGAGGTCATTATTCCAGCGCCTTACTGGGTATCTTATCCTGATATGGCTCTGCTTGCTGACGGTGTTCCGGTAATTATTGAGACTAGCATTGACAATGATCTGAAGATCACCGCCGAACAATTAGAAAAAGCGATTACCGACAAGACTAAGTTGTTCGTTATTAACAGTCCTAGTAACCCGACAGGAGTTGCCTACAGCGCAGATGAACTCAGATCACTAGCCGATGTTCTACTCAAACATCCCAACATTATTGTAGCCACCGATGATATGTATGAACATATCCTTTGGACGGATGAGCCTTTTGTTAATATTTTAAATACATGCCCTGCTCTTTATGACCAATGTGTTGTTCTTAACGGAGTCTCCAAAGCCTACGCGATGACTGGCTGGCGTATTGGTTATGCAGCAGGACCAAAGAAACTTATCGGTGCTATGAAAAAAGTCCAATCTCAAAGTACTTCTAATCCTGCCGCAGTCTCGCAAGCTGCAGCTGAAGCCGCTTTGACTGGCGATCAATCTTGTATCACAACGATGTTAACTGCCTTTAAGCAAAGGCATGATTATGTTGTCGAAGCACTTAATAAGATTGACGGTGTGCGTTGCTTGAAGAGTGATGGTACTTTTTATGCGTTTCCGGATGTTTCCCAACTCATTCAAAAAGTCGGCTGCAAAGATGACTCAGATTTTGCTGAATACCTAATTCAGAAAGTAGGTTTAGCGTTAGTCCCCGGAAGCGCGTTCGGAGCCAAAGGTCATTTAAGATTATCCTACGCCGCATCAATGGATACACTCAAACAAGCGATTTATCGGCTGGAAAAGGCGGCGGAATAAAAATATTAAAAAAATGCTATTTGTTGGTTGACCGACCCTTTATCATCCTCTATTATTGCGCTCCCTCTTAATGAGGGTTGTTGTTCCCCCTTAGCTCAGTTGGTTAGAGCGACGGACTGTTAATCCGCAGGTCCCCCGTTCGAGTCGGGGAGGGGGAGCCATATTACGAAAAAGACCTCTTTATTGAGGTTTTTTTATGCTTGTTCGGTTATCTCTCCGTTTACGATATACTATTTGTTTCAGAAGGTACTGTGGAAAGTTTTTATACAATATGAACATAATTAATCAAATAAAACAGTTCCCTATCTACAACGTATTTGAACAACCTGGTCAATATTTTACCGCCTTTTTGATATCCATCGTCTCCGCATTTATCATGTTTTATCAGCCAGAATCGATTGACGCACTAAACTACCAACAAGCACTAGTCTCAGATGGACAGTGGTGGCGAGTGTTCACGGCTAACCTTTGCCACAGCAACTGGAATCATTGGACACTTAACATCGTAGGACTATGGCTTATGGATGTTTGGTACAAACCTGTGATTAGTTTGAAGATAAGAAATTTACTACTGTTTTTTTGTATGTTCACCAATGTCGCTCTTTTGCATACATTTCTAGACATCGGTTGGTATGTTGGTCTATCGGGCGCACTTCACGGATATTTATTAGGAGGAGCGATTATTTCTTTTGCAACATCAAAAATAGTCAATAGCCTAATTATCGTTATTACTACAATCAAACTCATCGTCGAAAATGTCTGGCAGATCAATACTGAAACTGCCGAATTGATCGGCGCAGAAGTCTTGGAGGAAGCGCATTTTTTCGGTGCGATTGCTGGCTTGTTTTTCGTCGCAGTTTTCTTAGTTATTCATAAAAAAACCACCTAAACAGGACCCCTGCAAGATGGTTTTATTTGGCCTTAGTCAGCTCAATATTGGTAATTACTTCAACGCTATCCGGCTATGATTTTTAGCGATGGTCGCAACTCCGATTCCCTTGACACTAGCTAACTCTTCAATCGCTTTAAAATCGCCATGCTGCTTTCGATAAGCAATAATAGCTTTCGCTTTTTTCATTCCAATGCCTTTTAGCGTATTCGCAATTTGTTTTGCGTCAGCCGTGTTAAGATTTACAGTTGTTGTTTGGGCAACTATTTGCTTGCTTACCGCTGTTTTTGCCATTACTGGCTGAGAAACGCTGACAGCAAAAAGAAGAGATAGAATAATAGTTGATAAGCTTTTCATCGTGATTGTTTTCATGGTAATGCTCCTTATAAATGTAATTTCCTCAATCAAAAGTTCGCTCAAAGTCATTAAATATTCTCAGTTAATCGAGTCATCTAATTATCGAAAGAGACATTCTGATCGTCATTTGCCTAGTTGGCAAAACGAATCATACTCACATCAAACTTTGTTGCCTAGTTGAAGGCAAGACTTTCAGATATTTCGCACAAAGCCTTGAGTGGATCGGCCGATTGAGTGATTGGACGACCGATAACTAGGTAGGAAGAACCAACGGCAATGGCCTCTTTTGGAGTCATCGTTCTTGATTGATCGTACTTGGAACACCCTAGGGGACGGATACCTGGTGTTACTAATTTAAAATCTGCTCCGAACTCCTTTGAGAGTATAGATGCTTCATTAGCAGAACAAACAACTCCATCCAGTTCACACATCTTTGCAAGGCTAGCGAAATGCAATACCTGCTGTTCCATGCTCCTAGAATAACCTAGTTGCTGGTATTGCTGTCGGTCAATACTTGTTAGAATTGTCACGGCGGTTAAGAGAGGTCTGTTATCGCCGAACTCAGATAATGCCTTTTGTGCAGCTGTCATCATTTGTTCGCCACCAGAGGCGTGCACATTGATCATCCATGCGCCTAGATTCGCAGCAGCGACACAAGCCTTGGCGACAGTGTTGGGTATGTCGTGAAATTTTAGATCTAAAAAAACATCAAATTCTTTCTCTCTCAGCTTTTTAACCCAATCAGGGCCAAACAAAGTAAACATTTCTTTGCCTACTTTTAAGCGGCAAAGATCGGGGTCAAGTTGATTGACCAGCTTTTCAGCATCATTGATATTATCAAAATCTAATGCCACCACGATTCTTTTGTTATCAATTATGTTTGGTTGTGCATCTCTACTTGCGGGAAAAATATCACTCACCCTCTATCCCTCTTATCGGTTTAACACTTCCCCAACATTTACAACTGGGACACTGCCAAAATAATGTCTTAGAATCGAATCCACAATGACCACAGTGATAAACGGGTTTGTTTTCTAATAATTTAGTAACTATTTCATGCAGCATTACTAAGCTAGGCTTTGAAGACTCCTGAGCATTCTCTATTTGCAATTCGATTAATTTTGATAAGCCCTTTAACGAAGGTTGCTTGCCCATTTGTAATACCAAAAACTCAATCGCATCACTGTCGCAATTTTTTAATTGCAATTCTTGTACTGTCGCCAATATGACCGATGCCCCGCCGCCTCTAGCTAACGCTTTTTTCAAGAACTCTTGTAATCCTTTTTCATCTTCTAATTGAGAAAAACAATCCACGATTAAATTAATAGCCTCTGGTAGAAAAATAATATCTTGTTTAATAATTTCTTGATAGCTTTTTAATGCCTTTTTATACTTCCCATCTGAAACCTGAAGTCTGGCTTTAATAAGTGTTGCCCTGACACATGTGGAATCTATTGAACATGCATTCTTGATGAAAACCTTAGCCGATTTATGATCTCCACCAATCAAGGCTTCTTCAGCTAATTCGCAATAAAAATGTGATATTTGTTTTTTTTTGTCTGTGTTTAATGGATAACTTAGCTTAGATGCAAACTTTATCGCTTTGTTCCACTCT
>Ga0256847_1000665_pt1 | contig 20620 bp, 19 predicted proteins | sample TeddybearmetaG_FD_189099 | JGI IMG/M metagenome (GOLD analysis project Ga0256847, IMG submission 189099) | Hydrothermal vent microbial communities from East Pacific Rise, Pacific Ocean - Teddybear | ecosystem: Environmental > Aquatic > Marine > Hydrothermal vents | place: Pacific Ocean: East... | reverse complement strand
TATTTTCATTACTTTGAAAAGTAAAATAAATAAAGACATTCATTAAAATAAGTAAAATAGTGATAATCGGCGGTCTTGCCCAATTTACCACACGATCAAATGGAATAAAAAGCATAGTGGGTATAATTTAATAATGTGATTAGATACACTCGTTCCCACACGGGAGCAAGTTTCATGACAGTGGCGCTTTGTGCAGGAACAAGTTATTTAGAAGTATAGTTATTTTATTTATAAATGCACAGATTCATCAGCTATGATGACCTAAATCATCACGGGTAATTTCCATGAAATCGTTTGAGACCATTATTTGAATCAAATAGATTGGGAAGTTAAGAATAGTCACATTACATTAGCAGGGATGGTTGCACAATAAATAACCTTTGCAATCCGATCTTTTTTGGCATGTTCAGATTGACGAATTTCATTGATCGTATCATCATAGGTTTCAGTGGTTAAAACATCCCCGTTAATTTTAATAATTTTTCTTAATTTTTTCATGCCATGATGACGACCTTCTTTATTCGGTGTTTTAAGCACCCAAATATCGCCAACTTGAAGTTCAGCCTCTTTATCTGCAATAAAAACAGCCCCATTGAGCATCCCGCAATGTTGCATTGATTTACCATCAACCAAGCCAATAAAATGTTGTTTTTCATTAGGAATTAATGTATTTCCATTTTCATCTTGAAATAGAAAATCAGTGGCTGAAAATTTAAATGGTGGCGTATTCTCTTTGGCTTGTATATTATCAATACGAACATCACCCGCAACAACAGATTCAGCATCTATATAGGTGGTCAATATCTTTGATAAGATTTTTACACAAACAAATAAAAATAAGAATAAAGCAGGTGAGCCGATAATGACATAAAATAAAATATTCATTGTTTTTTCTCTAAAATTTCTTTGATGATAGGTATAGGGCGTGGTGGTGCAACGGGGATTTTTTTTGGCTCAAATGGTTCGTAATAATCTACAAATTTTAATGAAACAAGTACAATAAAGACCAAAAGCATAAAGCCTTTAACTTGTTCTGAAGAATACGGATATTCCCGACTAATAAGTATGAGTATTGCAAAAGTAACGGATAAAACAAAAATACCCCATTTCATTCGACCAAAAGAACGGGCTTTAATTATTCTAGAGCAGATTAAATCACCCGCAATCGCAACAAAAATTAATATATAGGTCTTATGCTCAACAATATAGAACATCAGATTTGAAAAGATCTTTTCTAATTCTTGTGGCTCCCAAATATTCCAAACAATGCCTTGTGAAATAGCTGTTGCCGCAAATAAAATAGTTAATGCATTCCAAAAAGTTGATGCAACTAATGTAATCAAAATATTTTCTAAGTGTTTAAGTATCATTTCTAAATCCATTCACATCTGCATTTACAATTTCATTATATTAGTATATGAAGAATATGATTAAGATGCATAAAAAGCAAGCCATTATTCTTAGGATAATTCGAATTTTATAAGTTTATTACTTAAAAAACTTCGTTTCTTCAATGAGTTTTAAGAAAAGACGTTCTTTTTTTATGGTAGAACTTAATGAATTATTTAAGATTTTATTCTTAATATATATAGGGGAATAATAAAGAGACTGGATTTTATTTGTAATTTGAGCGTTACAAATCCAGCCTCTAGTTAGGCGTGGTGAGACAAGCCTTCATAGATTGTACCATTGATTAATAAACTATTGTTAATGGTCTTTATTCTATTTTATAATGAAGTCTCTTTCTTTAAATATACTTATCGGAATATTGAAATTAATTTTGATTTAATTGGGTTTGGTTTTTTATTATCCAATAATCTATCAAAAAAATGTTTAAGCTATTAGTTAATATCATATTTAATTTTTTAGCTAAACAGTGTTATTTTTTAACAAAAAAAGCCCGAATAGCGAAGCTACTCGGGCTTTTTTTAAATCAAAGATTCAAATAAAACTTATTTGAATAATTTTGATTTGTCAACCAAGTCAACATGTGCACGTTTGAAACAAGTCCAGTTTTTAGTTTCTTTATCATAAACAGAGTTTACGAAACAATGCCAGTTTTCTTCATCAACGAAGTTTTTATCCATGCGGTAATAGAAACCAGGATAACGAGATTCTTCACGGAACTGAATGTGCTTCATATGAGCTTCAGCCGTTAAGATGCGGTGATAGTTTTCCCATGCACGAAGTAATTCGTGAAGGTCTTTAGCACGCATTTTTAAAGAATCTTCTTTCAGATCGTTAAGTTTACCTTCAGCAACTTCTAACATTTTCGCGTTAGTGGTGTAATAAGTTGCAACACCCGCTACATATTCATCCATCGCTTTTTGCAAACGGAATTGCAACATACGAGGTGTAATATAGTTAGGATTCACATCAATCGCAGTTGAGTAATCTTTATGCTCTAAGAAAGTCCGTACTGGACGGTAAACTTCTTCAATTAACTCATCGGTTGTCGTATCCATTTCTGGCGTGTAATCTTGGTTGTCCATAATGAACTTAACCATTGATTTAGCACACATACGACCTTCAGCATGAGAACCTGAAGAGAATTTATGACCTGAAGCACCAACACCATCAGCGGCTGTAAATAAGCCTTGGACTGTGCTCATACCACGGTAGCCCCAGTTCCAACCTGAAGGAAGATGCTCAGGAATACCTTCGCCTAAACCTTCTTCTGTTGGCGCGCCAACATCAGTAGGACCAGAAACCCAAATTCCACAACAACCAGAATGAGAGCCTAATAGGTAAGGTTCGGTTGGCATTAATTCAGAGTTTTTCTTTTCTGGCTCAATGTTTTCACCAGCCCAAATACCACACTGACCGATACACATGTCTAAGAAATCTTCCCAAGCTTCAGCTTCAAGATGCTTTACTTCACGAGGAGATAAAGTTTCACGAAGATTAGCAAGTGCAGTTACCGTATCCATATAAATAGGACCGCGACCGTCTTTCATTTCTTTAAGCATTAAATGGTTACGTAAACAAGAAGCAGGAACTGCCGCTTGACCATATGGAGGATAATCGTTAAGCATGTCTGCATTACGATCCATATAGACTTCACCAAAAGCATTGGTTGCTTTTGCTTTAAATAATAGGAACCATGCGCCAACAGGACCGTAACCGTCTTTAAAACGAGCAGGTACAAAGCGATTTTCCATTAATGTTAATTCAGCACCAGCTTCAGCTGCCATTGCATAAGTTGAACCTGCATTCCAAACAGGATACCAAGCACGACCTTGACCTTCACCTACAGAACGAGGACGGAAGATGTTGACACAACCACCAGCCACTAATAAGCAAGCTTTAAATTTGTAAACAAATAATTTATGTTCACGGACTGAGAAACCCACTGCACCACAAACGCGGTTTTTGTCGTTTTTATCATTAACTAATTTAACAATAAAAATACGTTCTTGGATATTTTCAATCCCTAAGGCTTTTTTAGCTGCTTCAGCAACGATCCATTTATAAGATTCGCCGTTGATCATAATTTGCCATTTACCAGAACGTACTGGTTTTCCGCCGTCTTTTAAAGGAGTCATTCCTTTAGAACCGTCGAAACGTTCGCCGTTTTCATCTGTTTTCCAAATAGGTAAGCCCCATTCTTCAAATAAATGCACAGATTCATCTACATGACGACCTAAATCGTAAGCTAAATCATCACGGGTAATCCCCATTAAATCATTAGAAACCATGCGGGTATAATCCGCTGGATCTTGCTCATCACCAATATAAGTATTGATAGCAGAAAGACCTTGAGCAACCGCACCAGAACGATCCATAGCCGCTTTATCAACTAATTTTACTTTGATATCAACGCCTTGCTTTTTAGCTTCATCAATCCAAGGACCGATTTCATAAGCCGTACCACAAGCAGCCATGCCGCCACCGATGATTAAAATATCAACTTCTTCTTCAACAACTTCTGGATTTCCAAATTCACCAGCCATGTTATTTTCCTCTTAAAAATTTAAGGATAATAAGTAAGTACTTACTTATTAATTAATTCGCTTGGATCGCCTGTACGGTAACCGTTCACTTCAACAAAGAAACCAGGCTCTTCAATTTTAGAAATATCAGCAGCGGGTTTATTACCATAAGGATCGATAGAACCTTCTGGAGTTGTACGGATTGGGAATTTAAAGCGTTTCATAGTGCCATTACGGAACTTAATAGTCCACATAATTGAATCAGTGCCGCGAAGTGGTTGTACTGAACCACCTAAAGGCACGATGTCTGCGTACGGACGAGCTTCAATTGCTTGTTGTGGGCAAATTTTAATGCATGAATAGCATTCCCAGCATTGATCTGGCTCTTGATTAAATGATTTCATGGCATGACCCGTTTCAGAACCATCCATATCAAGCTTCATTAAATTATGCGGGCATATATACATGCACGCGGTTTTATCTTGGCCTTTACAGCCATCGCACTTTTCAGTACGTACAAAAGTAGGCATATGTAGAACTCCTAATAGTTACACTGCAGTGGGTTGTGTTTTGCTTAAAATTTAAAATTAAGCACAACACCGTTAACGACATTAAAAAATGCCCCCATTAAAGACTTTTTGGAAAAAAATCAAAATGGAAGTTGTTAGGCTAAATCCTAGCCCATATTTTGGTGTTAAAGATATATCCAATATGGAAAAACTGCAAACAATTTTCATAAACCTAGTCATAAGTTTCATTTATCAGGCTAGTTTGTAATATTTATGCGCAAATAAAAGTAAGTTAAATCAACTAGATAAAATTAAGAAAATATTATTGATAACGATTCTTATCTTCTTAAATAGTGTGTTTAATGCTTTTTTTCCCCTTAAATACGTTAAAAAAAGGCTTCCAATTTAAGCTCGATATAATCATCTCTATTAAATGCATACTGTAAATCTTTTTTATCCACATTTGCCCAAGCTCGAATTTGGACAGAAAATTTAATATTATCATTGAGTCTTTGCGCTAATTCAAAATTAAAAACGGTTGATTTAGCATCTAAATCTTGAATAAAGCCCGTTAATAACTCGGTTCCAATGGTGTTATTCGCCGCCCAACGCAAACCAATAAAAATTTCTTTATTAAATGGCGTACTGGCATTGCGACCTCGATCATCTAAAATCAATTCACTAATAATACCTAAATCCCCATCGGTTCCAAAAGCATTATATAAACTATATTCAAAGCCCGCCACCCCCGAAGAATAAGCATGTTTATCTTGTCCAATACGGTGAATTCCTTCAAATTTAAGTAGCCACTCATCAATGGTGGCTTGAATTTCTAATCCTGTTTGATTAATAAGCGGATAAAAAGGCGTTAATCTATCGGTAGCGGAATCAAAAAGAAATAAGGGATCCCGACTGGTCCCATAAAAATGAGAAAGCGCCAAATCCCAATCTCCCAGACTATGTGACCAGCGCAAAGCTAAATCCGTATGTTTTTGTTTATTACTGGCTTCATATTCGGCATCGGTTTGATCAATCACTTTGATTGTCCGAAAACGTCCTTTTTTACCTGGAAAGATTCTTTCTCTAAACCAAGGCATAATAAAAACATCAAAAGTCCCCCAACTTTGTTCTGTTGATAATTTAATTAAAGGTTGTCCTAATTTTTGTTCCCCATCTAAATTTTCAACTAAATCAGTTTGATTAATAATATCCACTAAATGTATTGATTCTGCGACGCCCCAAAAAGCTTTATCAATGCCGATTCTAAATTCCCAGCCATTGCCTGATTTAATCCATTTTAATTCTCGAATATCAAAATGTTGGCGTTCTTCATCCGCATTTTCAATCCGAAGAAAAGGAGTAAAAGTAAAACTTTGAGTTGCATCATCCCATTCATGATAAAGCTCCGCTTGATAAGCTAAGGATAATAAACTTTTATGTTGTGATTTAAATAAAGGAGATTGGGCAAAGATTCGCCCTTCAACGCTTAAAGTCTGCTGTAGTTCAAAGGCGTATAGCGGGAGAGATAAAACAAAGAATAAAGGAAATATAATTTTTTTAATCATAATAAAGACAAGGAGATAAATTAAATTTAAGATTGAGTATAGTTTAATCTATTTCAATTAATTGATATTGTCCAAATCCCATACTGGCATTTTTTCCCGTATTTAACCATTGCCCAAGTAATAAATAAGGTATTAAATCAGGATAATCTTGTAAATTAATCTCAATCCAACCTAGCCATCCTGTATTTTGTTGATGTTGATTGGTTCTATTTGCTAAATTAAAATGATATTTCCATTCTAAAGCTTGAGCTAAAATTGGAATATTTTGAGTTTGTTTTTTTAAATCAATAAAATCTACCCTTAATTTTTTTGAAGTATAAAAATAATATAATAAACTAATACGTCGTATTAATCCCATAACCCATAAATTCAATTTAAATTCTTTGGTTTTAAGCATTTTCCCATTGGGTTTAAATAAAGTAATAAATTGAATACGGATTTTATTATTGGTTGAATTAGATGATTGCCAAAGATCTGTTTTTTGAGATACTTGTTTTAAATTTGCTTTTTTACGATTTTTTCCAAAGCCATTTAAACCAACTTTCTGCATTGCAATAATTAATTTATTTAAATATTGATTAGTATCCGCAATTAAAATAATATTAATTTCAAAAGATTGAAAGGGTTTTATAATATATCGTTCGGAGCGTACTCGAATAATATGCGGGGCGGGGATAGATTGATAAAGTCGAATAAAATCATTATTTTGTAAAGCAATATTTTTAAATAATTGAATATAACCACATTGATTGGCAAATAAACAACCTTGGCAAGGACTATTCGGAGTATAACAATATTGATCTTTTAATGCCTTGCCTAAAACGCCATGCCACAAAGTACCACTATATTCTGGAAAAGTAATTTGTTGTTGTGCTTGATAATGAAAAATATATTCAGTCAAAGGGAGTTTGAGCATAATCTAATCTCACCTTATCTCTGAACTCTACCTCACTAATAAAACATCAATATTCACGTATTTGAATACCAAATTTTGAAACGTCCATACAAATACAAACAGTGGGTACATTTATTCCTTTTTGTGCCAATTTAGAAACGTTACATTCAAATGTAGTCCCTCTTGGTCGAAGGATATTAGAATTATGCATTGCACGCACACAAACCCCAGTACGACGCCCTCCTCTATTTGGATTTCGACAATGTTCATTACAAGTATATTTTCCATAATCATTCCCCCTTTTAATGAAAAGATAAGAATCACCAAGGCGACCAGTTTCACCTCTAGGACCTCTTGGTCCTCTTGGTCCAGTCGGACCCTTTGGTCCAGTCGGACCCTTTGGTCCAGTCGGACCTTTTGGTCCTGTATTACCTTCAGATCCAGCGAAACCAATTGTTAATGCAAAGGTACCAAATTGTTGTCGACCCTTTTTTGTTGTTGACTTTATGGTCAGTAAATACGCTCCACTTTGATTAATAAAATGTTTAGGAAGCCCTACAAATAATGTATTGTTACCAACTATTGACACATTTGGCAATAATTCTCCGCCCAATGTAATAAGCATTTTTTCATTAAGTTTGACAAAGTTTGTGCCCTTAATTTTTAGCCATCTACCGTCTTTATTATTAACAATAAAAACTTTTTGAATTGCTAATGTAAGAGCAGGATTATGTTTATTTTGAAGTTCAGTAACTTTATATTGAAGTTCAGTGATATTTGTTCTTAATTTGCCCAATGGTCCTTGAGCATGTATTTGAGATATAAATACTGCCAAGTAAATCGAGAGTAAGATTGTTTGTAGTTTAACCATTTAATTTTCTCCTTGAGAAATTTTTTACCATAAAAATAAAATAAAAGCCTAATATATTTGCTTTATGTATGTTTGTAGATGCAAATAAAAAACAATGTCATCTATATTATTAAAGTTAAAAAGCCCTTTAAGCTTAGAGTAAATTAGCCAAAATACAAATTTAATTAACAATATATTAGAATCAATATATTATCTGCATATTTTCTGCATTAAATTTCTGCTAAACTTGCATAAATACTTAGTATAATAAATGAAAGTATTTATTAAACATGCTGAGGCACATAATGAAAATTTATTTTAATATTATTAAAACTATCTTAATTTGTAATATATTCTGTTGTTTTATTACATCCATATATCTATGGGGAGGAAGAAATGATTTTTTTGGAAGGTATCTTTTTTCCTTGTTTTATTCATACATATATGATGTTTGGAATTACGGGATCTATTATTTGGTATTTACTCTATTCTCTTATTTCCAAAGTTATTGAAAAAAAAGCAATTTCGCATCTATTAGCTTGTGGATTATCATCAATACTTGCTTCTCCTATATTTTACATTGTTGTTGTGGGTGAAGAGAATGCAATAATAGAGAGCTTTTGGTATATCAAGTTTACAATACCGACAGCCGCAGTTTGTTTAATCTTTTATATATATAGATATTTAAAATATGAAACCAATAAAAGCTTATAAATATTGAATCTCTCGTTCCCTCGCAGAAATGAGAAAAATATCCTTTTTTGTTATATCGTTTATTTCATTGAGTATGACTATCAGACCCTAGAAAATAATGGTTCTTTAACGATAAATATTAAAATTTTTAATAATGAAAAATCAGTGATTGAAAAGCACCTTATTTTACCCAACCGTATAGAAAATAAAGTTGAAATTCAACTATTTTCAATCAAAGAAGGTTTTAGAAATTTAGAACAGGTGATTACTGAATTTGATAATGGTTTAATAACAACGATCACTCATAAAGATCCTTATCCATTAGAATTTAAAGAATATTGCGCACAAAACCCCAATGAGCGTTTTATGTATGAATTCTTTCAAGAAGGGCTTTTTTCTTCAAACCAAACAAGAGAAGATTTTGCAGGAAGCCAAATTACTGAAAGCTGGATCGATATAAAAACAGGATTCACTATTATAAAAAGGGAATATAATCGTGAAGGGCGGGTTGTTTATAATCAAATTTTAAGAAAAATTAGATAAATTTTGATTGTTATCAAAATAATTTACCGTAATTTAAAATCTTCTAAAGCGGTATCTTCTGGAGCAACATCCAAAGTATTATTTAAACTCAAATTTGCTCCTCGAACTTGCCAAGTGTAATGTTTACATAGTTGGCTTACTAATAATTTCCAGAGATGTTTTGCATAACCTCTACCAGCACAACCATAAGTTCCCGCTTGTTCATTCGCCCAACCAAAGGTAAAGATTTTTTCTTTTAAGCTGGGATCATCAATAAATCGTTCAGGTCGAAAAATCAGAGGATCATTTTTGAAAACAGTGGGATCTCGATGTACATAGGGCATATTCGTCATTAATAAATCCCCTTTATGAATTTGATATTGAAGTCCATTTTCTGCGGGTAAGATAAAATCCCGATGAGCTTTTCTGTGTACAAAACGGGGCCAAGGATATAATCGCATGCATTCATCTAACATTGCATCTAAATAGGGGAGATCATTAAGCTTGGTTTTTTCTGGATCCCAAGCATCTAATTCAGCCACTAATTTAGTTCGTGCCTCGGTGTTTAGAGAAATAGCAACCATAGAAGGTAATAAAAAACGAGAAATACCCGCAGACATATTAAAAGCACAAACAAAAATAAGCTGGCGGGCAACATTATCTTCATTATTAAATCCCTGTTTTTTAGCCTGTTCCATATATTCGCTAAATAAAGGCGCGGAGCGGACTAATTCAGTGAGTCTTTCTGAACTAGTAACAACTTCCTTTGGAAGTTTACTAAGACGGTTTAAAATAAAATTTGTTAAAGTTGAATCGGTCTTGGGCACTACAATATATTTTTGCCATGCAAGGACATCATCAATATTAGGTGTTACACCTAGTAGCCATTGAAATGCAAAGGGAATGGTAAGGCGTTGAAAGCCTTCTTCAATTGGAATTGAACTTTGTTCTGGCCATTGTTTAATACCTTCAATGCAGTTTTTTTCAAAAAGAGGCATTATTAAATCTCGACGTTGGCTAATAACCCCATCAATCAACCCACGGCTTTGATGATGTATTTCACCACTAGAGAGAATCGCCGTATCACTTTGTTTCAGTAACTCTTGTCGAGGAGCAACAGGACCAAAGCGTTGAATATCTTCCCGTTCAAGTAGATCATCGGGGGCTTTAAAAAAAAATTCAGCCGAAATATTATTGCAAAGCACAATGGTTGGTAATCCAGGATGTGCTTTAAAAACAGTGGCTCCTTTGACTTTTTTTAATTGGCTTTCAGTGTAATTTTCTGTTTTTGTAAGGAAGCTAATTATTTCCTTAAAAGATTTTGGAAAAAAAGTATTGTAACTACCTGGGACAGGGATTGGATTGGTCATTAAAGAGGGTTCCTTATTTATAAACGGGTTTCAATGTAAGCTTCATCATGTAATTGACGAAGAAAGTTTTCTTTGGCTTCAGCAAATTTTTTATTGCGAATTTTTCGTCTGGCAAGTTCTTTTAAATAATTTTCAGAATTATCAAAAACGCGTCTTTTATTAAGTTGCACAATATGCCAACCTAATTCAGTCACAAAAGGCGCGCTTATTTTATTTATTGTGAGGGTTTTAACCGCTTCCATAAAATCAGATGTCACATCGGCTTCACTAATCCATCCTAATTCTCCGCCTTTAATGGCAGATTCTTTATCATCTGAATTTGCGCGGGCTAAAATATGAAAATCATCCCCGCCTTCAATTCGTTGTTTTAGTTGTAATAGCCTTGATTTTGCCGCATTGTCGTCAGTAATCGCATTGGTTTTAATTAAAATATGGCGGGCATTCATTTGCTCTAACATTTGTTTTTGATCTTTTTTTCGTCCTAATATTTGTTTTAGTTTTAAAATAAAATAACCGCTATTGGCTTTAATCGGTCCTTTAATTTCCCCTTCTTTCATTAAAGGGACTAAGTTTGTAAAAATAGAGGGGATTTGGTCTAATGTTTTGACACCTAAGTCCCCGCCATTTTTGGCATTTTTAGCTTGGGAATATCGTTTGGCAAGCGCACTAAAATCTTGACCTGTTTGTAACTGTTTAATAATTTTTTGAGTTAAACTTAAGGCAGTTTGCTGTTTTTCTGAATCAGCTTGTTCAGGGAATGGGATTAAAATATGTTGTAAATGATATTTTAAATTTTCTTTACTATTTTTGTATTTTAATAATAAATTATCAATTTCTGAATCAGTGACATGAATCCGTGAAAAGACCATTTTTCCCATAAGTTGACGTTTAATTAAATCGTCTTTTAGACTTTTTCTAAAATCAGCCAAGGTTAAACCATCTTTGGCTAATTTGATTTTCATTTTTCCAATGCTCATTTTATTGTCTTTGGCAATATTGGATAAAGCCAATGCAACCTCATCTTCGGAAATTTGAATACCTAAACGTTGAGCCGCGATAAGCTGTAGTTTATCAATAATAAGTTGATCTAAAGCTTGTTTAATTAATGCCTTTTGAGGCGGTTTGGGTTTGCCTGATTCTTCAATGGCTTTTAAATAAGCTTTAAGGGTTGATTCTAATTCAGTGCGCATAATTAAATCATCTTCAACCACGGCAGCAATTTCATCTAAAGGTTCAACAAAAGCATTAATATGATTGATAATGCAAAAACTCATTAAAAAAATTATTATTTTATTCACGATATTTAAACCCATATACATTTCGTTCAATTAATTCACTAATATCATGCCCAATTCGTCCTAGTCCTTTAAATTCAAACTGAATAAAAAAAGAACGATCCCGAATATTTCGAGTATTGAGCAAGGTATCTCTAAGGACTATCTGAGTGCCCCAACAACAGTTTTCATATTGTAAGCCAATCACGCCTTCAATTAAATGGTCTCTATCAACGGCAATCCCATTATCAATAAAAATCCCATTATCCAATGCGTATAAAGACCGTGCAATCAAACTGTAGTTCGTATTGATTGCCCATTTTATAGATAAATCAAGTTGTTCACTGTTATTGGTGTTTTGATTTTGTAAGTTGCGGTTTTGGCGATAAGCAAAGTTAAATAAGTATTTATCGGTATCTCGATAATTTAAATGGGCATAAGAGCGTTGTAGTTCATTATTTAAATAAGGATTCCATTCCGCTCCTAGATTAAAACGCCAGTGTTGGCTTAATTGAGTGGATAAGTCGCCAATAATAGAAGAAGTGTCTTTTTCATTTAAAGAAGGCGGGGCAGAGCTATTTAAACTCACTTTACGATTTGCAAAATATCGAATCGTGCCTAAGCCAAGGCGGAAAACCTCTTGCCCTTGATCTGCAATAAAGCGGGATTGTAGTGCAAAGGTGAGTTGATTAGCATCGCCAACTCGATCAGTGCCATTAAAACGGTTTTCAGTAAATAAGGTGTCGAAACGAAAATCTTTTTCTGAACTATCAAACAGTGGAATATCTTGGTGATCATAATCAGGCGTGTATAAATAATATAAGCGGGGTTCAATGGTCTGATTAAAAGATTGTCCAAACCAAGTCGTTTTTCGATCAAAAAATAAACCAGAATCAAGACTAAAAGTCCCGCTGGTTCTATCTGGGCTGTCATCTAAACCTAAAAATTGTTGATTAATTTGATATTTAGTATAACGAGCGCTTAAGGCGGGAGTAATAAAATATCCCGCATTACCTAAAGTATAAGAAAGGCGGGGATGTAGATCAAATCTTTTGGCGGTTCTTTTATTCGCGGAAGAATGGTCAAAACGAACATATTCTGTTTTAAAGGCAAAATCAAAGCCTGATTGCCCTAATAATTTATCATATAAAAATAATAGCTGAGGTAAGCGACTATAAGGGCGGTCTTTTGCGGCAATGGCTTGATCTAATGTTTGATATTTTTGAGCTCTTAATAAGAGAGACCAATCATTCATGCTGTATTTTAAATCTGCTCGTCGTTCTACATGTTGAGTTGCAATGGCGGTGAGTGAATTTCCCATATCAGATAAATAATCTTTATCACTGAGATAATGATAAAGAGTGGTTAGGGTTAAATTATCTAATAATCTGGATTGGCTATTAAAGGAAAAGGCGCTGCGTTGTTGATCACCCTCTAAATATTTTTTATCCTTCGCTAAAACCTCACCTCTTAAATTAAAATGATTATTTTTATTAAGATAACGAAATTCTCCGCCTAACATTAAGCCCCGTTCAGACATAATTCGTGGAGTGAGGGTTAAATCATAATTAGCGGCAAGATTAAGATAATAGGGCAGGGCAAAATCAAAGCCTCGCCGACTTGAATAACCTATTTTAGGTAATAAAATTCCTGTTTTTCGTCGATCATCAATCGGAAAACTTAAATAAGGTGAATAAAAAACAGGCACGCCTTTAAATTTTAATTTAGCTGAATGGGCAATTCCCACCCCTTCTTTTTGATCAATTTGGAGTTTTTTGGCGGATAAAACCCAATCATCTTTATTTGGCGGGCAAGTGCTATAAGTTAAGTTTTTAAATTCCGCTAATTGTTTGCCTTTTAATTGGGCGCTTTGGGCGGTTCCTCTGGCATGTTCTTTAATAAGTCGGTAATTAATTTCTTTAAATTCACCTTGATGGTTTTTTAAATTAATTTCACCTTGTTGAGCCGTGGCTCTAAAAGCTTTATTTTGATAAAAAAGGGGTTGCTTTAACGTTGCCTTTTGATTGCTTATATCATAAATCACATCTTGGGCTAATAATTGTTGATTATTTTGATTAATTTCAACGTGCCCTTTTAAATGAGCGGTATTTTGGATGCGGTTATATTCGACGCTGTCCGCTTCTGCTGTGGTTTTTTCTGCGGTTAATTGAGTATTAAAATCGGTGGCTTTTTGTGTTTGATCGCAATAAATCCCTTTATCTAATGCGATGGCATGATTAAAGTGTCTTGTGTTTATGAGAGGTTGGGTGCTTGGTTTTGGAATGGGGGTGTTTGTTCCTGTACAATTAAAAATCCCCGCCGCATTTTTTTGACAATGCCATGTGTTATTTTCTTCGGCTTTTAATGACAAACTTAAGCTAATAAGAAAAAGGCTATAACAAGTTTGTTGTAAAATAAATTTTAGGTTCATTGAGTTTAAATTAGGATCACAAGAAAGTAGAATAGAACATTAAACAACCTTCATTATACATTTATTAAAGAGAATTACATGTCTAAACGTCTTCAACAATTAAATCAATGGCTTAACAATGATTGTCAGTTATTTGAATATGATCTTGCACCTGCTTCGGCAGATGCCAGCTTTCGATCTTATTTTAGAATAACTCAAAAAAATAAAAAAACATTAATTGTCATGGATGCCCCGCCTGAAAAAGAAAATTGTGAACCCTTTATTGAAATTGCAAAACGCTTAACAGCCATGAACTGTCATGCTCCTGAGATCTTAAAAATTAATTTAGAGAAAGGTTTTTTATTACTTGAAGATTTAGGTGAGCGGCTTTATTTAGATGAATTAAATCAACAAACCGTTGAACGTTTATATGGAGATGCCTTAAGTGCTCTAATGACGATGCAAGTTTGTGTTTCAACAGAAAATTTAGCAACTTATAATAAAACCTTATTAACTCAAGAATTGGCTTTATTTACAGATTGGTATTTAACCCAGCAAGTTCAATATCATTTATCTAAACAAGAAACAACAGAGTTAAACCTTATTTTTGATTTATTAATTGAAAATCATTTAGAACAACCCCAAGTTTTTGTACATCGTGATTATCATTCACGTAATTTATTGATTTGTGAATCTCCAACCCCTGGTATTATTGATTTTCAAGATGCGGTTAAAGGGGCTTTAACTTATGATTTAGTTTCTTTAATTAAAGATTGTTATATTAAATGGCCTAGAGAACAAGTTCTTGAATGGATTGAAGGTTATTATGATTTATCAATGCAATCAGGATTATTACAACAAGTTTCATTGGAACAATTTATTCGTTGGGCAGATTTAACCGCAGTACAACGACATTTAAAAGCCATTGGGATTTTTTCTCGTTTAAATATTCGAGATAATAAGGTGGGCTATTTAAATGATATTCCGAGAACGGCGAATTATATTATTGATTTAGAAAAAGAATATTCTGAATTAACGGTCTTAATTAATATTCTAAAAAAATTTTAGAATAGATTATTTAACGTCTATTAGGCAAAAGTTGAAATAGGACTTAATAGTTGATTTTGTACTATTTTATTTACCAGACGATAATACTTTTTTGCTTGTTCAGCCCATTGACTTGTAGGCCAGTTTTGATGAATAAAACTGAGTATTTTTTTCGCTCTTAATTGATCTTGTAAATCTTCGGCATAAATTTCAGCAACTAATAAATAATTTCTAGCCGTATTTGGGTTATTTTTAAATTTTTTATGAAAATCTTTTAATAAATTAATGGCTGTTTTAGAGTGATTTCTTTTACGTAATTCATTGGCGAGGTGATAATAACAATCAGGATCGTTGGGTTTGCAGTTATTATTTAAACGATGAGCAGCAATATAAACATCGGCCGCAATATCATAAGATTCCATTTTAATTAATAAGGGAAGAAATGTTTTAGTATGCTGGGCTAACATAGATTTGTGTTGAGTTTGTACTAAAAGACTATGTAACAGAATATTAAGTGGAATACTGGAAGGAGATCTTCTTAAAATTTCTTTAATACTTAAAATACCTTCATTAATACGCCCTTGCGCAATAAATTGATCAAATTCTCGCATTAAATCAACTTCATTTTTTTTAAGTTTTTTATTTTTGGTAAAAGTATCAATCAGCTTTTTTGCAAATTGGTTATTTTCAGTGGTCATTGTTTTCGTCCAAATTAAATTTTAGTTATAGCAATTATCATACCTAAATGATTTATTTTGGCTATAGGTACTTATCCCGAGTTGAAAAGGGAAAATTTCCTTTTGATATAAATTTATTGTAATATTTATTACCGTAATAAATATTACAATAAATTTATGAAATTTTATAATCGAGAGACAGAAAGCCAAAAATTATTAAAATGGTCTAAACAAGCTGAACAAGGACATGCAAATTTGACTTTATTGGTCGGGCGGCAACGGGTTGGAAAAACAGCTTTATTACAATATACCTTTAATAATAGTAAAACACTTTACTTATTTATATCACGTAAATCTGAATCTTTATTATGTGATGAATTTTTAGAACAAATTAAATCCCAATTAAAAATTCCAGTTTTTGGTCAACCAAAACAATTACGGGATATTTTATTAATTTTATTTGAATATGCCAAAGAGCAACCTTTGACTTTAATATTTGATGAATTTCAAGATATTAATCGCTTTAATAATGGTTTTTTTTCTGATTTACAAAATCTTTGGGATCAATATCGTTCGCAGATTAAAATGCATCTTATTTGCTGTGGCTCTTTGTATTCATTAATGACTAGAATATTTCAAAATAGTAAGGAGCCTCTTTTTGGGCGGGCAGATAATCGTTTAAATTTACAACCTCTCCAGCCTCAATATATTGCGGAGTTACTTAAAAACCAGCGACGCTTTAGTGCTGAGAATTGGCTTACATGGTATACCTTAAGTGGGGGAGTTCCTAAATATTTAGATTGGTTGGCTCGCACAGATCCCCAGATTAATTTATGGGAACAATGGTTAAGTGAACATAGTTTAGTTATTGAAGAAGGCAAATATCGCTTGGCTGAGGAATTTGGTCATGAACAAAATACTTATTTTTCTATTTTAGCTTGTATTGCAAAGGGTTATACTGCTCGAAGTCAGATTGAATCTATATTAGAAGTTTCTGTGGGTCCTTATTTACAACGTTTAGAACAGGAATTTGAAATTATTCAAAGGATTTTACCTGTTTTAGCAAAACCCAATAGTCGACAAGTCAAATATCGTATTCAAGATGCTTTTTTAAGTTTTTGGTTTCGTTTTGTATATCAATACCGAAGCGCGGTTGAAATTGGTAATTTTAAGTTTTTGCAACAAATTATTAAACGTGATTTTGCAACTTATAGTGGACCATGGTTAGAACGTTTATTTCAAGCACAATTAGCCAGTACGGGAAATTATAATATTATTGGTCATTATTGGCAGGCGGGTAATAAAAATGAAATTGATATTGTGGCTTTAAATGAAATGGATAAAACTGTTTTAATCGCAGAAGTTAAGCGTAATTCAAAACGTATTCAAATAAATCAATTAAAAGCAAAAACACATAAACTTGAGCAAAGTTTAAAAAATTATACCTTTGAATACCGAGGATTTTCTTTGGATGATTTACAATTATGAACGTTATTTTGTCTATTGCGGGGCATGATCCCAGTGGTGGTGCAGGAATTCAAGCGGATATTGAAACTGCATTGGCTTTGGGATGCCATGCGAGCTCGCTTATTACTTGTCTGACAGTTCAAGATACTCAAAAAGTTTATCAAATACAACCTGTTGATCCGTTTTTTTTTAAAAAACAAGCCGATATTATATTATCTGATTTAACGGTTTCAATGATTAAAATTGGTCTTATTGGTAATTTAGCCATTGCCCAACAAATTTTACAAATATTACAACAATATCCATCAATTCCTGTTGTTTTTGATCCTGTTTTAGCCAGTGGGGCAGGGGATTCATTAGCAAATAAAAAATTAATTTTTTTTATTAATCAATATATTATCCCTTGTTGTTGTTTATTAACACCGAATGTCTCGGAAGCTCAAAAATTAACTCAATTACACCATTTAGAAGCGATGGCAGATTCTTTTTTAACCCAAGGAGTAAAAGCTGTTTTAATTACAGGAACAGATAATACAGCGCTGAATAAAAAAAATATTGAGCATTATTTATTTCAAAAAAATAAAACTAAAATTGTTTATAAAAAAATGTTATTAAAAGGACAATATCATGGTTCAGGTTGTACTTTAGCAATGGCATTAGCTTGTTTTTTAACCCAGTCAGAATCATTAGAATTAGTCATTAGTAAAGCACTTGATTTTACTGAATATACACTGCTGAACGCTATGGATATAGGGCATGGACAAAGTTTGCCATTAAGGTTAAAAACTTTATAAAACAATTAATTATCTTGTTTTTTTGTTTTTTTGATAAATTATAATAATAGCTAAATTAATAATTTCTATAAAAGATTAATTGACCAATACTATTTACAGCGGTAACCTCGCTTTAGTTTAAAACTATAGCTTAGTTTAAAAAAAATTTATAAATAAAGTAATGATAGAGGTATTAATGAATAAGTGTACAAAAATGAATTTAGCCATTGTTATTGGATTTGTGGTTGGCGCAAATAGCGTATCTGCCGCTCGAATTGATATGACCGCTGTTTTACCTGATGCACAACCTGGACAATGTTTTGCAAAAGTGGTTGTTCCCCCCAAATTTCGCACAGAAAAACGACAAATTACAGTCAGAGAAGCCTCTGAAAAAATTGAAATCATTCCTGCCAAATATGCCATGGTTCGTGAAAAAATATTAGTTAAACCTGCAAGTACTAAGATTGTATCTATTCCTACAAGTTATGACAAAATTAAAACTAAAATTGAAATTTCACCTACTAGAATTTATTGGGCAACCAGTTTAAATAAAAATGCCCGAATGGCACGCCCTTCATTATTAAAGGCTGTTGCTGCTGATGTTAATTTGGATGCTACTCGTCCAGGAGCTTGTTTTTATGAGCATTATACCGCTTCTAAATTTAAAACAGAGATGCAAGAAATTGAAACAGGTGAAGCTTCAGAAAAAATTGAAATTATTCCTGCAAAATATGAATGGACAACCAAACGAGTTTTAGTGAGTGAAGCCAGTACGAAAGTTGTTCAAGTTCCCGCAACTTATGAAAAAATTAAAGAACGCATTTTAATTGAACCTGCTCGTACCATGTGGAAACAAGGCAATGGTTTAATTGAAAAAATTGATAATGCAACAGGTGATATTATGTGTATGGTTGAAGTTCCTGCCAAATACAAAACCATTACTAAACGGGTATTAAAAACCGCAGCTAGAACTAAAACAATTGATATTGATGCAAAATATAAAATGGTTAAAGTTCGTCAAAAAATTTCAGAAGCACAAGAAATTAAAACGCCTATTTCTAGAAAATTAACCAAAGTTTCAAGACGCGTTAAAATCGCTGATGCCCATTATTTTTGGTTACCTAAAGGTGAAAGTGATCGCAATAGTCGTACTCGTACAGGTACTAAAATTTGTAAGCGTAAAGTGGCGGCTAAATATAAAACATTGGTTAAACGGGTTATAAAGAATGCTGCTTCAACAAAAACAATTGATATTTCAGCAAAATATAAAACCATTAAAGTTCGTAAAATGGTTCAAGCGCCGAGAGAAGTTCGTTCTATTATTCCTGCTAAAGTTGAAACGGTGACTAAACGCATACAAATAGGATCTGAACGTTTAGAATGGCGTCGTGTTTTATGTGAAACAAATACCAGTAAAGATATTGTTTTGCGTATTCAAAAAGCATTAAAAAGAAAAGGATTTAATCCAGGGGTTGTTGATGGTATCTTAGGTAAAGCCACATTGCATGCTATTGGTGAATATCAATCAAGAAATGGCATTGAACGAGGCGGCTTAACATTGGCAACTTTAAAACGTTTAGGAATTGAATATTAAAATAACTTTTTAAACCCAATTTATGATTGGGTTTTTTTAATATTTTGCTTTTTAGTTTCTAGTAATAGTGTTGTTAATGATTTTTTAATTTTTGGAATTTTGATTTTAGGATTAATATCTGCTAAGGGCTTTAATACAAAAGCCCGTTGATACATGCGAGGATGAGGGATCGTGAGTAAAGGAATATTTATAATTTGTTGATGATAAAGTAAAATATCAATATCTAAAGTCCGAGCGCCCCAATGTTCTTTTCGAATCCTTCCTTGTTGGTTTTCAAGTTGTTGACAATATTTTAATAATTGATAAGCCGATAACCGAGTTTTAATTTTAACAACACTATTTATATAATCAGGCTGAGGTGTGTTATTACCAATGGCTTGAGTTTGATAAAAAGGCGCTATTTTTAATATTTTAATTTTTGGATGTTGAGATATTTTAGTTAACGCTTTTTTTATTTGATATTTTGGATTTTTTAAATTTCCCCCTAATCCAAGGTAAACAAGTTGATTCATTTTTTGTATTTTGGGTGGCGCTTATGGTGATATTTAGATTTTTTATTTTTGGGATCTAAGCCTTGATCAAGTTGTAACTGTGTCCAATATTTTGCCCAATGAGTTTCAATTTCACCCACTTCCGCTCTCAATAATAAAAAATCATAAGCTGCTCTAAAGCGAGGATGGTCTAACAATGCCACTGATTTTTTAGTGCTACTGTTTTCAAAACGATATTGTAATGTCCATATTTCTCGCATTTGAGCGGTAATTCGTTTTGGAATACTAATACTTTTTTGTTGTTTTGCGATACAGTTTGACATGGCTTCTTGTAAAGCAGGGTAGGGATGAAGCCCTTTTTTAATTATTTTCTCAGTATTAATACGAACTGTTTCCCATAAAAAAAGCGCATATAAATAACTGGGTGTTACAGGTTTTCCTTCTTTTATTCGTTTATTGGTATTTTTCATGCCAATTTGAATTAATTTTTCAGCAAAAAGCGGGGCTTGTTGTAAATTTTTTTCGGTCAAAGGAAATAAAAAATGAAATAA
>Ga0256847_1000664_pt1 | contig 20635 bp, 17 predicted proteins | sample TeddybearmetaG_FD_189099 | JGI IMG/M metagenome (GOLD analysis project Ga0256847, IMG submission 189099) | Hydrothermal vent microbial communities from East Pacific Rise, Pacific Ocean - Teddybear | ecosystem: Environmental > Aquatic > Marine > Hydrothermal vents | place: Pacific Ocean: East... | reverse complement strand
GGCGGGCATCGCTTCGTTTCGGACAGCTTGACTCCTGATATTCGGTTAGGTATAAATACCAAGTAAATTAGTAGGAAATAGCCATGAGACTCTCAACCAAAGGCCGTTATGCGGTTACTGCGATGCTAGAGCTGACCATTAGAAACCAAAAAGGGCCAGTGACATTAGCCGAAATCTCTGAAGACCAAGGGATATCATTATCGTATTTAGAACAGTTATTTGCCAGTTTGCGTAAGCATGGATTGGTGAAAGGTATGCGTGGCCCCGGTGGTGGTTACCAATTGGGGATGTCGGCCACGGAAATTTCAGTGGCGAACATTATTATTGCTGTCGATGAAAAAGTCGATGTGATGCAATGTCGGGGGCAGTCAAACTGTCACGATGGAAATCAATGTCTAACACATAATTTATGGAAAAATTTAAGTTGTCAGATTTATGATTTTCTCAATGGTATCACCTTGCAACATCTTGTTGATGAACATGCCAACGGCCAATCCAAAACCGTGTTAAATCTTTAAGTACACCCGGAGTTGTTGCCCCGGATAGAGTGTCTTGCCTTTTCGAAGTGTGTTCCAGCGTCTTAAACTGGTGATTGGAACGCGGAATTTTTTTGAAATTCTGGCCAGTGAATCGCCTTTACGGACGGTGTAGTCGACAGGTTGTCGGTGTTTTAGCCTGGCCGGCCAAATCACGAGTTTTCGACCCGGTTTGATCAGGTGTGTGTTATGCAGGTTATTCCACGCCAGCAGACTTTTCACATTGACCTGATGCCGCCGGGCAATTTTCCACAATGAATCACCGCTTCTAATCGTATAGATCATCCGCCGGGCTTGTTTTGCCCCCGGTTTGTGACGCTCATTGTCCGATAAAGCGTAAAAATTTGGCGGCTGATTGGGGATGGGTATGCGCAGTGTTTGGTTGATGCGAAGGCGTGCGTTGGGCAATGAATTACTGGCTTGAATCATCTGTACGTGGGTTTGGTATTTACTCGCAATGCTGGATAAGGTGTCGCCGCGCTGAATAATGTGACGTTTAAACGTGACGAGGTCGGGTTTTTTGTGTTTGGCCAGCTCGGTCATAAACGTTTTACGGGCACGTACGGGGAGAAGTATTGAGTGAGGTGTATTAAACGCGGTCAACCAGCGTTTATGGCCTGCATTGAGGTGATATAACAAGTCAATGTGTTCATTGCTTAAGCTTGAGGCCAGCGCGAAATCAATGGGTTGATCCAACGGAATTTCCGTAAAAAAGGGCTCATTGTTGATCGGCGTCATGTGCTTGAGCGTATTCTGCAAGTGTTTGGCTAACGCCAGTAATTTGGGGACATAACGTTGGGTTTCTTTGGGCAGATCCAAAGACCAGAAGTCAGTGGGCCGGTGTTGTTTTTTATTTCGATGAATGGCGCGGTTGACCGTGCCGTATCCTGCATTGTAGGCGGCCAGCGTCAGTAACCAATCCCCTTTGTAGCGTTTGTTCAATTGGCCTAAATAACGTAAGGCCGCTTGCGTTGAATGCTGAATATCACGCCGCCCATCAAACCACCAATTTTGTGTTAAGCCCAACTCTTTGCCAGTTGCGCTCATGATTTGCCACAGCCCTGAGGCTTTGCCCGATGAGTAAGCAAACGGGTTGTAGGTGCTTTCAATAATCGGCAATAGGGTGAGTTCGCTGGGGAATTGGCGTTTTTGGATTTCGGCATAGACGTATTGCATATATAACTGGGCATTATATTGGGTAGTGCTTAAAAAAGTCGGGTGTTGTTGTAACCACAGGAGTTCTTGCTGAATGCGCGGGTGTTGCTGTTGGCTAATGCTGTATTGCGTGGTAATCGTTTGCCATAGATTTTCAGGTGGGAGTTGTGTGGGCACAGAGCTCGGCGTGATGAGTGTGTTGCTTGGGGCGCTATACGATGTTAAGGGCTTGAGGGCTTGCATGGGAGCAATCCCCAGCATGCCGTGTTGCTTGTGTGTTGGCGCAGGCGCTTGCTGACCAGTCGCACTACACGCTGATAAGAAGCAGATGAGGGGGTAGAGATAGAGTGAGCTTATTTTTATCATTAGGATAACTAAATAGCGCAATTGTGTGCTCGCGTCTAGTCGTTTTTTCACTTCAGCGACACAATCTGGGATTTGAGCGGGTTCAGTGGTATGCTTTTGATCAGATTTGTTTGGAATGTTGTGCAGTGGCTTCTTTTTTTGCTGAAAGTCAAAATTGGTACGCGTCACCTTTGGGTGAAATGTTAGCTGAGCAGCAGAAGCGGCGGATCGAGCCTATGTTGTCGCATATATTTGGGTATCACATTATTCAAATATATGGGGATCAAGATTATCTGACGTCCGCGCGGATTAAAAATAAACTGCTGATTGATGAGACAGATCGAGGCGCGTTGTTACAACCTGCCCTTTTAGCGCATGCTGATGCGCTCCCCGTGCAAGCCGATAGTGTCGATGCTGTGGTGTTACCCCACACCTTGGAAATTTCCGCGCAGCCACATCAAGTGTTGCGGGAAGTGGAGCGCATTCTGATTCCAGAAGGTCAAGTGATTATCATGGGGTTTAATCCGTGGGGGTTGGTTGGGTTGCGGCGCTTGGTCAGTTGGCGCAGTCGTTTTTTTCCGTGGTGTGCGGCGTTTTATCCCGTTTCTCGGGTAACCGATTGGTTAACCTTGCTGGGGTTTGATGTCACTCGGGTGGATCGGTACTTTTTTGTTGCGCCTTTGCAGCGAAGCGCGGTGGTGTCTCAGCGAAAGTGGGTTGACCCCTTGGGGCACCGGGTCTGGCCTTTTTTTTCAGGGGCTTATATGTTGATGGCCAAAAAGCGTGTTTCGACGCTCACGCCGATTCGCCCTCGTTGGGAAGCGAGGTTGATGGCGAATGAGGTGACAGAAGTGCGCATGCGGAAAGAGCGATAGTGCGTTTGGGCACTCTGGGCTGAGCAACAAGGAATGAGCATGAGACAGATTGTGTTAGATACAGAAACGACAGGACTGGAGCCCAGTAAGGGCCACCGTATGATTGAGATTGGTTGTGTCGAAATTGTGAATCGTCGCGTCACGCAAACACACTATCACCAATATTTACAGCCAGAGCGAGACATTGATGCCGGTGCGATGGCGGTGCATGGTATTACGAATGAATTTTTACAAGATAAACCGACGTTTGAAGCGGTGGTGAAAGATTTTTTGCTGTTTGTGCGCGGGGCGGAGCTGATCATCCATAATGCGCCTTTTGATGTCGGTTTTATGAATCATGAGCTCAAGTTGTTGGGTGGGTTTGAGCCGATAGAGACGATGTGTGACATTACCGATACATTGGTGATGGCCCGGAATAAATTTCCGGGTCAGCGTAACAATTTGGATGCTTTGTGCAAGCGCCTAGGGGTGAGTAATGCGCACCGTGAGTTGCATGGCGCATTATTGGATGCTGAGATTTTAGCCGAAGTGTATTTGGCGATGACGGGGGGGCAGGTGTCCCTGTCTTTTGAGGAAGAAGGCGTCAGTGAAAGCCATCTGGATGCCAAGATTGTGCGGATACCCGAACCACGGGCACCACTGCTCGTATTGCGCGCCAATCCTCATGAGCAAGTCGCGCATGAGGCCCAGTTAGATCGGATTGAAAAAGACTGTGGTGGTCCGAGTGTCTGGCGTCAATCGATTTTATAGTAGCTTCGGTACCAGTCGACAAATTGCGCAACACCCGCTTGCACAGACGTATTCGGCTTGTAGTGTAAATTATCCACCAAATCCGTCACATCCGCGTAAGTGTCTGGGACATCACCATCTTGTAGCGGGAGCAGGTTCATCTCAGCCTTTTTGCCTAAACAAGATTCTAGTGTTTCAATGTAGGCCATTAATTCAGTGGGTTGGTTATTCCCAATATTGTAAATTTGGTAGGGTACTTTGCCGGTTGCGGGGTCTGGGTCGTCACTGTTCCAATCCGGGTTTGCACTGGGGATTTTGTCAATTACTCGGACAACACCTTCAACAATATCATCAATATAGGTAAAGTCCCGTCGGTGTTTGCCATAATTAAAAACATCGATTGGCGTGCCGGCCAGAATCTTTTGTGTGAACATAAATAAAGCCATATCGGGTCGACCCCATGGCCCATAAACGGTAAAAAAGCGTAAACCCGTGGTTGGTAAATCATACAGGTGGCTATAGGTGTGGGCCATCAACTCATTGGCCTTTTTGGTCGCGGCATAAAGGCTGACTGGGTGGTTGACGCTGCGATGCGGGGTAAATGGCATGCTTGTGTTAGCGCCGTAGACGGAGCTGCTAGAGGCGTAAGCCAAATGTTCAACCTCGTTATGGCGACAGCCTTCTAAAATATTACAGAAACCAACAATGTTGGTATCAACGTAAGCATGTGGATTGGTAATGGAGTAGCGTACGCCAGCTTGTGCGGCCAGGTTCATGACGCGATGCGGTTGGTGTTGTTTAAACACATTGGCAATGCCGTCGCGGTCTTCTAGATCAATCCGAATGTCGGTATAACCATCATAATCGACTGTGCGCGCAAGCCGTGCGCGTTTTAAATTGACGTCGTAATAATCATTGAGGTTGTCTATCCCAATAACTTCGTCGCCGCGTTCTAATAAACGTAAGGCCAGATTCGATCCGATAAACCCGGCACTACCGGTAATCAGTACTTTCATGCCGATATTCCCCTGTGTTTTGAGCGGTGATAAATGGACGTGTATTTTGTGGTTTGAGGGGGGGAAAGTCAATCTAAGGAGGCCGCAAAAATAGGCAGTGGCCGAGTATGATATGTGTTATCCTCTAAAATATAGAACAAATTGGAATAACAAAAATAATAGTCGAGGGGCCTATGGACCATAGAGCAAGTACAAGACAATCCTTAAATTTGGGCGTTCATGTGAATTACCACGGCCATACGTATGAAGGTCTAACCAGAGATGTGTGTCTGGGCGGTTTGTTTGTTGACGTTAAAGATATGCCTTTTCGGAAAGGTAATGCCGTTGATTTGAGCTTTCGGCTTGAACACGCCTCACAAGAACGCAATTATGCGCTGCGAGCAAAAATTGTCCGTGTTGAACAAAAAGGCATCGGCATGTCCTTTGCCGATTCTGATATTACCGCCTTTAGAGCATTGCAAGAGTTGATGCATTTGAGTTGGTCAACAGGGGCTGAGCCAGATTCAATCCACTAGCCTATCTTTTATGCGGGTGTTACAATTCGGCCCATTCACCTAGGTAGATTCTCTGCCTAGGTCAAGCATGTGGGTATTTCATGGTCAGGGTATTTAAGCATTATTTTCCTAAACTGTACCTATTTCTAGGTGTTTTCGAATGTTTGGTTTTCGTGGTCAGCATCTATATTGGTGCGATCCTTCGTATGCGCACTTTAGGTGCAGAAGGCACTGAGTATCTACCGTATACGGCATTACTGTATGCGATTGTGATGATGGTTTCTATGCTGGCCATGGGCTTGTATCAGCGCCAATTTTTTGTGGGTGCTTCCGGGCTTTTGGTGCGTATTTTTGGGGCCTTTTTTGTCGGTGCCACGGCCATGAGTTTGGTTTTTTATGTTCAACCGCTGCTCTTTTTAGGTCGTGGTGCGTTTGGGCTTTCCATGCTTGCCTCATTGATTGGTGTGTTGGGCTTGCGGGTGTTTCTGGTGCGTTTTGTTGATGCCCAGATGTTTAAGCGCCGAGTGGTGGTTTTAGGGGCGGGTAAACAAGCAAAAACCATTGCGCAAGTTGATACGGACAATAATTATCGGATCATTGATTTCATTCAATATCAGCACGAGCCCGCGTTGGTTGAGTGCATTCAATTAGACCAACCACTCGTCAGTTATGTGATTAAAAACGACATCGACGAAGTCGTTGTGGCGGTGGATGACCGTCGCGGTTTGCCTGTTGATGAGCTGTTAGATTGCAAAATGTCGGGTTTTGACGTCATTGAAGTCTCCTCCTTTTTTGAGAAAGAAACCTATAAAATTCAGTTGGATACGGTTCACCCCAGTTGGCTGATGTTTTCTGATGGGTTTTCTGTGAATCATTTGGCAACCCTGGTGAAGCGCTTATTTGATTTGCTCGCCAGCTCATTGGTATTTTTGATCGCGTGGCCCTTCATTGTGTTGACTGCGCTAGCGGTGTGGATGGAAGGGCGATTTAAGGAGCCCATTCTGTATTCTCAGCATCGCGTGGGTCAAAATTGGAAATTATTTAAAGTGTATAAATTCAGAAGCATGCGCGTGGATGCAGAAAAAAATGGTGCGCAGTGGGCGCAGCAGAATGATCCGCGTGTGACCAAAGTGGGGGCGTTTATTCGTAAAACGCGATTAGACGAGTTTCCACAGTTGTGGAATGTGTTAAAAGGCGACATGAGTTTTGTCGGGCCTCGGCCAGAGCGCCCAGAATTTGTGGAAGATCTTGCGAAAAATATTCCTTATTATTCAGAACGGCATCGCGTTAAGCCCGGTATTACCGGGTGGGCACAGATGTGTTATGCCTATGGCTCTTCGCAAGAGGATGCCATACAGAAACTGCAATATGACCTTTATTATGTGAAGAATTACAGCCTATTTCTTGACCTCATCATTCTGATTCAAACAGCGGAAATCATACTCTGGGGCAAAGGAGCTCGTTAACCGCTCATGACCTTGACCATCGAAGCGATTAGTTATGCCTGTGCCGCCGTCGCCTTTTTGTTACTGGGGGTGTTTTTGGCCTTCAGTTGGAAGGGCAATCGGCAGGGCGGTTTACTCATTGCCGCGACCTTTTTCAGTGCCGTTTGGGGCGGGGTGCACGCGGTACAACCTACGTACTCGCTGTTCCACCCGGCTATCGTTGTGTTGGTCGAGCTTTTTCGGAATGGCTTGTGGGGGTTGCTGTTGGTGACGTTGTTGCCGACCGGTGATGGCGGTTTTTATCGGCGTGTGCTGCTGTCGTTTTCAGCGTTATTTGTTGTCCTCGTGGGAAATGCAACGTGGGGACTGTTTTATCCACCAACGTTCGGTTTTGGTGGTTCATATGTGCAAATTTTAGGTCAGTTGTTATTGTCTGTTTTTGGTGTTTGGCTGGTTGAGCAGGTGTATCACCAGGTTGAGCCAAAGCATCAGTGGGCGATTAAATATTTTTGTTTGGCGTTAGCTGGGTTGTTTGCGTATGACTTTATTTTATATGCTGAATATGTGTTATTTAATAAAGTAAATGCGGAGCTTTGGGTTTCCCGAGGGTTTATTTCGATTGTGATTGTGCCGCTGATTGCCATTTCAGCGACTCGAAATACCGATTGGTCGGTGCGCATTTTTGTGTCTCGGCAAGTGGTGTTTCATACCGCGACGCTGCTCAGCGCGGGGGTTTATCTGCTGCTGATGGCGACGGCGGGTTATTACCTACGCTACTTTGGTGGTTCCTGGGGCGTGGTTTTTCAAACCACCTTTTTCTTTGCGGCCGTGTTGTTTTTGCTGGCCTTGTTATCCTCAAAAACCATGCGTGGCAAACTCATGATTTATTTGAGTAAGCACTTTTTTAGCTATCGTTACGACTATCGAGAAGAGTGGCTTAGGATTATTCAGACATTATCTGATGAGAGCTCAGAACGGAGCCTCTATCAGCGAGTGGTGATGGCTGTGTCCGGTATTGTTGATAGTGAAGGGGGCGTGCTGTATTTGGGGTATGAGGGGGATGATTTTCAGAAAGTGGCGGATGAGGGGCTGGAAGCGAGTGCCCCAAGCGTGCTCAAGGCCTCCCCGTTGATGGCATTTTTGCAACATAAAAAATGGATTGTGGATCTGTCTGAAGCCCCCGAAAAAAATGCCGCACCGTTGGCCCCGGATTGGTTATCGTCTGTTTCAAAAGCTTGGTTGTTAGTGCCGCTGTTTTTTGGGGCCAATATGATTGGTTTTTTGGTGTTAAAACGCTCCAGGAGTATTAACCACTTACATTGGGAAGAGCGGGATTTATTAAAAACAGCCAGTTATCTGGCGGCGGGGTATTTGGTGCAAAAAGCCTCGGCAGATGCGCTCACCGAAGCCAAGCAGTTTGAAGGGTTTAATCGGGCGTCTGCTTTTGTTGTGCATGATTTAAAAAACCTGATTGCACAGCTCTCTTTAGTCGTTAACAATGCAAAAAAACATAAAAGTAACCCGGAATTTGTTGATGATGCGATTAATACCGTGGATAATTCTGTGCAGAAAATGAGCAATTTGATGGCGCATATGCGGCGTGATATTCAGCAGACGGGTTTTTTGCGGGTCGATGTGAATCATTTGCTGTCGGTGGTGGTGGAAAAAAGAGCCGTACAAACACCCACACCCGTGTTTCAGCCGTATGCTGAAGCGTGTTATGTGCGTTCACCTGGGGATCAATTTGAGTCTGTCTTGGGGCATTTGATTCAAAATGCGCAAGATGCGACAGAGAAACAAGGCAACGTCAAGATCTCTATTGCGGTAGAGGCGCTTTGGGTGGAGATTCGCATTGAAGACGATGGGTGTGGCATGAGCCAGGCTTTTATTCAACAACGACTATTTAAACCATTTGATACGACAAAAGGGCTGACAGGTATGGGTATCGGTGCGTATGAAAGTAAATCTTTGATTGAATCGATGGGCGGGGGGTTGGTGGTTTCCAGCGAACCCGATGTGGGCAGTACTTTTGTTGTGCGTTTACCTTTAAGCCAAGAAAACTAGGAGACAGTATCGTGGCGAAAGACAGTAAAAAACTCTTAGTGGTTGAAGATGACCCCGGTTTGCAAAGTCAATTGAAATGGAGCCTGGATAGTTATGAGGTGTTGATTGCGGGGGATCAAGAGGCTGCGCTGAAGATTTTGAGGCGATGTGAGCCATCCGTTGTGACCTTAGATTTAGGCTTGCCGCCGGATCCAGGAGGGGTGCGTGAAGGTTTGGCTCTGTTGGAACAGATTATGGCGTTGGTGCCAACCACCAAGGTCATCGTGATTACCGGGAATGATGACCAAGAAAATTCAGTCAAAGCGATTGGTTTGGGGGCTTATGATTTTTATCATAAACCGATTGATCCGAATACGTTGAGTTTGACCGTGGAGCGAGCGTTTCGTTTGTTTGAACTGGAGGAACAAAATCGACAATTGTCCTGCAACCATCCGTTATCACCGCTGGAAGGGGTGATTGCCGCCAGTCCAGAAATGCTTAAAGTGTGTCGCACCATCGAAAAAGTTGCCCCGACCGATGTCACCACTTTACTGTTGGGTGAGAGTGGTACCGGTAAGGAGGTGTTGGCAAAAGCATTGCATCATTTGAGTAACCGTAAGGATAAGCGTTTTGTTGCGGTCAATTGTGCGGCGATTCCAGAAAATTTACTGGAAAGTGAGTTATTTGGGTATGAAAAAGGGGCTTTTACCGGCGCTGCCAAGCAAACACCCGGCAAAATAGAGTATGCCGATGGCGGGACTTTCTTTTTGGATGAAATCGGTGACTTATCCATGCCGTTACAGGCTAAGCTGCTGCGGTTTTTACAAGAACGTGTGGTTGAGCGGGTGGGCGGGCGAAAACCCATCCCGGTGGATATCCGCGTGATTGGTGCGACGCATCAGCGCATTGGTGAGATGATTAAAGAAGGCACTTTTCGGGAAGATTTATATTATCGTTTGAGTGAGATTATCGTGCAGATTCCGCCGGTGAGAGACCGCATGGGGGATAGAATCGTGCTTGCTAAAGCGTTGTTAGATCGATTTTGTGAGCAGCATAACCAAAGCCTTAAATCGTTTGCACAAAGCGCGGTTGATGCGATTGAGTCGTACCGTTGGCCAGGCAATGTGCGTGAAATGGAAAATCGGATTAAACGTGCGCTGATTATGTCGGAATCTAACCAGATTACCGCCGAGGATCTGGAGCTAGAAGAAGGTGAGGGGGGGGGCGAGCCATTTAATTTAAAAGCGGTTCGCGATCAAGCCGAGAAAACAGCGATTCGGCGCGCGTTGTCTTATACCAATGGGAATATCTCCAAAGCAGCAGAGTTATTGGGGTTGACGCGACCCACGCTATATTCGCTATTGAAGAAGTTTGGGCTAAAATATGAGTAACATCAATTATTCTGTCTAAGCGGCTAGCAAAGGAAAACGGATGAGTGTGCCTGCAGAGGATGAGGTATCCATTTTTGAATTGTTTAACCAGTACTTTGAATTGGTTCATGTTGATAATGATGCCTTGTTAAGAAAGGCGCAAAATTTGCGTTATCAAGTGTATTGTGTTGAACACCATTTTGAGAGTCAAGAAGATCACCCGGATCATGTTGAGGAAGATGATTTTGATCATGAGTCCGTGCATACGCTGTTGAGCCATACCGTGAGTGGTGAATTTGCGGCAACGGTGCGGTTGGTTTTGCCGAAAGCTTTAGGCGCGGATGGGCTCTTCCCCATTGAGCAGCACAGCCAAATCCATGAAGATAAGCAGCACATGATTCAGCAAATACCGAGGCACGATATTGCCGAGATATCTCGCTTTGCGGTCTCGAAAACATTCCGTCGGCGTTTGGGGGAAATTTTAACCAGTCATGGGATTACGGATGAAGCCGAAATCAATGCGCATGGTAAACGTTTAGTGCCCCACATTACGTTGGGTTTGTTTAAAGCCATTGTTCGCATGAGTGTGGAAAATGATATTCGGTACTGGTATGCGGTGATGGAACCCATTTTAATTCGCTTATTAAAACGTTTTGGTATCCATTTTGTACACATCGGCCCAGTGGTTGAATACCATGGTAAGCGAGTGCCGTGCTGGGCTGACTCTATCACGATGTTGGATGGCATCCATAAACATCGGCCAGATGTGTGGGATTTTATTACCGAGTCAGGTCAATACGTGTAAAGCAATCACCTTGACCGCTTCTGATATATTAATCGGTTTGGTCAAGTAGTACTGAAACCCCGCTTTTAACCCTTTGTCGATATCGTCTTGCATGGCATTTGCGCTTAATGCAATGACCGGCGTTCGAGTCGGTGTGTTCGGTGGCGATAATGCTTTTAACGCTTGATAACCATTCATTCCTGGTAAGTTGATATCCATAATGATCAATTGTGGTTTTTTCGCCTGTGCAATGGTGATGCCTAGCTCCGCACTGGGGGCGTGGATTAAATGCATGTGGGCAAAATATTGGGTAAAAATTTGCGTCATCAAACGCACATTAGAGGGGTTATCCTCGATATACAGCACCGTTGTGGTTGTTTCTGATGTCGATATTTGGGGCGGCGTGTATTCAGGTTGAACGGGCGGGGTTTCTGGCGGCCATTCTGTTTGGGTGGTGAGCTCAAGCTCAAACCAAAATTTACTGCCTTCCGGCAAAGCCTTGAAATGCAATGATGAGCCCATTAGTTCGAGTAATTTTTGTGTGATACTCAACCCAATGCCGGTGCCTTCAATCACGCCATTCTCCAAGCCTAAGCGGTTGAATGGCTCAAATAATTCTGCTTGCCGCTCTGTCGGAATGCCAATGCCGGTATCGGAGATCGCTAGGGTTAAGGTGCCAGGGCGCGGTTTCTCGCATTCAATCTGAATGTGACCGTTGGGTTTGTTGTATTTGATCGCGTTGGACAATAAATTCAGAATGATTTGTTGCAGCCTTAGGGGGTCTGTTTTGACCAGATCAGATGTTGGGCTGCTGTAATGAATGTGCAGATTTTGCTCTGAGGCAGCGTGTGCGAGTAAATTGATGGATTCCTTCAATACTGTTGATACATCAACTGCTTGCATGGATATTTCTACTGTATTGGACTCAATCCTAGAGAGGTCGAGTATGTCTGTAATCAGTGAGAGTAAGGTTTCCCCGCCTTTGATGACAAAAGAGATGGCCCGGCTTTGGTTGGCGCTCAGCGGTTCTTTGGGGTTATTCGACAATAACTGGGCAAACCCGAGAATGGCATTGAGGGGCGTTCTGAGTTCATGGCTCATTTGAGATAAAAAATCGTTTTTGGCGTTATTGGCTTGATTTGCAGTTTCTTTGGCGATTTGCAGTTCTGTGACCAATAAACTTTCCCGCATATCTTTGCCGGTGAGCACGATGTGTTTTTCTTGCTCGATAAAAAACGAGGAAGCCGAAAATAAGATGGGTAGGATGTTCCCATCTCGTGCCAACAGGTCAACCTGAATGTCAGTAGCGTTATGTGTGTGGAGTAATGTGTTGAATGGCGTGTGCTCGCCGTCAGCGTCTTGTAGAACGGATAATAACGGTTGATTGACGATATCTGCGATGGAATAGCCCACCAGCCTCACAAAAGCCTGATTGACGGTTTTAATGCGGTGGTGTTGGTCGATCACAATGAGGGCATCATGCATCGAACGTAAGATACTTTCGGTATATTGTTGACCAGAGAGAAATTGCTGATTGGTATCATTCAGCTTTTGGGCCATGGTGTTAAAAGCGTCGGCTAAAGCGCCTAATTCACCGGGAAAGGAGGTTGGCACGACGGTGTTTAAATTGCCTAAGGTAATTTGTTGTGTTGCTGTGTGTAATTGCAGTACGGGATAGATAAAAATCCGGGCGAAATAGAGCGTAAGGCCGACCAATAACAAGGTTGAGAGTAGGCCAATAATTAAAAAATGATTTTTTATATTGTCAGCTTCATGCCGATAGAGGTTTTTTGAAACACCCGCCGATAAGATAAACAGAGGCCGCGTTGTGTCGTGTGTAAAAGCCAGTGGGGCAATCACAAATGCGCCATTTTGCGTGTTAATAAAGGTTTCTTTCTGTTTGATTGCGGCCTCTGCATACGGTATCGGCGAGCGTAAAAATTCGTGTTGAAGCGGTTTTCTGAGGGCGCGCAGCGTGAGGTCAAGGGGGTGGAATATCGGTACTTTCTTAAACCCAAAAGCAGACACAAGGTCATAGTAGCTGGAGACAGAAAAGGTGATCACAACCATGCCATTAAATGAGCCAAACATGGAGTCTTGTAAACCGATGCCGATAATGAATGTTTCATGCCCGAGGGCATAAGGGGAAGAGACGCTGTCTGTCGTTGAGGTTTGCAATTGTTCAAATAATTGACGGTAAGGATTTTCTTTTGGTGCCAGGGTTAGATTCAGGAGCTGTTGTCGAACCCGGCGATTGTCCGTGGTTTTGATTTTTTCGATGCCGGTTTGCTCAAATAGGCTAATGGCTTTGATTAATGAGGGGCGGGATTGGTGGAGGTTGATAAACAAACGCTCTAACTCATTGCGATGAATTCTTACCTCGGCATGTGGGGCGTTAAAGTAGCGTGGAATGGAGGGTAAGTTGCGGATAAAATGCAATGTTTGCGAGACTTGGTTTTCAATCTGTGTATGAAATGTGTGTTCTAGGTTGGTGGTTGCCGCCGCTAAATCATCTTGGAAGGTCTTTTCAAGGCGTTGAATGCTTGATTGATAGGTGAAATAATAAATAAATAGCAATAAAGCGCTAATAACCATCATCATAAAGATGAAAAATTTAATTTTTAGAGAGTTTATCCAGTGCATGTTATTCGAGCGCTTTGGATGAAGAAATGATGCTTTCAACACCCATGTCCGGGGTGATCTGAATGCCGAGCTGTTTGGCGCGCATGGCATTCACCATAAACGCGCCGCGCGGGGGTGCATAAGCAGGAATCACGGCGGGATTTTCCCCCTTTTCAAGTATCCGAATGGCAATTTTTACGGCTTCATACGCTTGTTTATAGCCTGAATCATCCGTGGCACAGAGTAAACCTTCAATCACGAATTGTGCTTCATGGGAACACTCGGGTTTTTGAATGTGTTCTAAATACCAGCGGCCAGCGACCATTTGTGGGACGACTTTGCCCGCAGCATCAATTAATGAGTTGTGGTTAAATATGATAAAGGCATCGACTTTATGTTGCAGCCGGATGAAGGCCTGTTTCCAGGTTTCGTAGTTGTCGGTGTGTATTGTGTCGAGCAGTTGTACCGGGACTTGGTGGGTGTTGACTAAATTGGCAATTTCCCGGACTTTTGAACGGCCGGTGGTGCTGTCATCTGAGATCACGGCGATTGTTTTCACACTGGGCACCAGTGTTTGTAAGAGCTGAATGCTTTCTTTTAAATAACCGGCTTGGTAGACACCGGTAATGTTATGGCCAGGTTTACGTTGGTTTTCTAACAGGCCATATTTGACCGGTGTTCCATTCACGCCCCAAAAAACCATGGGCACATCGGTATCTAAAAATTCATTGCCAATCCAATTGGTCGCATTATCATCGCCGAGTAAAATCAGGTCTGGTTTAAAGGCATTAATTAACCCAATGGTTTGATCCGCGCTGGAGGCAATCTCATTGGTTTTATTGTGATGTTTGGTGTCCATCCAGTGCCGTTGCATCACCATTTTGTGCGTTTTGATCTTATCGTATTGTTGGAACTCCGCGAGTTGTTGGGTGTGGTCAAAGTAACCAAAGGCATTTAATGCGTCGAGCATGCCTTGACTGGTGTCTTGGCTCCATAAGTAAGCTTTGTGATAGCTGCTAACGACAAAAATACGGAAGGGTTGTTTGGCTGCGGCGATGGGGTGGATGCACAGGCATAATGCGAGGAGTAGGGCGGCCTGAATTTTTGGGCTGTTGAACATGAAAATATCCGTCACACAGGTGGAGGAAAATGCTGTTTGTATTGTTTATAAGCATGGCACAATCATCGGATTGTGCTATGCGAATCGAGCATAAGATGGTTTGGTATTCAGCCCTGGGCGGTTTAGGACTGCCAGGGAATGCTTAACTCCCAGGTTTGTTGCTGGGGCAGGGCTTCTAGGCGGACAATGTGGGTGCGGGCATACCACAGTGGGAGAATGCCGAGTACGCCAAACATGCAATCCGCGAGGGTCCATAATAAAGGGATGCCTCGGATTGGGGCACATAAAAAGGCAAATGGAATGACCAACAGGCAGGCGATCATCCCAAATTCAATGACCCACACATTACGCACCGGGTCACGCAAGGGGCCAATAAAGGCAACCGCAATCATCAAGTGGGCAAAACCCAACCAATCCGTGCCGTATAGGATAAAGGGATAGGCTTGACTGGTATCAGTGACTCCATGGTGAATTTGTGTGATCCACTGCCCCAATTCGGGGAATTGTTTGCCGATGCTGCTTTTGCCCCCGAACCAGTGGCTTAACCATTCAACCTCCATGACCAAGGGAAAAGCCGATAAACCGGATAAGACCAGGCCGATGATAAAGAACCATAGGGCCCACTTAATGCGTTTTTCAATTTGATCCCGTGTGAGTGTCATCATAACCTCCAAATCAATGCGTTAACCGTTATCCATCCCGGATATTATGCAGCAATATACCTAAATTCTACTTTAAGAATTTTATAACTTTTGGGCCATACTGTACTAATTTGTTGAGAATGGGCCGGGGAACATTTTTCATTTGGTCGTACCAAGAGGTCATGTTTTCCATAAACTCTAAAACGCTGGCAATCCGTGCTTTGATGTCTTTGGGGGTTTCTTGGTCATGTTTCTCTTCTAACAAACATTCGCGTAAGACACTCAAGGTGGGGTCAATTTCGCGTTGTTTACGTTGTTCTAAAATAATAAAACTCATTTCCCAGGGATCTTTTAACGATTCAAAGTGGTCTCGCCGATCACCTAAGACGTGGACTAATTTGACTAAACCCCAACTTTGTAATTCTTTGATACTGGTGCTGACATTGGAGCGCGCAATCGACAGCGTCTCGGCAATTTCTTCTGCATGTAAGGCTTCGCTGGAGAGAAATAACACCGCATGAATCTGCGCAATGGTTCGATTAACGCCCCAACGTGTGCCCATTTCGCCCCAATGCAAGACGTATTTTTCCATCATAGGTGTGAGTTTCATAGCCGTTCCTTGATTTCTGTTATTACAGAAATAACAAAAAACAACGATATTTGCAAGTTTCACGCGGAACTTGAAATCTGTTGCGGATGATGGTCATATTGTGACGTCTTGTTACGTCAGCCCTATGGATAAAGCATGGGGGGATCGTCCTCAGGCAAAAAAATAATAATAATAAAAGGATTCCTCGTGGCTGCAAGAACCAAAAAAAATGCTGTTCCCACTTATTCTGCAATTCACGGTATTCGTGAAGGTGCGTTGTTCCTCCTCGTTGCCACTGGTATTTACTGTTTTCTTTCGATTGTCACGTACAGCCCTGCTGACCCCAGTTGGTCTTATGCGGGGCCGGTGGAAATGGTCACCAATACGGGGGGGATTGCGGGGGCGTGGGTGGCGGATATTTGTTTGTTTGTGTTTGGTTATTTTGCGTTTTTTTTACCGTTTGCGATTGGTTATGCCGGTTGGTTGATTTATCGGGGTAAAAAATTCCAATTCAGTGATAATTTACAACAATGGGCGGTGCGCAGTATCGGCTTTATTCTGACCGTGATGACCGGGGCGGGTATGGCGCATTTGCACTTTAAAAATCAGTTGTTAATGATGCCTTATTCTGCCGGTGGTGTGATGGGCGATGCCGTCGCATCGAGTTTGGTGGCCACGGTGAATTTTATTGGCGCGACGTTATTTTTATTGGCGCTGTTTTTAACCGGCGTTACCTTGATGACGGGGTTTTCTTGGTTAAAACTGATGGATCGAACCGGGCAAATGACCTTGCAACTGATCGCCCAAGGGATCGCGCACGGGAAAGTGCATATGCAGCGTATCGCATGGCCGCCCAGCAAACCCAAAAAACGTGAGCAGGTGAAGCGCCCGAGAAAAATTGTCATTGGCTCAGAAGCCGATGAGGTGAAGCAAACGCCGACATTATCCGAGCCGTGTGATAGCGACTTGACTGAACGCACAGAACCGCAGTTGCAAACACGCACGGCATTGGCAGCGGATGAGGCGGCACCAGAACCCGCAGTAGAGCCCCAACTTCAACCTGAGCTTGAAACCGATGCGCAGGCAAAACCGGCGCAGCCCAAACCGGTTGTGCGTGTGCCAAAACAAACGGGCCCGAATTTTATCTCTCGGCCGCCGAGCTCGGGTTTGCCCGGCTTGGATTTGCTGGATGAGGCGGTGGTCAGTGGTGAAGGGTATTCGGATGTTCAACTGCAAATGTTATCCGAATTGGTTGAAGTCAAATTAAAAGATTTTGGGATTAAGGTGGAGGTGGTTGAAGTCCATCCAGGGCCGGTGATTACGCGCTTTGAAATTCAGCCCGCAGCGGGCATCAAAGTCAGCCGGATTGTGAATTTGAGCAAAGATTTGGCGCGTGCAATGTCGGTCACGAGTGTGCGTATTGTTGAGGTGATTCCGGGTAAATCAACCATTGGGTTGGAGATTCCGAATGAGCACCGTGAGATGGTTTACCTCAGTGAAATTTTAAAATCTAAGGTGTTTGATAAAGCCAGCTCAAAAATTACCATGGCGTTAGGCAAAGACATTGGTGGTGTCCCCCAAGTCGTCGATATGGGCAAAATGCCGCATCTCTTGGTGGCGGGCACGACCGGGTCGGGTAAATCGGTCGCTGTGAATGTGATGATTTTAAGCATTCTGTATAAAAGTGAAGCCCGCGATGTGCGCATGATCATGATTGACCCCAAAATGTTAGAGCTGTCTGTGTATGATGGCATCCCGCATTTGCTCACCCCCGTGGTGACCGATATGAAGGAAGCGGCGAATGCTTTACGCTGGTGTGTGGCGGAGATGGAGCGACGTTACCGCTTAATGGCGACGTTGGGCGTGCGTAATATTGCCGGGTTTAATAAAAAAGTGAATGATGCGATTGCGCGCGGTAAACCCATCCCAGATCCTTTGCAAGTGCTGGGGGCGGATGCGCCAGAAGGCATCGAGCAACCGACTTTAGAGCATCTGCCGTATATCGTGGTTATCGTGGATGAGTTGGCCGATATGATGATGGTGGTTGGCAAAAAAGTGGAAGAGTTGATTGCCCGTTTGGCCCAAAAGGCGCGTGCATGTGGCATCCATTTGATTTTGGCCACGCAGCGGCCTTCGGTGGATGTGTTAACCGGTTTGATTAAAGCCAATGTGCCGAGTCGCATTTCCTTTCAAGTGTCCTCAAAAATTGATTCACGCACGATTATTGACCAAATGGGGGCGGAGGCATTGCTTGGGCATGGGGATATGCTGTATTTGGCACCGGGCATGGGAATTCCAACCCGGATACATGGTGCCTTTGTGGCCGATCATGAAGTCCACGAAGTGGTGAATTTTTTGAAAGGCGTGGGTGAGCCAGAATACATCAATGAAATTGGTCAGGAAATGACCGATGCCATCCCCGGTGTTGCCAACGAAGGGGCGGTGCAAGAGGATCAGGATGCGCTGTATGACCAAGCCGTGCAGATCGTCACTGAAACCCGCAAAGCCTCTATTTCGGGTGTGCAACGTCGTTTGAAAATTGGCTATAATCGAGCGGCGCGGATTGTCGAAGCCATGGAAGCTGCGGGCATCGTGTCTGCGGTTGAACCTAATGGGGTGAGAGAAGTCTTAGCTCCAGCAGCAAAGGAATCAGGAGGATAAATGCACAGCATACAACAGAGAATACTCGGTGGGGTGGCGTTATTGTGCGTGACTTTGTATCCACCGCTAAGTGGGGCGGCGGATGCGTTGGCTTTGCAGTTGTTAGCCGGTTTGGCCGAGGTCAAAACATTATCTTCAGATTTTCATCAAAAAGTCCATGATGAGCATGGCAAAGTCATTGCTCGCTCGCGTGGTCAATTTGTGTTTCAGCGCCCCGGTAAATTTCGTTGGGATTATGTGCACCCCTTTGAGCAAACCATCGTCGCCGATGGGGAAGATATTTGGGTGCATGACCTAGATTTAGAGCAAGTGACGGTACGCTCACAACGAGAGGCGTTAAATGGCACCCCGGCGTTACTCTTGAGTGGTGGGATTGACATTGACACGTATTTTGAGATGGTGAAATCACCCAAACAGGCGCCATTGATTGGGTACAGTTGTTGCCCAAAAATAAGGAAGGTACGTTTACTGAGCTGCGCTTAGGGTTTAAACATACGGTGTTAGCCCGCATGGAAATGCGCGATCACTTTAACCAATCGACGTATTTTTTGTTCAAAAATGTGATCCTGAATGCCGTTGTGGCAGAGGAAAAATTTGTGTTTCAACCACCGAAAGGTGTTGATATTATCGGCCAATAAGCATGAGTCACCGTCCTTTTCAGCCTTTGGCAGATCGCATTCGGCCGCAACAATTGGCCGATTTTATTGGTCAAACGCACATCTTGGGTGCGGATAAACCGCTGCGTTTGGCGATTGAGAAAGGCCAACTGCATTCAATGATTTTGTGGGGGCCACCGGGCACGGGTAAAACCACGTTGGCGCGTTTGTTGGCACACGCAACCGAGGCACAATTCTTGAGTGTGTCGGCGGTATTGTCTGGGGTTAAAGAGATTCGTCAGGCGATTGATCAAGCCAAACAAAGCCGCAAGGCGTTTCAACAGCAGTCTATTTTATTTGTCGATGAAGTCCACCGTTTTAATAAATCACAGCAAGATGCGTTTTTACCGTATGTAGAAGATGGCACCTTGTTATTTATCGGGGCGACCACAGAAAATCCCTCTTTTGAGCTCAATAACGCTTTATTGTCCCGCGCTCGCACGTATGTGTTGCAGCCTTTGGATGATGATGCCTTGCGCATCATGCTGAATCGAGCGTTGCAGTTAGAAAGTGCGGCACATGCTTGCGAGATTATCTTATCCGACACGCATCAACAGTGGCTGGTCAGTGCGGCTGATGGGGATGGTCGTCGGGTGCTGAACTTATTGGAAATGGCGCTGGATTTAACCCTGGAAGCGGGTAAAACGTGTGTGACGATTACTGAACAGACGGTGAAAGCCTTGGTCAGTGGTCAGCGTCGACAGTTTGATAAAGGTGGGGATGCGTTTTACGAGCAAATTTCGGCTTTACATAAATCGGTGCGAGGCACTGACCCGGATGCTGCGTTATATTGGTTGTGCCGCATGTTAGATGGCGGCTGTGATCCGATTTACGTGGCCCGGCGCATTGTGCGTATGGCTTCCGAAGACATCGGTAACGCCGATCCGCGCGGTTTACAATTGGCGTTAACGGCTTGGGAGGTTCAGCAGCGTTTGGGCAGCCCAGAAGGCGAATTGGCATTGGCACAAGCGGTGTTGTATTTGGCTTGTGCGCCTAAAAGTAATGCGGTTTATCGTGCTTATGGGGCGGCCAAAGCCGATGTGGAAAAATTTGGCTCGTTACCGGTGCCGTTACATTTGCGCAATGCGCCGACCAAACTGATGCAATCGCTGGATTATGGCAAACAGTATCGATACGCACATGATGAGCCGGATGCTTATGCCGCCGGGGTGTGTTATTTCCCAGAACAGATGCCAGAGACAACCTATTATCAACCCGTGCCGCGTGGCTTAGAAATTAAAATTGGGGAAAAATTAAAGCAACTGAAGCAGCGGGTGAAAGCCACTTGAAACAAGCGTTGGTGATTGCTTTATTTGGCGCTTTGGGGGCGGTGTCACGCTTTTATCTGGTGCGTTGGGTGAATGCCGGGGTGGGTCAGCATTTCCCGGCGGGCACCTTGATGGTGAATGTGCTGGGGTCTTTTGTCATTGGTCTGATTTATGTGCTGTCGGTTGAAAAACTGGCGCTTGGGCCAGTATGGCGCATGGGGTTTATGATTGGTTTTTTGGGCGCGTTTACGACGTTTTCCTCGTTCTCTTTGGATACCCTGCGTTT
>Ga0256847_1000663_pt1 | contig 20650 bp, 17 predicted proteins | sample TeddybearmetaG_FD_189099 | JGI IMG/M metagenome (GOLD analysis project Ga0256847, IMG submission 189099) | Hydrothermal vent microbial communities from East Pacific Rise, Pacific Ocean - Teddybear | ecosystem: Environmental > Aquatic > Marine > Hydrothermal vents | place: Pacific Ocean: East... | reverse complement strand
AAAGTGTCTTGCATGTCTCTTGCCGGATGATATTCTGGTAAATTCAAAGCCGTGAAATTATGCCAATCATCTTCAATTTCAGGACCCTCAGAAATGGTAAATCCAATACGAGAAAATACATCAATAATTTGATTTTTTACGATAGATATAGGGTGACGAGCACCTAATTCAATAGGTTCTGCTGGTCTGGTTAAATCGCCATATACGTTTTTGTGCGTTGTTGCGCTTTCTATGGCATCCGTAAGTTCGGTAACTTTATCAGTAGCACTGTTTTTTAAAGTATTCAATGCTTGACCGAAATCTTTACGTAATTCAGCATCTACATTTTTAAATTCAGCGAACAATCCTTTTAATAGACCTTTGCTACCTAAGTATTTAATTCTGAAGGCTTCAATTTCATCTTTGGTAGTAGCATTGAAATTGCTTACCTCTTCAATCAATTTATGTACTTTATCTAACATTTAATCCTTAGTATTAGATTGCAAATTTACTATTTTTACTTTATACTTTAAAGATTTTTTTTCGCCTGTAATAATAGAATTCAAACGTTTTCGTTACTAACAATATGTGTAAAAATAAATATCGTTTTAAAATTGTAATATGGCAAATTTAACTACTTTTGCTACTGTTAAATTGTAAAAAGAACAAAAATAATCCTATTAAATTATGGAGTCAAAAATAAATGCATTTATGGACTTGGTGAAACAGCGTAATCGCCATGAGCCAGAATTTATACAAGCTGTGCACGAAGTTGCTGAAACAGTAATACCTTATATTGTTAATAATGATATCTATCACGGTAAAAATATTCTATTAAGAATGGTTGAACCTGAAAGAGTAATTATGTTTAGAGTTAGTTGGGTTGATGATGCTGGAGAAGTTCAAGTAAATAGAGGGTATCGTATTCAGATGAATTCAGCTATTGGACCTTATAAAGGAGGTTTAAGATTTCATCCTACAGTTAATTTAAGCATTTTGAAATTTTTAGCTTTTGAACAAGTGTTTAAAAATTCATTAACAACATTGCCAATGGGTGGTGGTAAAGGTGGTTCTGATTTTGATCCAAAAGGAAAGTCAGATAATGAAATTATGCGTTTCTGTCACGCTTTTATGAGCGAATTATGTCGTCATATAGGTCATAATACAGATGTGCCTGCAGGAGATATCGGTGTTGGAGGTCGTGAAATAGGATTCTTATTCGGACAATATAAAAAATTACGTAACGAGTTTACAGGTGTATTAACAGGTAAAGGTGCTACTTGGGGAGGGTCTTTAATTAGACCTGAAGCTACAGGTTATGGCAATGTATATTTTGCTCAAAATATGTTAGCAACTAAAAACGATTCTTTTAAAGGAAAAACCGTGACTATTTCAGGTTCTGGTAACGTAGCGCAATTTGCAGCTGAAAAAGCAATTGAATTAGGAAGTAAAGTAATTACGATGTCTGATTCTTCAGGGTATATTTACGATGCCGATGGTATAGATACAGAGAGGTTAAACTTTATAATGAATTTAAAGAATGTAGAAAGAGGTAGAATAAAAGAATATGTATTAAAATATCCAAATGCTAAATTTGTTGAAGGCAAAAAGCCTTGGGTTGAAAAATGTGATATTGCGTTGCCATGTGCAACACAGAATGAATTAGATGCTGCTGCTGCTCAAGCATTGGCTTTAAATGGTTGTATTTGTGTAAGTGAAGGCGCTAATATGCCTTGTACTCCTGAAGCAATTACGGCTTTTCAAGAGCATAAAATATTATTTGCTCCAGGTAAAGCTTCAAATGCTGGAGGTGTTGCCGTTTCTGGTTTGGAAATGAGTCAAAATTCATTGCGTTACAATTGGACAAGAGAAGAGGTTGATGCTAAATTAAAACAGATTATGGAAGACATTCATACTGCATGTTTGAAATATGGAAAGAATGCTGATGAATCTATAGATTATGTAAAAGGTGCTAATATTGCTGGTTTTGTAAAAGTAGCTGATGCCATGTTAGCTCAAGGGGTGGTGTAAAAAAACTTTTCCAGCCTCCCCGAAAGAGAGGGATAAACAATAGTCTCGATTAAGGATTATAAAGGTTTAGAATTTTAGACCTGTCAGATTTCAAAAACCTGACAGGTCTTTTTTGTGTAGTTACAAAATTATAGATGTAATTTTAAGTATTAAAAACCGACTTAGTCTTCATTAATTAATAACTCGCCAATAATTCAAAAAAACTAATCATGCTATTAACGCTTCATTTTATTTTCGGATTCATAACCTCCTTTTTAGGTTCATTAACTCCGAGTATGTTAAATATGACCGCTGCAAAAATAAGCTTAAACAAAGGGAAAAATAGTGCGATAAGGTTTGCCGTAGGTGTTTCTTTTGTTGTTTTTATTCAAGCTTATATTGCAATATTGTTTACAAAATTTCTAATGGAGAATCCAATGTTTGTACAATCACTACAAAAAATAGCATTGGTTATATTCATGGTGCTTTCATTTTATTTTTACAGACAGTATAAGAAAGAGAAGGTTAAAACACAACAACCAAAACAAGGTTCTAAAAACACTTTTATAGTCGGTGTTTTACTGGCATCTTTAAATATGTTTTCAATTCCTTTTTATTGCGGCGTAACAACGGCATTGGAGATGGCAGGATGGTTACAATTCTCACAACTTTATATCATTACATTTGTGATTGGGTCTGCAATTGGCACCTTTGCATTATTGTATATGTATTTAAATTATGCTAAAAAAATTCAAATGAAGTCAAAGGGTTTGTCAAAGAATTTAAACCTAATTCTAAGTATATTGACAGGAATTTTGGCAGTTATTACTTTTATTAAAGTCTTGTAAGTTTGATGCTGTTAAAAATAAGAGCACACAAAAAGAAGGCTTAAAGTTTTGTAGTTTTATAATGTGAATGAAAAGGTACCACATCGTAAAATAATCCATGTAGATATGGATGCTTTTTATGCTTCTGTAGAACAGCTCGACAATCCCGAATTACAAGGAAAGCCATTGGCTGTTGGTGGAGGCGGAGACAGAGGTGTTGTTGCCGCTGCTAGTTATGAAGCACGTAAGTTTGGAGTCCGTTCAGCTATGAGCGGTGTGTTGGCAAGAAAGAAATGCCCACAATTGCTTTTTGTAAAACCTCGTTTTGAACGTTATAAAGAAATTTCAACTAAAATAAGAAAGATATTCTTTGAGTATACCGATTTGGTTGAACCTCTATCATTAGATGAAGCTTATTTAGATGTAACTCATAATAAAAAAGACATGCCTTCGGCAACTATGTTAGCTAAAGAAATTAGACAACGTATTTTTGAAGAGGTTGGTTTACGTGCTTCCGCGGGTATTTCTATTAATAAATTTATTGCAAAAGTAGCCTCAGACATTAACAAACCTAACGGACAAAAAACGGTACCACCAGAAGAGGTGATTTTGTTTTTAGAAGAATTAGATATTGCTAAATTTTATGGTGTAGGTAAAGTTACTGCGGCAAAAATGTATAATCTAGGCATATTTTCAGGAAAAGATTTAAAAGAAAAATCTGTAGAGTTTTTAACCGAACATTTTAAAAAGTTGGGAAATTATTATTATAATATTGTTAGAGGCATTCATAACAGTCAGGTTAAAACCGATAGAATACGAAAATCAGTAGCAACAGAACATACTTTTCATACAAATTTGACCTCAGAAGTCTATATGTTAGAAAAGCTAGAGCGTATTGCTGAGGAGTTAGAAAAAAGACTTAAAAAAACAAAAATTTCTGGTAAAACTATCACATTAAAAATTAAGTATAGCGATTTTTCTTTACAGACCAGAAGTAAAACATTACAATACTTTATCAATGATAAAGATTTGTTGCTTGAAGTGGCTAAAGATTTATTATATCAAGAAAAAATGCATAATTCAGTTAGATTGTTAGGGTTATCTTTAACAAATTTAAATACGAATATTAAAAAAAAGGAAAAAGAAGTAGTATTTGATATTCAATTAAAATTGGAATTTTAATTGCGCAGTCATAAAGAACGATTCAATCAACTTTCTCTAGAGAGATTTGTGATAATCATAAAGAATCAGCATTCCGTTGACGAGTAGTTTTTAAAATTGTTTTCACTAAATTTGGAATAGTTTTTGCTATAAATAACAATATAAATCATTTATTATGAGGAATTTAATTTATACAATATTAGCTTTAGGGTTTTTAATGGTTAGTTGCGGGAGTCCTAAAAATACAGTAGCCAGTACTGACAATCAAAAAGAAGAACCTGTTAGAATTGCTAATGATAGTTTAGAATATGAAATTATCATTATAGATATAGGGTTTACGAGCTATTTAGCAACAGCAAAACCAATGAGTTATTATTCTCAAAGTTATTTAGAGGCAAGAAATAGAATCTATGTTACTGAGTGGAATAATAGAGCTCGAAATTTAACAAGGTATGATGCAAGCATTTATGAGAATGTGATTGACTATCAACCAAATATTGATTATGGTTTAGAAGTCAATTATAAACTGTTTAATTACTTTCAATTTGCACAACGAAAATACAATATGCGTCTAGGTAGTTTTAGAGTACAATAGGTGGTCCACCAGCTAAAATTTCATCATTGGCATAATCAGCAAATTGCTCGAAATTTTTTCTAAAAGCATTGGCTAATTTATGAGCTTGTTTATAATACCCTTTATCATTATTCCATGTAGTTCGTTGACTTAGGACATCACTAGGAACATTTGGACATTCTCTAGGTTGTGCTAAACCAAAAACAGAATGAATATGATATCTTTCCTTAGAATATTCACCCAATTCACCTTTTAACGCTGCGGTAATCATTGCGCGTGTGTATTTAAGTTTAATTCTACTTCCTACTCCATAGGCTCCGCCAACCCAACCGGTATTTACTAGCCAAACATTTACATTAGCTTCGCTCATTTTTTCGCTTAACATCTCAGCATATTTAGTAGGATGCAAAGGCATAAAAGGAGCGCCAAAACAAGCTGAAAAACTTGGTAAAGGTTCGTCAATACCAGCTTCCGTTCCAGCAACTTTAGCTGTATATCCTGAAATAAAATGATAGGCCGCTTGCCCAGGAGTTAACTTAGAAATTGGAGGCAATACACCAAAAGCATCTGCAGTTAAGAAAAATATATTTTTAGGATTTCCTGCCAAGGAGGGTACTTGAATATTATCTATATGATGTATTGGGTAGCTAACGCGCGTATTTTGTGTAATAGACACATCCGAAAAATCTACTTCATTAGTTCCTTCCTTAAAAACGACATTTTCTAATAAAGCACCTGGTTTAATAGCTCTGAAAATATCAGGTTCGTTTTTTTCAGACAAATCAATTGCCTTTGCATAACAACCACCTTCAAAATTAAAAATTATATTATCTTTTGTCCATCCATGCTCATCGTCACCAATTAATTTCCTGTTTGGATCTGCGGATAGTGTGGTTTTTCCAGTGCCTGATAATCCAAAGAAAATAGCTGTTTCACCATTTTCACCCACATTTGCAGAGCAATGCATTGGTAAGGTTTCTTTAAATACTGGTAAGATAAAATTTAAGGCAGAAAAAATACCTTTTTTCACTTCACCCGTATAGCCTGTTCCTCCAATAAGCGCAATTTTTCTTGTAAAATTTAAAATGGCAAAATTATGCTGTCTAGTACCATCCTCAGAAGCAATTGCCATAAAACTAGGCGCCTGAACAATTGTCCATTCTGGCGAAAAGTTTTTAAGCTCATTTTCTGTAGGTCTCAAAAACATATTATACGCAAATAAATTTGACCAAGGCAGTTCAGTAATCATTCGTATATTCATTCTATACCTATCATCTGCACAAGCATAAGCATCTCTGGCATACAACTCTTTACCAGAAAGATATGCAACTACTTTGTCATATAGTTTATCAAATTTAATTGAATCAAACGGAATGTTAATATCTCCCCACCAAATCCTATCTTTAGTAATGTCATCTTTGACTATAAATCGATCCTTGGGCGAACGGCCTGTAAATTCACCAGTATTAACTGCTAATGTGCCGGAACTAGCAAGTTTGCCTATTCCTTTTTCTAAACAAATTTCAGTTAATTTTTGGGGTGTAAGATTCCAATGCACAGAAGCATTTTTTATTCCGTAATTTTCAATAGCATTGTTTACGGATTGAGAAGTATTTTCCATTAGTTGTGTTAGTTAAAAATGGTATGCAAAAATAAGCATAATTATTTTTAACGAAAACGTTTTAGTAAATTATTTATTATAAAAAAATTAGCGTTTTTTTAGAAAATTTAAAAGCATTAAAAACCAGCCAATTATAAAAAGAAGTCCACCTAAAGGAGTGATGAACCAAATAGACTTCGCATCAATGCCACCAGCAGTAATTGCATAAATTGAACCTGAAAAAAATAGAATAGCTATAAAAAATAGTAAACTGATTACATTTTTGTTTTTTGTAGAGAATCCTGAATAAGTATTTACAAAGAGCAATACGATAACATGGTACATTTGATATTGTATTCCTGTATTAAAACTTTGTAAAGCGTCTGTTGTTAAGGTTGCTTTTAATGCGTGTGCTCCAAAAGCACCTAGTATAATGGCAATAATTCCAAGTACAGCAGTAATAGACAGGTTTTTGTTCATTGTTTTTAAGTTAATCATCTATTGCAAAAGTAAAAAAATAGTTTGAAAAGTAGTTGTTAATAATGTATATTTAAACATTCAATTTAGCAAGATGCAGACAAAACATAAAAACTTAAAAATAGTATTTCGGTCAACTTTTATACATGAAATACATATTGCAAAAGCAAAACTTGAAAATGAAGAGATTGTAAGTTTTGTAATAGATGAGCACCTTGCTTATACTATTGGAACTGCCTTTATCGAGGAATATAAATTAATGGTAAGAGAGGTAGACTACGACAAAGCACACACTATATTGAGTTTGTATAAAACTTAAAACTTTTTTTAAATAGTATAGTCCAAATTTCTTACTTTCGTTTTAAATTTTTAACAAAGAAAAATGAGAAAAATATTGGTTATTGGTGCTGGCCGTTCATCATCGTCATTGATAAAATATTTACTAGATAAATCTATTGAAGAGAGTCTTCAAATTATAGTAGCTGATGTGTCAAAGCAAGCAGCAGAAGATAAAATACAGAATCATACGAACGGAAAAGCGCTAGCCTTAGATGTATTTAATGAAGTTGCAAGAAATGAGGCAGTTCAGAATGCAGATATTGTTGTTTCAATGTTACCCGCTCGTTTTCATATTGAAGTTGCTAAAGATTGTATTAAGTATAAAAAACATATGGTTACGGCATCTTATATTTCTAAAAAAATGAATGACTTGAATGATGCTGTTAAAAAACAAGGACTTGTTTTTATGAATGAAATAGGCTTAGATCCTGGTATTGATCATATGAGTGCCATGCAAGTTATTGATAAAATAAGGGATAACGGTGCAAAAATACTAATGTTTGAATCGTTTACAGGAGGGTTGGTTGCTCCTGAAAGTGATACTAATTTATGGAATTATAAATTCACTTGGAATCCAAGAAATGTGGTGTTAGCAGGTCAAGGCGATGCGGCAAAATTTATTCAAGAAGGAAAATATAAATATATACCCTATCATAAATTATTTAGAAGGACTGAGGTTCTGAATGTAAATGGTAGTGGTAAGTTTGAAGCATATGCCAATAGAGATTCATTAAAATATCGCAAAGTATATGATTTAGAAAATATATTGACGCTGTATAGAGGTACAATACGACGTATTGGTTTTTCAAGAGCATGGAATCTATTTGTACAATTAGGTATGACTGATGATAGTTATATTATTGAAGACTCAGAAAATATGAGTTATCGTGATTTTACCAATTCATTTTTAACTTATAATCCTTATGATTCTGTTGAGTTGAAATTGCGTTCATACCTGAAGATTGATCAAGATGATGTGATGTGGGAAAAATTATTAGAATTAGATATTTTTAATCCGAATAAAATAATTGGATTAAAAGAGGCTACACCTGCACAAATGTTGCAAAAGATATTAATGGATAGTTGGACGCTTGAGGAAGATGATAAAGATATGATTGTGATGCAGCATAAATTTGGGTATGAATTCCAAGGAAAGAAACAACAAATAGAATCGAGTATGGTAGTTATAGGTGAAGATCAAACCTATACAGCAATGGCAAAGACGGTGGGTTTACCAGTAGGAATAGCTACCTTGAAAATTTTAAATGGCGAAATTAAAACTCCTGGCGTACAATTACCTATTACAAAAGAAGTATATGAGCCTATTTTAAAAGAATTAAAAGAAAATGGTATTCAATTTAAAGAAATAAAAGTGCCTTATTTAGGCTACAATCCTGATAGTGTAAATGGTTAAGAAATTGGTATTATACCAAAACAATATGAAATTAAGTATCCATCTTAAGATAAAAACCTTTTACTAAATTAACATATTCGTTAGTGTACTGATGGCGTTCAATCTCAATAGTTAGCTCCTCAATTTTTGTTTTACTTCGAAGGAAAGAGAGCGCTATTAAACTTCGTTTGATTTCTGAAAATTTATTACCTTTTACTCTGCAAATTCTATTTAGGAATAAGTTATTTTTTTTTGCTAAATCAATAAAATTTTGTTCTTCTTTAAAAGGAATGATTACCGAAAAAGTTCCGTTTTCAGATAATAGTTTAGAGACAAATGATAGTAAGTTTTTAAAGGATAAAGATGAAGTAAATCTGGCTCTGTTTCTGGAGATATTGTCAGTTTCAAATTTATCATTGTAGAAAGGAGGATTGCTAATAATCAGATTGTATTTTTCATCAATTTCTTGAGAAAATTCTTGTAATGAAGCATGATAACAAAACAATCGATCTCCCCAATCACTATTTTCAAAATTTTCGACGGCTTGCTCATAGGCACTATCATCAATTTCAATCGCATCAATTATTATTGCATCACTTCGTTGTGCTAATTGCAAGGCAATAATACCAGTACCAGTACCAATATCTAATATTGAATTTGGAGTATTTTCTATTGAAGTCCAAGCACCTAATAAAACGCCATCGGTACCAATTTTCATAGCACATTTATCTTGATGGATGGTGAATTGTTTGAATTTAAAAGGCTTGTTCATTCCAATTATTTTTAAAGTGTCACCTTGAGCGCAGCCGAAAGGTTAAGGGTTTCGACTGCGCTCAACCTGACAAATTATTGAAACCTCAGTTCGACCTAAGATTTAATTTGCAGAACCTTAAGAAGAGGTGAGATTTGAAGTGTAAAATTAAAAGGAATATCTAGATATTTTAATAATTCTATCCAAAAAGATTGCCTTTTCTTTGGATTTCCAAAGGATTTGATGAATTTTTTCCAATTATTCACTAAAGTTTATTTTATATTAATGTATTCGTGAACCTCCTTTGTCGGTTTCTTGCCATATTTTTTCAAACTAACCAGTTAGTCCTTCAAAAATATATCTACGAATTGAATAAAAATTCATTTAAACTGTAAACAAACCTTAGGTCGAACTCAGGTTTAAAGATACATTTCAATCAGCCCTTCAGGAACTTGAATTATAATTACTTTCTTCTCACGGTCAACCTTTTTAATAAAATCATCAATCATAGGTATTAAAATTTCAATTTCCCCCTGTTGAATTTCAAAAAGCGGTTGAGCTGTACTATCGTTAATGCCTGTTAATGTGCCAACGTTTCCATAATGAATATCTTCAATAGTAAAACCGATTACCTCATGATAATAGAATTTATTCCCAGTAAGCTTTGGCAATAAATTCAAAGGTAAATACACATCAGATTTTAATATTGATTCTGCATCTTGTTCGGTTGAAATATCTTCAAACTTTACGCGCAATTGATTTCCTTTTTGCAATAAGCTTTTTTCAATAAAAAAAGGAAGGAAATTGGTAGGTAAATCAACAAAAACGGCATCCATATTAGTATATAGTTGAGGCTCGTCAGTATCTAATTTAATAACCACCTCACCTTTAAAGCTGTGTTTTCGCACAATTTTACCCAAATAGAAACAATCTTTTTTTTGCATAACTTTAAGTAGTTTATTACAATAAATTATAATTAAATATCAGGTTGAGCCAGCCTGCGGTAGGCAGGCCCAGATGAGACCTAATTGTATTGATAGAAACGTTTTGAAAATAAAAAAACCACGCCTTTTGGCGTGGTTAAAGGTATAACACAATTGTTATATAATTTTTATTCCTCTTCCTTAGAAGCTTCGGTGTCAGAAGTTTCTTCTCCTTTTGCTTCAGCGGCAGCTTCATCAATAGTTTGAGGAGCTTCTTCCGCAACTTCTTCAGTTTTGGCTTTCGCTTCTTCCACAACTGTTTCCTCAACAGCTACAGCTTTACGTTTTTCATTTACTTCTTTTTCTATCTCAAGAGCTTTTGTTTTCGCATCCGCTTTTACTTTTGATAAACCATCTGCCTTAGCAGTAATTTTACCTGCTTTTTCATCTAACCAAGTATTAAACTTTTCTTCAGCTTGCTCTTCAGTTAAAGCACCTTTACGAACACCACCCGCTAAATGATTTTTTAGCATAGCACCTTTATAAGATAAAATTGCTCTTGCAGTATCAGTAGGTTGCGCTCCGTTTTGAAGCCATTTTACAGTACCATCAATATCTAAATTAATAGTTGCTGGGTTTGTGTTTGGATTGTAAGTTCCTAATTTCTCTAATAACTTCCCATCTCTTTTAGAACGGCCGTCAGCGGCAACTATCCAATAAAATGGTTTGCCTTTTTTTCCGTGTCTTTGTAATCTAATTTTTACTGGCATTTTTGTTAAATTTTGAGGTACTCGACCTCGATTATTAATTTGTACTTTTATTAAGTGGGCGCAAATATACTAAGTTTTTTGGTTACAAATTGCTAATAATCAAATATTTTAGTGAAACTCAATTTTGAGGAGTTTGTAAAGCGATCTCAAAATTGTAAGTTGAACTAATCCCGCTGAAAAGCGGAATCTTTTAGAGGTCAATCTAATAGTCTTTAATTTAATATTGAGCGTTATATTAATAACATAATAGACCAGTTTTACATCTTTTGTATTAAAGTATAGCAGTCTTAAATCTTTATTGATGGTGTTAAATCTAAATAAAAATGTTTTACTATCATTTTTTAGTGATATTTGTATTAAAATTTAAACGTATGAATGTTTTAGGAATTATTCCGGCTAGATATGGTTCTACGCGATTAGAAGGAAAGCCTTTATTAGATATTTGTGGTAAACCAATGATTCAACGTGTCTATGAACAAGCTAAAAAGTCATTGGAATATGTAGTTGTTGCAACGGATGATGCTCGTATTGAAAAAGCAGTGCAAGAATTTGATGGAAATGTGGTTATGACCTCTTCAAAACACACTACAGGTACAAATCGTTGTCTAGAGGCCTTCGAAATATTCACTTCACAATCTGCTATAAAATTCGATGTAATAATCAATATTCAAGGTGATGAGCCTTTATTGGAACCAGAACAATTACGGTTATTAATTTCTTGTTTTGATACGGTAACAGAAATGGCAACCCTAGTCATTCCTGTAAAAGAAACGGAAAATTTATTTGAGGGTGGTGTATATGTTGTTTTAGACAAATTTAAAAATGCACTGTATTTTAGTCGTTCAGTTATTCCTTTTATACGTGATGTTGATAAAACAGATTGGCAGCAAAAACACATATTTTATAAACATGTAGGTATGTATGCCTTTATACCCGATGCTTTAAGAGAATTCGCAATCTTACAACAAACTTCACTCGAGAAAGCAGAATCTTTAGAACAAAATAGATGGTTGGAAAATGGTAAAAAGATTAAAGTCGAAATCACACACCACAATACAATACCTGTTGATACGTTGGCTGATCTTGAAAATGTACGGGCAATTATTCGGGAATCGATTGGTTAAAACTATTTTAGTTTAAATTGTTTGATGACAAATAGTTGAGCCTTTAATTATTTTGAAAGAAGTAAGTTAATCGTATATTTACGTCTTAACTTACATATTTTAACAAAATGAGTAAACATAAAGTTTTAATAGGTGATATAAACTGTGGTGCCGATGCGTTATTTTTAATTTCAGGGCCCTGTGTTATTGAAGATGAAAGTATCATGTTACGTACTGCCGAAACAATTAAAGAAGTAACTGAAAAGTTAGACATACCTGTAATTTATAAATCATCCTTTATGAAAGATAATCGAAGTTCTGTCGATTATTATGTAGGCCCGGGTATTGATGAAGGATTACGGATTTTACAGAAAATTAAAGAAGAATTTGGATTTCCAATTTTAACAGATATTCATTATCCCGAACAGGTAGAAGCTGTATCTCAAGTTGTTGATGTGATTCAAATTCCTGCTTATTTGGTAATGCAAACTTCTCTTACAGTAGCTGCAGGAAATACAGGAAAAGCGGTAAACTTAAAACATGCACAGTTTTTGGCTCCTGAAAACATGAATAAGCCTGTTAAAAAAGTAGAATCTACAGGAAACAAAAATATTCTACTAACAGAAAGAGGTTATGCTTTTGGCTATAATGATTTAATAGTTGATCCAAGAAGCTTTTATGAGATGAAGCAAACAGGGTATCCGGTAATCTTTGACGTAACACATTCTATTCGGAAATACGGAATACCGAGCTCAGATCCAAGTGGAGGAGCACGTCAATATTTAGATGTATTGGCTAGAGCAGGTGTTGCAGCTGGCGTTGACGGTTTGTTTGTAGAGGTGCATCCTTGCCCTAATGAAGCGTTGTGTGATGCGGCAAGTCAATTAGATATGAAAAATTTAGAAGAATTTTTAAAACCACTACTCGAATTACATGCAGTAGAGGTTAACTATAGAAAAGAATAATAATAACTCAAAATTTTAATAAGTACATGGAATTATATTTAGATTCAGCAGATATTAAAGAAATAAGAGAAGTAAGTAAACTAGGTTTTATTACTGGGTTAACAACCACCCCAACTTTTATGCATCGTCATGGAATTACAGATGTAGATGCTGCCATTGTTGAACTAGCAAAAATAGTAGACGTATTGCAAATTGAGGCCTTAGGTTCTAATGCCGAAGAAATTGTAAAAGAAGCATATCGACAAGAAGCCTTGGGTTTAGATAGGAAAAAGACGGTGTATAAAATTCCTATTTCAATGGAAGGTGTTAAAGCGTGTAAAAAACTAGTTGATGAAGGGTTTTTAGTAAATATACACTTGGTGTATACATTGCAGCAAGCTTATATGGCGATGCAAGCAGGAGCCACTTATGTATGTCCGTTAGTAGGGCGATTACAAGATCAAGGACATGATGCCTTGGCGTTGGTTGAACAATGCGTACAAGCTGTAAACCACTATAAATACAATACCAAAATAATGTTTTCTTCAGTTCGCAATGCAGAACATGTTAGAAATGCAATTAATATTGGAGTACATACAATTACGGTACCTTGGAAAATAATGAAACAATTAACTGAAAATAATTTCACTACAATAGGCACCCAACAATTTGAAGAACATACCCGATTAATGACTGTTAAAGTGGGTGATGCTATTAGAGATAAAAACCCAATGGTTACTATTGACAATACTATTGCAGATTGTTTAGTTGAAATGACTGCTGGTGGGTTTGGTGCTGTTACCATTGTGGATGGTACTCATAAAGCGATAGGCTTTTTTACTGATGGAGATTTGAGACGATTCATAGAAAAAGGAGGAGATATAAAAGATACATTAAAACAAAGTGTTGCTATTAAAAATCCATTGACCATAGGTGCGGATGAATTACTGATTAAAGCACAAGAATTATTCGCATTGCATAAAGTAGATGAACTTATTGTGATAAATAATGATGAAAAGGTTGTTGGTTTATTAGATATACAAGATTTGGTATAAGTTCAGGATATAGAAATTTTATAAATAAATTTGATTCAAAGATTAATATGAATTTAAGTAATGAATTTTTAGGTACAGGAGAATTCATTGAAGATAAAAAAGTTATTGCTGAAAAGTTACAAAACATCAAGGCATTGATTTTTGATTGGGATGGTGTTTTTCATAGCGGGTATAAAAAGAATAATAGCGAAAGCTCTTTTTCCGAAGCCGATTCAATGGGAATTAATATGTTACGTTTTTCCTATTATCTAAAAAATACTGCGATACCTTATACAGCTATTATTACAGGAGAAAATAACGAAACAGCTACCTATTTTTCTAAAAGAGAACATTTTGATGCTATTTTTCTAAAGAGTAAAAATAAAATTGAAATATTAGATTGGCTAACCAAGCATAAAGGGTTTACCAATGAAGAAGTTTTATTTGTATTCGATGATATTTTAGATTTGAGTATGGCCAATATGTGTGGTTTGCGATTTATGGTAAATCGTGAAGCCAGCTTTATGCTAAAATCGTATTGTATAAAAAATAAATTATGTGATTATATTACTAAGAATGATGGAGGAAATCATGCTATTAGAGAAGTATGCGAACTTGCTATTTCGTTAACAGGAGATTATGACCAAGTAATTGATAAACGTATAAAATATACAGGAGATTATTCAAAATATATAGAGATTAGAAACGCTTTAGAAACACAGTCTACTATTGTATCGTGATAATAAAAAAACCTGTTATAACCAACAAGTTAGACTCGAACTGAAAATTAGTAAAAAGAGAGCATAAATAGATATTTTATGCTCTCTTTGTTTGTGATAATTTGTAAAATTCGTGTCTATTTCACAAACTCTTCAAAAGTTTTCAATTCTAGGGTCTCTAAGAGTTTTACTTTTTTCTTAATTTTTGTATAGTCATTTTTCGCATTTGTAAAACGTTCTTCAATAATACTTAAACTTTCTAATTCAGCACTTGAGGGTTTATCATAGCTACCGGCAAGTTTACTAAATAGATCAGCCATCTTTTCTCTTAATTGAGGTTCAGATGACCCCACATAATTATCTCCAGTAGTAATTACTAAAGACTCTTTTAGTTTAGTTAAAGCTGTAATTGTTTTTTTCTTCTCAGCTTTTTCTAAAATTGCATCTAACTCATAAACCATGTATGCCAATTCTTGAGACATATCATACATTTTCATTGTGGTTTTATGTTTAGAAGCTCTGTCTTCAGTACTTAAACTAGATTTAGGGTCATAGATAACTTCAATATTTTGCTCGTAGGTATCTTTGCCTTTCTTTAGTACAACTTTATAGGTGCCAGCCTCAACTTTAGGAGAGGTAAATCCGCCAAAACTAAAGGTTTTACCTTTGGCAACCTTAGGTTGTTTAATTCTATAATTCCAGTTTACAATATTAATTCCTTTAGATTTTCCAGGTCCAAGTTTGGTCATAACGTTGCCATTCATATCATGAACCTCTAGTGTCATTTTACCAAAGGTGTGACGTTTGTTCAGATAATATTTTATTTGAGCAGCTCGACTCGGATTTGATCCAACAAATTGAGTTTCACCACCAAAACTACCAGAAAAATTACTTTCTTCATAAATGATAGTTGGTTTGGTATCAAAAAAGTGCACCTTCTTTCTCAAGATTTCTTGGTTTACTTCACGTAGAGGAGAAATGTCATCGATAATAATTACACCTCTACCGTGTGTACCCATGACCAAATCATTGGTTCGTTTTTGCAAATCAATAAAATGAACAGCTGCAGCTGGCATATTATTGGTGAATTTATTCCAATGCTTCCCTCCATCGACGGTAATATATAAACCGAATTCTGTTCCTAAAAATAATAAATCAGGGTTCACATAATCTTCTTGAATATTTCTAACAAAACCTACCACATCATCGGAAATAATATTGGTCCATGTTTTACCAAAATCAATGGTTTTATATGCATAAGGATTCATGTCATTCATAGTATGACCATCAAAAACAGCATAGGCTGTACCTTTGTCAAAAACACTCGCTTCTATATGATAACACCACGTATTTTTAGGCAAACCAACAATATTCATCGAAGTGTTTGTCCAATTTTTACCACCATCTTGTGTAACTTGCACATTACCATCATCAGTACCTACCCAAATTACATTTTCATCTAAGGTAGATTCTGCTATGGTGAAAATGGTTGTATGATTTTCAGCGCCAGAATTATCTTTTGATAAACCACCAGAATTATCCTGTAATTGTTTTGTGGGATCATTAGTAGTCAAATCTGGAGAAATGATTTCCCAAGTATCTCCCATATTTTCAGATTTATGTAAGAATTGACTTCCCATATAAAAACGATCTGGTTGATGCGTACTTAATGCCATAGGGGCATTCCAATTAAAACGTAATTTAGGTCTTCCCTTTTGAGGTAATGGCTGAACAGTTTTGTCTCTTTTATTATCAACATCATATCGCCAAACATTTTCTGCTCCTTGCATTTCGGAATAGATTATATTTTTTGTTGGATGTTTTAATACTCTAAAACCATCACCATAGCCCACAGAATTCCAATCTCTGGCATTAATTCCGCCAGGAGAAGATGAAGGTCCATACCAAGAGCCATTATCTTGTAAACCACCATATACATTATAAGGTTCAGCATCATCAACACTCACATGATAAAATTGCGATAAGGGTAAATTTTCAACAATTTCCATGGTTGTTCCTCCATTCCATGAACGATAAACACCTCCATCAGTACCACAATACATTCTGTCAGAATTATGAATATCAAAAGTGATGTCGTGTATATCACTATGCATATTTCCTAAAGCCTTGAAAGTTTTTCCACCATCTCTTGAAATAGAACCACTTAAACCTCCTTTTACAATTACATCTGGATTTCTGGGATCTACTACGATTCTTGAAAAATAAAAAGGCCGTACGGTAATTCCAAAATCATTATTGAGTTGTTCCCAGCTATTACCTGCATCATCACTGCGATACAACCCCTTCTTTTCATCTTTTTCAGCTTCAATAACAGTATATAATATTTGAGGGTTAGACGGCGCAATGGCGATAGCCAATCTTCCTAATTTTCCTTTTGGAAAACCATTGTGAATTTTATTCCATGTTGCACCACCGTCAGTAGATTTGTATAAGGCACTACTTTCACCACCAGATTCAAATGACCATCCCGTACGTCTAAACTCCCACATGGAAGCGTATAATATAGTAGGGTCATTTGGATCCATTGCTAGATCAGCACAACCAGTTTTTTGATTTACATATAAAATTTTATTCCAAGTAGCACCACCATCAGAAGATTTATAGACACCACGTTCTTCACTATCGCCCCAAAGAGCACCCAATACTGCAACATAAATCTCTTTTGAATTTTTTGGATTCACAATGATATTAGCAATACGCTCAGATTTTTCAAAACCTATTTTTGTCCAGTTAGATCCACCATCAACTGACTTATACATGCCATCACCAATGGAGACACTATTACGAGGCCATGTTTCGCCGGTACCCACATAAATAGTGTTGTCAGGGTCATTTGGGTCTAGTTCAACAGCTCCTATTGATTGACAATAATCATCAAAAATAGAATTAAAAGTTGTACCACCATCATTTGATTTCCATACACCTCCACCAGCAGTTCCGGCATAGATAATACGGTCATTTGTAGGGTGATTTTCCATATCATTAATTCGGCCACTCATCAATGCAGGACCAATTTGTCTTGCTGTAATATCTCCAAAAAGTTGTTTACCCTTTAAAACAATTTCTTCTTGTGCGTTACTGTGGAAGGAGCTTATTCCAAAGAGTAAGGCAGCTGTAATAATAATTTTTTTCATGATAAAGATTGGTTTATAAAAAAATCCCCAAAGTGATTTTGAGGATTTTTAAGTATATATAGTTATTTTTTTTCTTCAGTTGTTATTTCTTCAGGAAACTCAAAAGCACTATCTTCAATTGTTGGATTGAGTTCAATTTTTGTAATGGTTATACTTTGACCTGGCTGACCTTTAAGGCCTTGAGTCATTGAAAAGGGAAAGTAGATGCCATCTACTTCTTGGTAATCACTAAGTTTAGATTCAGACATCTTACCTTTAGCCTGACCAGATTTTATTTCACTATGTACAACAATAGGCACATAGTTTTCGGTATCAAAAAAGTAAAAACTTACACTATCTTCTTTTTTACCATCAATGGTAATAGGTTCTTTTGTTAATTTAATTTTAAAAGTTTCAGCACCATCTATGGTTTCTTTACCTAAATATTCAACGGTATAGCCTTTTTCTTTGTAATCGATAAAAGAGTCAGGAAAGTCATTAGCGTCTAACTTTAAATTTGCAGTAGCTTCAGCATCGCTTTTTTCAGCTTTCATAGTCATAAAATTATGTTGCCATAAAGTTTCACCATCAAAAACTCCTTGCATTAATTCTTTTCCTTGTATGCTAATTTTCACATACTGTTTACCATCTTTTAGTTGAACAATCTCTAAAGGAATTTCCATACCTTGATTAATTGATGCAGTCATTTTAATACCTTCCACTTTTTTTAGGTTTTCTAAACCACCGATATTTTCAAAATAAGTAGAGAGAATTTCATCAGCTGTTTGAGCATTTATAGTAAAACTAGCACAAATAGCTAAAAAGAGTAGTGTGATTTTTTTCATTTTTTCTGTTTTTTAATTAATTATAAATATATGAGTATGCTAAGTTACTAAAACGTTACATTTTTTACGAATATTTTTTGTAAACATCTGTTGATAAAAAAAACGGTTAAATGACTCGACAAAAACTTGAAAGAAGTACTTTTAAACCTCTTATAAGTTTTATTAAATTCCTCAATTAATGTATCTAATATTTGACACTGAAACTACTGGTTTACCGAAGAAATGGAATGCTCCGATTACAGATACAGATAATTGGCCACGCTGTATTCAGATCGCTTGGCAATTGCATGACGAGTTAGGGCAGTTAATTGAACATCAAGATTTTTTAATTCAACCAGACGGATTTAACATTCCGTATGACGCTGAACAAATACATGGTATTTCGACACAGTTGGCTCAGGAAAAAGGACTGCCTTTAACAGAGGTGTTAGAATTGTTTAATGAAGCACTTTCTAAAACAAATTTTGTTGTTGGTCAAAATGTAAAATTTGATTTGAATATTATGGGCTGTGAGTTTCACAGACAAGATATAGAAACCAAACTCAATGATTTACCACTATTAGATACCTGTACCGAAACTACAGCACAATTATGTGAAATTCCAGGAGGTCGATATGGTAAATTCAAACTACCAACCTTAACAGAATTGCACCAACATTTATTCAACAAACCTTTTGCCGAAGCGCATAATGCAACGGCGGATGTTGAAGCTACTACGCGATGCTTTTTTGAACTCATCAGAAAACAACTATTTAAACTTGAAGAATTAGATGTAGCTCCTGATTATTTTGAAAAATTTAATGCTGAAAATCCGAAAGAAATTGAATTAATCGGATTAAAACATATCAATCTTAAAAAGGAAAGTAAAAAATTAAAAGAAGTATCTACTGAAGCTTCTACTGTTGATACAAATGATGGATCTTCAACTTATAAAAGCCTTGAAGCATATTCTTTTTCCCATTTACATAATCATTCGCAATTTTCCATTTTACAATCAACGTCTAGTATTGGTAAGCTAGTACAAGCTGCCATTGCGGAACAAATGCCAGCAGTTGCTTTGACAGATACTGGTAATATGATGGGCGCTTTTAATTTTGTAAAAGAAGTACTAAAGTATAATAAAGAGGCTGAAAACCCTATTAAACCCATTGTAGGCTGTGAATTTAATGTTTGTGATGATCATAAAAACAAATCTGTTAAAGACAATGGTTATCAAATAGTATTGTTAGCCAAAAATAAAAATGGATATCACAATCTGGCAAAGATGTCATCTATTGCTTTTATAGATGGATTTTATTATGTGCCTCGTATTGATAAAAAGGTTGTTGAGCAATACAAAGAAGATATTATTGTGTTGAGTGGTAATATGTATGGCGAAATACCAAATAAAATTTTAAATATTGGAGAAAAACAAGCAGAAGAAGCATTAGAATGGTGGAAATCTACTTTTGGCGACGATTTTTACTTAGAATTAAATGACCATCAGCAGGAAAATGAACAGCATGTAAATAAAGTACTGTTAGAGTTTTCAAAGAAACATGAGGTAAAATTAGTGGCAACAAATAACACTTTTTATCTCAATAAAAGTGATGCCGAATCACATGATATTTTATTGTGTGTAAAAGAAGGTGAAAAACAAGCAACACCAAAGGGTAGAGGGAGAGGTTTTCGTTATGGAATGCCGAATGATGAATATTATTTTAAGAGTCAGGATGAAATGAAACAATTGTTTCAGAAAACACCTGAAGCCATTATAAATATTCAGGAGATTGTAGATAAAATTGAAATCTATACACTTGCGAGAGATGTGTTGTTACCAAAATTTGAAATTCCTAATGAATTTGTGGATGAAAGAGATGCAGAAGATGGTGGTGTAAGAGGCGAAAATGCTTATTTAAAGGACATCACTTTTAAAGGAGCTGAAAAACGTTATGGAGAATTAGATGCAGAAACCAAAGAACGGATTGATTTTGAATTAGAAGTTATCGAAAATACTGGGTATCCAGGTTATTTTTTAATTGTACAAGATTTTATTGCCAAGGCAAGAGAGATGGATGTTTCTGTAGG